>Ga0247808_10000459_pt1 | contig 20093 bp, 23 predicted proteins | sample UWRJL089202R1_FD_179914 | JGI IMG/M metagenome (GOLD analysis project Ga0247808, IMG submission 179914) | Plant litter microbial communities from Arlington Agricultural Research Station in Wisconsin, United States - UWRJ-L089-202R-1 | ecosystem: Environmental > Terrestrial > Plant litter >... | reverse complement strand
CTAGGACTGTAAGATACATTCCCGTAATCTTATCAAAAAGCGTTAGTACTAAAATAAACAGTATACTCTGACAATCACAGAAGTGGACAACTGGGTCGGTGGAGATGGGAGAATTAAGAAGAAGGCGATGCTTATAAACGGTAAGTCATTAAAAAAGAATGTGGTGTACTGATCAAATCTTTGCTAATTGCGTATAAATAGGTCAATTTCCAGGCAAGACAACCAACCTTCATATTTGAGACTATACTAATTCAACTTTTAGGACCTGTCATCAAAGCAGGTCAGTTAATATCACTAAGTCACACTTTAAAGTATCTCACTAACGTCTGTTTAGATTGGGGTGATCGGATCTCGGTCACTGTGATTAACCAGCTTCGTAACAATGGGTAAGTAGCTATACTTGTCTGGTCTAGATGGGCAACATCCATCGTGGCAGAAACTTTACGACTTATTTTCGTTAACCTATGAGAGTTTTGGAAGCGCAACACCTCAAATAGGCGCTGTTAGCAACAATGTGTTTAAACTGCACCACCATTATAACTCTCACTACTCAGATCTCTCAGCATTATTTTCGAAACCTATGCTAACCACAGCAGAACATCTATTCACTGGCATGGTATTCGAATGCTCAGAAATAGTATTAACGATGGTGCAAACGGTGTAACCGAATGTCCTATTCCACCTGCACATCAGAAAACGTACACATTCCTTGCGGAGCAGTATGGAACAACTTGGTATGAACTTAGTTCCACTTCCATATAGTAAAGACTCTAATTTTTACTCAGGTATCATTCTCACTTCAGTTCCCAATATGGTAATGGTGTGGTTGGATCTATTCAAATCAACGGTCCAGCGTCACTACCTTACGACATTGACCTCGGAGTATTCCCGATTTCTGACTGGTACTATGATACCTCGGACGAGATTCAAGAACGTGTCAACAATCCTGCAAGTGGAGGCGCCCCACCGCCATCAGACAATGTTTTATTCAACGGGACCAACATTAACCCAGCAGGGGCTGGCGGAGCCTACGCAAAAGTGAAACTTACACCTGGAAAAAGGCATCTTCTCCGTCTTATTAACCCCTCGGTCGAAAATCATTTTACGGTTTCGTTGGTCAATCACCAGATGACTGTTGTTGCTAATGATCTGGTCCCTATCAATGCTTTTACTACGAACTCATTATTCATGGGTATTGGCCAGCGCTACGACGTCACAATAGATGCTAACCAAGCAGTTGGAAACTATTGGTTCAATGTCACGTTTTCCAACACTGGTGCTTGTGGTACTTCCCGAAATCCGAAACCAGCAGCGATATTTAGTTACAATGGAGCCCCGACTGCAAACCCAACGATCACTGGCGCAACTCCAGTTGAGTCTCGCTGCCATGACTCGTATGGTTTCACTCCCGTAGTTACTAGAACAGCTCCACTCACGCAATTCACACCCGCAAGTAACAATCTGCCCGTAACCTTCGAAATCAACACAGCCTTATCTAAGGTTTTGTGGAAGGTCAATAGCTCTTCATTGATGGTGAGATGGGAAAAGCCGACGCTTCAATTTGTCTTGGAAGGGAATACATCGTATCCAAGAAACGAGAATCTTATTAGTGTTCCAACTTCTAATGTGGTGAGTACAGTCGTTGCTCTAATCCGAGTCTTTATATTGATGAAAAATTAGTGGAGTGTTTGGGTTATACAAAACCTTTCTCCAGTCCCTGTAAGTATACACTCCTAACTTTCTGTGGAAGCGTGCTAACTTGTGCTAAGCATCCTATGCATCTACACGTATGTTCTTCAACAGTGAAAAGACAATTAATTCTAACTCCTGCAGGGTCATGATTTTCTAGTCCTTGGTCAATCACCAGCACTAGCCAGTCCTTTCACCGGCGCGCCCCGGCCCTTCACAACGGCTGACCAAGCTGGATTACAGCTAAACAATCCACGCCGTCGAGATGTGGCCATGCTTCCAGGTTTTGGATGGTTAGCTGTCGCGTTTAGGACTGATAATCCTGGCGCATGGCTGTTCCATTGTCACATCGCTTGGCATGCATCGCAGGGACTCAGTGTCCAATATTTGGAGAGAGCGAGCGAAATACCTGGCGCAATGAATTTGAATTCTATTACACCTAATTGCAATGCATGGAGATCATATGCACAAACCGCGGTATGGCCTCAGTCAGACTCTGGAATTTGAACTTCCAGTGCATAGAAATTCTTAACTTTGGATTCACGGGCAGCTGCAGTCGCTTATATTTCCTTATTTGATCGGCTTTTTCATAAGATATTTTTGCACAATTTCTACTAGCTATTATTTAGCAAATGCAGTTACTTTTTAATTAAGAAATATCTAACAAGATAACCATAAAGTATACCGCGTTTTACCGTGTGCTAGATAAATTCCTTTGTCAAATTACATGTTATACTCAAATACAAATCAAATAAGTTTGATCTAGAGATGCGCAACTACGCTACTAACAAGGTATTCGATTGTTCATTACGGCTAAAAGACATATCAAAAAATATGACTCTTTCTCACACACTTTCTTTTAGCATTAGTTTAACTGAAAGCATTTTTTTTTCAAAACACGAGTGCTATTATCTAATTCAGATTGTCTGTTTCCAGAATTGTTTTTGCTGAGTCGCTATATATGTATCAATTCTGTCGGAATATCAATAAAGCTAGCAACCTTAAAACAGGAACTTTTAAACATATCTCGTCATGAATACCCAAGATATCAGTCGTTGAATATGAATGAGTCATCTTCTAATAAATTGTCCTTCCCAGCTATGTCAAAAACACATTTTTATGCGTCACGCAAACTCTTTCTCATAGTCTACTAATGTAACACGATATTTAACATCATTGTTATGGACCTTCGTCACTAATTCAAGGTTTGTTAGTCATTTTCAGCTTTACACAGCGCATCATATGAGAATCAGGCGAGACTTACAGGCTTCACCGCAGCCTTTCTCCCCGATGGATCTAGTCTCCACCCAAGTTTCGATGCCCTTCGTCTCTGCCAGCTTCAACATCTCAATTGTCTCCCTTCGTGACCCCAGATGAGAGCTTCCGATCATACAGCCATTGGCAAAAAATGTTTGAGGTCGTAATTGCCAACCTTCTCCTTCAGGTAGGCCAACAAAGATGAATTTCCCATGTACTTTGAGCATAGAAAGGTACGCTGAGAGATCGAAACCTTCAGCGCTGCTAGCTGTGCTGATAATGAGGTCAAACGTAAACTCATGCGGTATATTCCAATCTTTCTCCTTAGTGGCAATAAACCCATCTGCACCCATGGAAGTAGCATCAGGCTTCTTAGAATCACTACGTGAGATAACCCACGTCTCGGCGCCAAGAGCCTTTGAAAATAGAAGACCGAAGTGGCCAATACCTCCACTATTAAGTACTATCAGAGTCTAGAAACGAAAAAAGGGGGGAATACTGACAGTCCAACAACTCCCACTTTCTTTCCCGGCCCAGCCCCGTTGCGCACCAGAGGCGAGTATGCTGTCAGACCAGCACAAAGCATTGGCGCTGCTTGTTCAGTCTTCAATCCCTCTGGAATTTGAAAAGTGAAGTGCTCATGTGCTCGAATGTGCGATGAGTAGCCTCCCTGGGATAGTGTTCCGTCAGGATAGAACGCTCCGTATGTATCTATTGAACAATAAACATAATCGAACGTCTCTCCTTCTTACTCTTCGAAGTACATACCAAGTTGGTGCTTGCAGTATGTCTCGTTGTCTTCCTTACATTGTGCACAGTCTAAGCAGGCATAGATCTGTGCTCCAACACCTACTCTGTCTCCTAGCTTGATGCTCGTCACCTTGGAGCCAACTTTTATGGCATGACCAATTATTTCTATCTCGTGTTTTAGAGTAAAATCTTTAAGATTATCATGATCAATACTTACCATGTCCAAGAACGAGCGGCCAGTTTTTATTACCCCACCCGCCTGTCGCTGTGTGCACATCTGAGCCACAAACTCCACAAGCTACGATTTTGATATCGATGTCATATTGCCCAAATGGTTTAGGTTTGAACTGGATTCAATATGTGAGTCTAAAAAGCTTTTGATAATGGTGTCTACCACTACAATATATTACCTCGAATCTCTTCGGTTGGTTCCATTTTTCTGCAGATTGGATTGCAAAGCCTTCGAAAGTATCTGGATAGACCATATTGAGTGAGAATCTGTAATTGTAGGTATTGATATAATCTGAGAGTGGACGAAAGCAACAAAATAATAGAGAAAACTTTTCTCGACTGTTCAAAAGAAAACCTTCCGAGTAGATTTTCTTTTCTGTCCGTCTCAAGTGCTGTCATTATCCAAACTTCCGTCTGAATTTAGCTGGGACTAGTGGGGATAGGCGGGCGAAGTGTTGCTCCCCCCCCTTTCCACCGTTCCCCGACGGCTCGATATTATATTATTGATAAGGTGATGTTATGCGTAGGTTTAATACAACCATAAATGCTATTTTCTGGTGGGTCTGTTAGTTTAATTTATATTTTTGACAAAAATCACGTTGATCTTCCCAGAATTAAATCAAAACGACCATAATTCACCCTACGAATTCGATAAAACTGTGTCTGGAAGAGAGATTATGCTGTAAGTGTGATTTGAAATTGAATAATTACGAGTTGTTATGAATTACAAGCCATCCTCTAGTTTCTTTGCTTGTGACACTAAATCGATCACTGTTTCCTTGAAGCTCTTGTATTTCACACCAAGCTCACTAGTAACTTTAGCGCCGTCTAAAGCATATGAAATATCAATATGCTGTTGTGGTTCTTTCTCTGTGACTTTTCCCTTCGCCCAGGCAAACTCATCCAAGATGATGCTCGCAGCTAATGAGTACGAAAATCCCTCGGGAGCAGCTGGAATGTATCTCTTACCACCAGCGTCTGGTCTTAACAGTGCTTCGACGTGGGCATCGGCCAAATTTCTCACATCAATCCAAGCTGGCACCCTGGACATTGGCAAAGGAGTTTGAAACTCTCCACTAGCTATTTTCCATAGCATCTTGTTCGACTCGTTCAAGTCCTCTACTTTAGCAACTGGATGAACGACAGGCCCAAATGTCATCGGTGGACAAAGAGTAACGATATCAAACTTTGGTTTTTTGTCTTTTACGAAATTCCAGGCTTCAAGTTCTGCAAATTTCTTGGACCCTCGGTATGCAACCTGGGCTTAAGTCAGCTTTGCTTCGATCTAATGTATTCTAAGATCCGTACCACTGCGCTAGTTGCTAGATCAATGGACTCTTCATAGGTAAGCGGATTCCAGTCGTCGCCGGTATACGTGAAGAATGGAGGTGCTTTTCGATCAATGTCTAATACCGATGCAAATGATGATGTTATTACTATTCTGGAAATGTTTGAGTCTGGATTGGCCGCAGCTCCCAGGATTGACCGAACTCCATTAATTGCAGGGATTACGAGCTCTTTTTCATTGTTTTTCGTATCATATGTAAAAGGCTGTGATGTATTAGACTATATGCTGATAATGTGTATTTCCATGTTTCCGGTAAACATACACTCGCAACATGAATGATACTATCTACATCTTTGATAGCATCATCGAATACGCCTAATTTCTGAAAGTCTTCTACCAGAACGAGGTCCAACTTAGAAGCATACTCTGGTCTAGATTCTATCAAGGCTTGCCCTTTTCCTTTGGACCGGGTTGCACATCGAACTCTGAGACCCCGTCTGAGGAGAGAGTCGACTACATGTGCACCGATAAAGCCGGTAGCACCCGTCACAAGGACATATCTATATCTTGTAAGCTTTCATTTTTGTTGGCAAAAATTCATCTAACCTACGATGGACTCATCCGGAGAAAGATGAGAAGTATACTACTATGGAATATTCCACACTGTCAGGTGAAAGATCGTGATAATTTTGATGTGATAAGAAAGGTGATGTAGAAAAAGCCGGATCTGGTGATAGTAAAAGTTTCACGACTTAACTTTCGAGTTCTTGATCTGACAATGCTTTGTGTAGCTAGTGTAGATTTAAAAAGCAACAGTGATGAAAGTGCTCCCACTTTGCGTTTAACATATCAGTGGCTCGTAATGTTTAACCGAGCCGCCTTTCCCCTCACTCCCATTCATTAGCCAGGCCGAAAAGCGCGGAGTTTAGCGTCCATTTGTAAATTCCCGCCCTTCCCCGTTGCGTCTCCACTGTAACTTAAACTTTCATGGGATCGATGTTTTTGATTCGTTTCCAGCAGCCACTAGCTGTGTCCGGAGCCCCAGATTCTAGTCAGCGGCTGGGAATTTTCCCCCAGCAATGTGGAGGATGGGTCTTTCAATAAATCACTCTGATCCCAGCCCCAAAATTGGAAATCACTCTATTGTGTATACGCCTAACGTTAAGCTCTGGACATATATATTAAGCGTCTCTGTCTTCGTTGGGCAGCTGTGCACGATAGGTTGTTCCCTATGAAACTTTTCTAACTGCGAGTCATCATACATACAAGACATCATGGCCGGCATCTTAGGCAACATCAGTGGCAACTGGCTTATCTTCTTTATTACATTTGCTAACGCGGGTGGGTTCTTATTTGGAATAACGACGGACAATACTGACTTGGAGTAGCATCAATGTCATGGTTCGGATATGATCAGGGAGTCTTTTCGGGTGTTTTAATCTCTGCCGACTTCAAGAAATGGTTTCCTGAGACAAGTGATGCAAATATTTCCGGCATCACCTCAAGTTGCTTTTCCGTAAGCCAAGAGCTATCAGTCAAATTCGTATTGTGCTAACAAATAATAGTTGGGTGCATTCTTTGGTGCTATTGCAGCTTTCACACTCGGGGATAGGTTCGGACGAAAAAAAGCAATCATTACTGGTATTGCATTTAATAGCATTGGTGCAGCTCTACAAGTTTCTGCTTTTCACTTACCACAAATGATTCTTGGTCGAGTCATCAATGGTTTTGGAATGGGTAATTAATTATCAGCAAACTTCAAATTATGATATTTGCTAACAATTGCTTCTAAGGCTTAACCTCGTCCACCTGTCCAGTGTACCAGGCCGAATGCTCGAAACCACGCATAAGGGGGAAGCTTGTTGTAGTGGGAAGCTTATGTAACACAGCTGCCTTTTGCCTTGCTAACTGGATGAACTATGGCCTGTACTTTTCCGGTGGAGCACTCCAATGGCGGTTTCCATTAGCATTCCAATTCGTCTTTCCCATCGCAATTCTTACGGTTTTGCCGTTCTTACCCGAGTCCCCCCGGTGGCTACTTCTGCAAGACCGTCAGGATGAGGCTCTCACAGTTATTGCACGCCTGGCTGGTCGAAAGGTCAGCATACATGATGAGGAGGTCACTGCTGAATTTCTGTCCATCAAAACGGCTATTCATAACGAGAGGAAAGATGTGGCTCCTATGAAAGATGTTTTCACCTTCCAGGACAAACAACAAAATCTTCGTCGTCTTCTGTTATCCTGTGGGACAATGTTCATGCAACAATTCAGTGGTGTTAATGCATTGGGTTACTACCTACCAACTCTACTTCAACAAAGCGTAGGATTCGATCAGCAGATGAGTCGGCTACTCACAGCTTGCAACGGAACATCTTATCTTGGTGCTGCTTTCTTGTGCCTTCTACTTGTCGATCTGGTGGGGCGACGGAAGCTGATGTTATATGGTTCAATCACCATGGGCTCTTGCTATTTGATTGCTGCTCTTTGTCTCAGGGAAGGCGAACTCAATCCCTTGAAGAAGAAGTCCATGGGTGCCGTGACCACTTCGATGTTTTTCTTCTACTACTTCTTCTATGGCACTAGTTTTGCCAAAATTCCTTGGGTTTACAACTCTGAAGTTAATTCTCTTGGCTGGCGGACCCGTGGTGCTGCGGCAGCGACGGCGACAAATTGGATGGGAAGCTTTATCGTCACTCAATTTACCAAAATAGGAGTCAACAATCTCAAATGGAAGTTTTACCTTAGTGAGTTATACTAGTGTTACGAATTTTGATATCTGCTAATGATGGTAGTGTTTGCTATAATTTGTTGGGCATATTTCCCGCTTGTCTACTTTCTCTATCCGGAAACTTCTAGACGAACACTTGAAGACATGGACGAAATTTTTACCAACAATCCATCCGCTCTCGTGTTCAAAAATGCTGCCATGACTTCGCGACACAGACCGCAGATATTCATAGATGCTGAGGAACGCAGAATTGCAGACGGTGCGGCTGCTGAGGCTGGTGAGGTGGTTTTGAAAGGCAAATCCTTCAATAAAGCTAGCCACATTGAGATGGCAGTTTAATTCCACGGTTTTTGAATGTTTTATAGACTATTGATCTACGGGCCTATATAATGAGAACCTGCAAAGTGTAAGAGCGCATATGGAGTTAAGCAATTATATGTCAAACTATTGTAGTAATAGGACTTCCCTCAGCAGTCTAAACAATTTGATAATACTTATATGAAGCTAATGATGGTACGGTACAACTTGAGTCTGGAAAAAATCCAAAAGCCCAAATTTTTTCTTTTTTGAGAATATTTCCTTTCCTCTTACTTAATCCTCCTGTACAACTGTACTATGCAATGCTGCAAATCCCGATTTTTCAGAGTATGGTGCTAAGCTCAAAGCGTTTTCTTTGTGTTTCAGTGATGGCTCGTATTGGTTACGCCAAGGAACCACGTGCCACAGTACCCCGCAACTTAGGTTGAACTCAAGATCTTGTGGGGAATATCGGCGGTCAATTTTCATTCCCTAGGTTGATGGAATTTCACAACAGAACACCTTATTTTATTCCCTTGCTCTATTCTGTATTATGTGCTTACCATATAAACTGTTAGAAATTGCCTTTGGAATCTTTCCTACCTACAACATCCAGAACTCCAATTCAGGACAAAATCAGGATCAAGTAGATGGAGAGAAATTGTTTCATACCTCTGCAAAAAGACTTCAGAAATCATGAGTTTCAATAGGCGCCGTGCTTCTCTTGCATGCACCTTTTGTCGACGACGGTTAGCAGTGCTATTTATCTTCGTTTACCAATCCTGATTTTGCGCATAGAAAAAGAAGATGCGACACATCTAGACCAGTCTGCGCAAACTGCCAGGAAGCTGGAGCTGACTGCTTTTATGATGACCTTCCATCTCAAAGGTAATTAATTGATATTTTTTATGAATTCACGTTACAGGGGTTTGGCTAATGGGCATGTAGAATTGACCCATCCATGTCCAGCACAGAAATTCTCGACAAACTTAATGATATCGAATCATTGATCGAACGCCAAACGCAGAGTGTAGCAGCTTTATCATCCCAAATAAACCCCGAAATTTCTCACAGATTAACAATGGCGACTTCGCCCACTAGTTACACATCCATCAATGATAGACGGCTTTCACATTCAGTGACTGGCATGCCGAACGAAATGGGACATCCATCGTCACCATGGCACCAGAACGAAAGATTTCAATCATTGGAGGTTGAAACGCCACCTCTCACCATTCCTGTAAAACACAACACATCTTCTAGTTACCTTCTATCTCTTCCAGAAATGCAAGAATTGATTGGAAACTATCCCCGGGATATTCTTTTCGCTATAGAATCAAGACGTGCGCTGCCTCCTGAGTTGACCTTTGACGGAGCCTTGTCAATCTCAGCTACAAGTGCCATTCCCATTCGCATTGATAGAGAAACTACCGATCGTCTAGTGTTAGCCTTCTTCTCTCACGCCTACCCATGTCATCCTATACTGGATCATGAGAGCTTTGAGACTATATACAACAAATTCCTCGAAACTGGAGTTGATTCTAGTATCGAATCTACGCTATGTTTGATAGTACTGGCGCTAGGATCGGTCATAATGGCACCTGGCGTCCCTTCAGTAGATGCTCAAGGGTTACGATATATGGAGGCGGCTATGCCTACACTCATAAGTGTTTCTTCATGGTCATTCTCTGTTGACCTAATCATTCCCCAGGCCTTGGTGCTTGGAAGTATGTATTTTTCATACATAGTAAGGCCCCTCCAGAGCTGGAGACTAGCATAGTAAGTGTTTGTTCACATTTGTGATCTAACTGACTGTAAAGTAACACTCTTCTTATAGCTCAGCATGTACTATCCTTCAATTTAGATTAACACGGTAGTGACTCTTACCCCCTTGAGAATGTGGAAAATCTAACTCTGCTCTAGACTCGCCAGAGATGCGAATACCAGCACTCGTGAAAGCATCCTTCGTTTGTTCTGGTCTTGTTTCCTCGTTGAGTGCGACCGCCTCGCCGAGCTTGAGCTTCCCCAGAGTGGGCTGCAGCAATTGATTGATGAAGCTGGTTTACCTAGCTGCAATAATCTTGATCCGGCGGAATCCACTTGCTACCTGGCTGAAATTTCGATCCGGCGTCTCTTAAATCGTATTCACAACACACTCTACCCTCAGAATCAAATGATGTCGACACTTTCGCCAATTGGCGTGACGACTACTGATGATCTTCCTGCCCGGAGTGCAGCATCAGTGAGAGCCATCTGCGATGAGCTGCACCGACAACTAGATATGTGGTATGACTCGATTCCCGAGCAATTCAGACCACCGTTAGGCGTGGAGACTATAACAAACGATCGAAAAGCAGTTTTGAGGATTAGATACTATGCTACGAAGCACATAATATACAGACCATTTGTGTTACACGTGGTGGCTCAAGGCATGTCTTTGTTTCCGGACCACTTGGTGGACCAGATATTAGAGAAGTGTGGAATTTGTATCGAGAGTTGTCGGCTCTATCTATACAACACTACTGAGATGCTTAAAAGGCCAAGCCAGTATACTTGGACGTTTTCTATCTCGTAAGTGATTATGTGTGCATGGAAATCGGGGTAGGACTAATCAAAAGTAGATCTTTAGGGGCGATTGTGGTTCTTACACTAGCATCGAGAACTCTAAACCTAAAGCATCTTGTTCCCGATATCTCGGAGCTGCAAACATTGGTTATCAAAAACCTCACTCCTTGGGCTACGGTAGGTTCGAGCCTCGAGGCTGTGATCTCCATTATTCAAGATATGCAGAGAAAGCAGAGACTGCTGGACTATGTATAGATAGGTAACACAATAGAAAAGTACCTTCTCTATCAACACGTCATCAATTTAAAGTCATATGATGATATAGAGATAAGTTTTCCAAGATGAAATTCTGATATTAAATTAGAGTTGATGCTTGAGTTAAATAGGGCTAGGTAAGCTATAGTAGAGATGACTTTCTATATAATGAATAAATTAATTTAACAGGACATAACGGCAGTCGATCATTTAGGTTCCTTGGTAAGAGATTTCTTGGCGTCAAATTTGAGAAAGTTTCTTGTGAAATGAAATTCGCTATCTAAAATTGCTACATTATCTTTTCATCGTCAAAGTCTCTCCACTTCTTCGCAATAGCCCAACCTACAACTCGCCTCCGGTAGGAGCAGCCATAATCTCTAAGCCAACTTCACTTCTCCAGAAACTCCCTGTGGGATATGTGTACTGCTCTAGCGCCTCATCTGTGTAACCGGTGGAGTACCCGGGGGCAAGAGGGGTAACATAATGCGCATTAACAATTTGTGAAGGGTGTTTGAGATTTTCACGATGACTATCTGCGTTTTCCAGCATAGACTTGCGGCCACTAATGGCAATGTAGTCTATAGTACTTAGATGAGATGTGAGTTCTGTTAGACCCATTGCTCCGTTGTGTGGTACGCAAGGTACATGGAATTTGAGAGCCATCAGCATCACAGCCTGCAAGCTCGTTAATTTGATTCAATTGGTCTTGCACGTGCACAACTTACTAGACATTCATTCACGCTTCCCAAACGCACAGCATCAATCTGGCATACATCTGTTGCCTCTAATTGAAGAAGTTGTTTGAAGGTAACCCGGTTTTGTGCCGCTTCCCCCGTGGCGACGCCGACACCGTATGGCTTGAGAGCTTTACGAATAGTGGCATGTCCAACAATGTCATCCGGATTTGTAGGCTCTGTTTTATATTATTGTTTGTTTAAGCAGCGAAGAGGACGGCAGACTTACCTTCGATAAAGACAGGCTTAAATTCCACAAGCTGCTTCATATATTCGATTGCCTCAGGCACACTCCAGACTTGATTTGCGTCAATCATAATCTGATAGCCTTTGTCATAACCTAGTACATCTCTGACCGCCTTTAGTCTTTCTCGATCTGTTTCAATATTCGTCCCGACCTTGAATTTGAAAACAGTGTAACCTTCTGCTATTGTCTGGTTTAGAACTTTCTTCATTTTCTCTCCCGAGAACGCCATCCAACCCGCACTTGTCGTATAAGCGGGAACTGCTTTGTTCTCATATGCTTCCTCAATCCTTGTCTGTTTGGTTCTCTGAGTCTTTTGGAGCATTCTCACTGCTTCATCAGGCGTGATAACATCCGTGATATACCGAAAATCAATACATCGAACGATTTCTTCAGGGCTCATCTCGCAAACAATCTGCCAAACTGGCTTCTGTAGCACCTTACCCCAGAGATCCCAAACCGCGTTTAGGACACCTGCAACCGCGAGATGAGTAACTGACTTTTCGGGCCCGATCCACCTGTACTGTGAATCGGAAACCATGTAGCGCCATGTTTTGCCCATATTTCGGGTCAATTCGTGGAGAGTTTTGTTTACTACTCTTTTGGCAAATATCTCGAGACACATGCAGATTAGCTCACTACCTCGTCCATTGCTAAATGCCTGTGCTCTAAATCAGTAGTTGAAGATACGAATGATATGATACATGTATCTTACAATTCCCTCGCCAACAAGACCCGGCTGGCTGGTATTCAGTTGCAGAAAAGGATGAGATCCATTCGTTCCTACATGCATGGCATCTGATCCAACGCCATCAAGACTTGTAGGAAAACGAAGATCAGTTACAGTAAAGCTAAGAATTTTGATGTCGGCAGCATCGATATTCGATATGGAACCCATATTTGTAGGTTGATTTTACAATGTTCTTGTGACAAGTCAAATAGTGTATGGATTTTGAGACAATTCTAAGATGACTTGCTAGAGTTATATGAATTTGAAACACTTTGATGATTGATTAGGGTATGAGAGCAAGCAACAAACTTCTTTCCAAGACATTAGCTCTATTCTCCACCTTTCAATGGCGTGCCAGTTAACGGAGATGTATCCTACGCAAATAAGGCGGGGGGGCGGCCGGCGGCACTTTTCCACCTCTCCCCGCCATTGCATTCATTCCCACCGACTAGTCCTGTGCCTCCATTCCCCGCCGATCCGGCGATACATGGGATAATGGTCGCAAAATTCAAACCCCACTCATGTCGACCCAGATTAGGCGTTAGATCACTTTGCTTTTGATCAACTCACTGTCAGATCTGTGGAATACAATTTGAATGCAGCTACGGTAAACTAGCTTCAAATTTCTAGGTAGGTCTGCTTCCCTTCTGCTCATTACCGTTTCACTCTTTCCTTCGTGTTGATTTGAATTGCACATTATTCTAAACACGCTTCTTCTCCTGAATACAAACCTAGGATTTAAATCCTTCATTTCCTTCAATGACTTCAGGAGGACAACTTCGAGTTCGCAAGCCACTATCATTACCCACTGGAATATATGCACCTACACAAGTATTCTTTGAGGAGCAAACGGAAGACTTAGACATTCCAACAATAAAAAAACATGCGCTTCGCATGGCCCGGGCTGGAATCGTTGGCATAATTACCAATGGCTCCAATGGTGAAGCAGTATACCTCTCTTCTTCTGAAAAGAAACAAGTAACGCTTTCGACAAGAGAGGCACTCGACTCTGGCAACTTCGAAGCCACACCTATCATTGTTGGAGCATCAGCACAATCCGTGCGTGGGACTTTGGGCCTTTGCCGAGAAGCATATGAGGCAGGAGCTGATGCGGTGCTTCTTCTTACGCCAGCTTTTTTCAAGTGGGCGATGAACACACAAACAATCGGCAGCTACTTTACACAAGTTGCAGATTCTAGTCCACTGCCAGTCATCATTTACAATTATCCAGCTGCCATTTCTGGTATTGATCTTGATTCCGAAATACTAATTTCGCTAGCCAAGCATCCTAATATTGTAGGCACAAAGTTCACCTGTGGCAACGTTGGGAAATTGGCAAGAGTCGCTGGAACTGTCTCGACTGCCTCTCCAATGAATCGTGAGTTTCTTCTCCTGGAGTACCTTCCTCGTGGCTTAAGATGATATTCATTCTTTGAATAAGTACTGGTTACAGATCTAGTGTTTCAAGAGATAATAAATTAGACTGATTCACCAGGATGTCGAGTGGCTGTTACCTGGTTGTATCGAACTTCTCGTGAAGTCGATTTATACTTTTACTTTTGGAAGTTGAGATTTCCTTGAGCAACTCTAGTCAGTCATAATTGGTCTTTCGAAAAGAACTGCTAAAATAGGTTATGAAAATATAATGCTAATTTTGAATTTCATAGCGGGAAGCCAGTCCAAATATATGGCATTCGCAGGAATTGCTGATTTCATTACGCCATCTTTGTCTGTTGGGTCATCAGGCGCCATTGTTGGAGCTGCAAATGTTTTCCCATTTGCCTGCGTTAACGTCTACAATTTGTTTGTTGCTGGCCGAATAGAAGAAGCGTCACTCGCACAAGCCCAGCTCGCTAATGTGGACTGGAGCTTAACCAAAAGAGCTATTCCTGGATTTAAAGCGCTCCTGAACCACTATCATGGATATGGAGGATCACCAAGGCAGCCTATGCCATCTTTGAAGGACAAGGAAGTTACGGCTCTGATTGCAGAGGTGGAATGGTTTTCCAAGATCGAGGAGAAATTGACACTGAGCATGACATAGGACAATTTCACTTCGTTAGATAATTGATAAAACATGCGCAATGATCCTCATTATTGGCAACCACAAATAAGTTAGACTGCATATAATTGGATTGATAATAGATGTCAAACTATGATTTATCAATAATCTATAATTTGCTCTTCTCAGACAAATAGTCTTCAATTTTAGCAAATCTGTAGTAGAAATCTAATGATTCAGGGTTCAACAATGTCCCGCTGGCTTGGATGATCTTCCCCGAAACGATCTGCTTCACAGGCAGTTCAACCTTTTTCAAATTCACAGTTGTCTAATCAATATCAGCTAATATAAATGTGTTGTGGCTATAAGTTCGCAATACTTACTGGAATGTCAGGCGTCTCAAATATGTATTTAGGCACGTGTCGAGCACTCAATTCTTTCCTGATGGCTTCTTTAATTTGTCCTATTAGTCCAGGGCTAATCTTGTTGCCCTTGTTCATTAGCAGGAATAAAAGAACCGTCTCATCTGTATCATGCGGCCGTCTTTGGCCAACACATATGGAATCTGCGACTGATGGGAACCCAGCCTCAATAACGCTATATATCTCCGCACTACCAAACCTTACTCCACTAGGATTTAGTACGCCATCAGCTCGGCCGAGGAAAAGCACATTTTGAGTAATTGGGTGAATCATCACAAAATCTCCGTGTGTCCATACGTTATCATACTTTTCGAAATAAGCCGCGTGGTAACGGGCTCCAGAAGCGTCGTTCCAGAAGAACACAGGCATATTCGGGAATGCGCTTGGAGCAACAAGCTCTCCTGCAACTCCATCCGGGACTGGAATACCTCGAATGTTTTTCCCGCCTTCTATTAAAGAGTCGTATACTGCTAGTGGAGTACCCAAACTAGGGCCTTGGGTACCGCCAACGTAAACTGGAGTTAATGGGTTTTCCTGGTTTACGTTAGCAGAAGATTTATCCTATAATCAAGAATACTACTACCTGACCAAAAGTACCTGCCTGAAGCATGTTATTATTAGCTATGTGGTTACATCGAGGATATCGGGAACGCATACCAAATCAGTGCCACCCGAGATATTGGCTAGGTGAACCTTCTTGGGAAAGCCAACATCATAAAACCACTCAAATAACTGATCCGAAAGCACCATTCCTGTGCTGGTCACCAGCTTAAGATTTGAAAGATCACTCACTTCCTTTGGGACGACTCCATTTTTTTGTAGCTCTTGCATCCATTTTGGACTAGTACCTAGTTTTGTAACTTTCTGATCACCGATCAACTTGATAAATGATGTCAGATCTGGCTGGAAAGGGCTCCCATCGTAAAGTACAACTCGAGCCCCAGGAAGCAGATTCATCACGGAGCTAAAATACATGATCCATCCCGTAGTAGTATATTGTAATGCAACACTTTCGTGCGTCATTTCTCGGTGCAGTCTTGCTTCTTTTGCACCCGACAACAAACAGCCACCTACGCGATGAACTATACATTTAGGGGTCCCTGTGGTACCGGAAGAGTAGGCAATGAAGAAAGGATCATTAAACTCTGTTTTTTCAAACTCTGGTGTGGTAGAGGATGATTTAGATAAGTAATTGGAAAGAGTTTGAGTGCGAGGAATTGAGTCAATGTCTTTTGGAGTGGAGAATCGAGGCATAGATATCATTCCTTCAAATTCTGAGACTGATTTCATACCATCAACAATTTGGTTCATTTTCATCCGTAGATCAACTGTCTTTCCGTTGTATACCGCATAGTCGTCCATGAAAATAAACTATTTAGTTAGCTCCTGGCTTAGATTGGATGGTGTTACTCTACTTTTGGTGTAACCTGTAATGCTCTTTGAAGAACTCCCTTTACGCCTAAATAATGTTAGAATTGGTTTTGTTGCAGCCCCATTAGAACAGTCTGAAGCTGTTCGGGAATTTTATGGATATAATATCATACCCATATCTGTAGAGCTGCTGCTGAACAATCCGCCTAATGTTGTAACGGCTAAAAAAACCTTTAAGGTGTCTACAGAATTACTGGCAACAACTACAACGCGATCGCCTTTTGTCACACCCCACGCTTTCATGGCACTCGCTAATTGTCCTACCTCTCTTCTCAATTGTCCCCAGCTCACATCACGCACCTCAACCCCTCCCTCCCGTACTTCTGTTACAGCAATCTTCTCGTCCTCTTTTCCAAGTTTGCATTTATCGGAGGTGTGGCCGCCAGGGACACGGGAATATAGCAGGTTTTCTGCAAAATTCAAACTCGCCCCTGAGAACCATTTAGGAATGGAATCGATGCGTGCGGATTCATCAACAACAATTGCGTAAGACCCGTCATAAATTAAACCTAAGTTTTGAAACGCATGGTCCCAAAACTCAGTCCGTTTGGATATGGAGTACTGATAAAGCTCCCAAAAGGTTTTCATGTTGAGTTTATGTTTCTGGTTGATAGATTGCATGAACTTATACATTTCTGTGCTCTTAGGATCTTCATGCTCCCAGAGCTTCCGTGGAATGGCGAGAGAGTCCATATTGATATTGGAAGAATCAAGATAACAGAGAAATAAAGCAGAAGAAAAAAATACGGTGTTGTTTTCTTCCTCAAAGACAGAAGCGGGTAGATAAAATTAAGTGTAAAGTGAATGATGCGGGGTCGTCGGTATGTTCCTCGGCTTGGAACTATCGGTTACTACATAGAGGTGGAAACTATTGATGGCTAACCACTAGAGTTGCTTCACTATTATGGGATATTAATCAGGTTGCTTAAAAGCTTTCTTAATCTAATCATTCTTCAGGTTTTTCTTTAAAGTTTAGACATATTTTATAGCATTCTTTATAATGTAGTTTTTGAACAACAATCTGCTAACTAAGATCTATGAAAAGCAGGATTAAGATTTTCTAAAGGTGACTTAGCATATAAACGCCAAACTCAATTGTACAACACAAGGCTTGAAGGCATGAACCACTTTACGATGCGACTGTGTGCTTGCTGAAAGGTCACGTGATGAGACAGGTCACGTGTACAACAATACCGCTTCAGAATTGACCACCGGTTTGTGATCAGAAATAATATCAGGAAATAACCCCTAATATTTAGCCCCGCTATCTAGAGAATGCGGATCGTGAGGAATAGTCTTTTCGAATAATCATCAGCTACCTTTCTAGTGAATAAATGGAAGCATCAACCCTTTACGCTATCACTATAACCCACATGTAGAATGATAGTACCTAATTCAGCAGGTCGGGCACTTAAGAGATGCTTTGAAAGCCGTGGCTTCAGAGTTTTGAAACCACGGAACCATTCTTGTGTTGGCCAAGTTCTCGACGGAACTGCAATATCATGTCGCTTATCCCAATGGGCTCGAAACCAAGCTTTTCAGCCTCACTAGGCACACTTAAACCCAACCCTATATTTGTGCGGTCCGATGTTGACAGCACGGAACCGTATAGTTTCCTGGAATGTACTCAACAGTATAGGACAAGATGCTTGGATGCTTGCCATATCAGGAGAGCTGAGACCTCTGCCATCGACTAATATTGACGGTTCCTTGTTTTTTCAACTTTTACAACTCAGTGGTAAGTATCTCGATCGATACCCTGTTGATTTTCTCAAACTCTTCTCCAGGACGCAATACACACATGATTTATTTGGGTCAGCTCACACTGAAACTTTCTTCACTAGTCAGCTCTCGATGCATTAACTCAAGAGCCACTTTGCTCATTTTTATAAGCCTCCTAGCATCAGCTCTGATAGTAGAGAGTAGCGAAACAAATCGTTCGCTATTGTTTCTACAACATGGGAAATTGGGGGAAAGATCATTTTATTAGCATTGGTGTCAAGGACCTGTACTCACGATATGGACGAAAGGAGAAGTTCCTCAGTGTATAACGTGTGTTGAGGGTCTTGGATTGTGATAAGTCTAAGGAAGGAAGCTCTCCGTGGGGAGAGACCTAGGTTTAGCTAACTAATGGGGATGTGTGCGTGTGAGGCAACAATAATTGACGACGTGTATTCGAGAAAACCACAAACGAAGAGTATTCATGGGAAAGCCACACTGATCCCTATTTGCAATTATTAGGTTAGTAAGAATGGCTACTTAATGTGTAAATTTTCAAATAAAAACCAACCTCAAGCGAGGGTAGAAACTTGACTTTTCTCTAAGTTATTCCGACCATAATGACCATTGCCAATGTTTCTTGGCTTTCAAAGATAGGCAGGGTTGTCTAGCTCTACATGTCTCTGAGAGAAGATTTCGAGGAATTAAGAGGTTATTCTGATGCTATAGTCAACAATATTGAAGTCCGAAACGTTAATTACCGGAATTGTAGATGAGACAAATGCCTAATTCTTTGTGCAACTCATTGCTATATAACCCAACGTCCCCAGGTATGCATCTGATACCCACTACTTTGCGGGCCGTTAATTCTAAAACTGAGCAGTTAATTTCATTCTTTTCTCTAAACAGTGTAGAACGACCACATACTCGCCATCCATAGAAGCCCACCAACATCTATGATAATACTCCTATACACAGCGATATCACCTGTGACCGCGTTGTATGTCAGCCAATCAGTTATCCAATGTCCGACAATTACGACATAAGCCCATAGTGTGACTTCATATAAAGGACCATTTGTAGTGTTAAAGGCAGTTACAAGGCGAAAAATGCTAGACAAGCGTAATTGAAGTGTTGGCATACTGATTTTAGAGCCTGCATATATATTACAAACTCCATCCAGATTAGTGAAACTTTGAAATAAGTTTTCAAAACAAAGGAGGGAGTTCTTCAAGGCTTTGTTAGTCTGGAGGCTGGAGCTCGGCATGAATGAACCGGAAGATAAAGATTATAGTTAAGATCTGCTGATAATCTTACAAAGACGAGCCAATAAGGTAAGTAGCCATCACACTGTGGAGTATGAAAAGCCATGTTTCAAGGCTGTGTAGGTACCAACGGTGGGGGAACTTTGAGGCGAATATCAGATATTTCGTGTTATTGAACGCGTGGTTTACTGGGAGCCGTAGTAAGCTTATGTTGTGGTGACCGAACGCTCTTCATCTGCTAAGTTGCTGTTGGACTTAGCTAACAGTTGTTGTGATTGCGGCAAAAGCATTTTAGGGATTTAAGTTGTCCAATAGGGAGCGGAGTAAATTCTAAATTTTGTTGGAAGTTGTTGGCAGAAGGATCATGCTAGAATCGAGAAGATTTTGAGACTGGTCACAAGCGGTGAGTTTTACTGGTAGTATGTTGAGGAGTTGAACATGTCTTAGGTTTATTCCAGGATCATAGTTATAAATTTGAGTCTTCAG
>Ga0247808_10000458_pt1 | contig 20117 bp, 17 predicted proteins | sample UWRJL089202R1_FD_179914 | JGI IMG/M metagenome (GOLD analysis project Ga0247808, IMG submission 179914) | Plant litter microbial communities from Arlington Agricultural Research Station in Wisconsin, United States - UWRJ-L089-202R-1 | ecosystem: Environmental > Terrestrial > Plant litter >... | reverse complement strand
ACTGGAACTGCAAAAATCCAACAAATCAATTCCTTAAATCTATAAAATTAATTGGCTTACGACTTGTTGGATTGAAAACGACCTTCGACAAAACTTCAAAATCCAAAACTTCAATTTTCGGACTCACTCTCAGTTTTGCACGGAAATGGTCTCGCAGTTCGTCTACAAAATTTTCGGTCTCATTGTCTGTGCTTAGTTTGATGATAATTTCGTCTAATCCAATTTCGTCTGATTTGATGACGATCTGGTAACAAGAAATATTTCCGAAATCATTCATAATATCACTCATCGCAGGCGGATAAAGTGTTGTTCCTTTGTACTTTATCATTTGCTGTTTTCTGCCGAGAACAGGACCAAGACGCATCGTGTTTCTTCCACATTTGCAAGGCTGGCAATGTGCTTTTACCAAATCGCCAGTTTTAAATCGTAAAAGAGGAATCGCTTCAACACCTAAAGTTGTAATCGTCAATTCGCCGCTTTCGCCTTCTTTTACTGGATTTTCATTTTCATCAAGGATTTCTGTAATAATCAATTCAGGATGATGATGACCACCGATTTGAAATTTACATTCTGTAAAAGCGGTGCTCATTTCCGTCGAAGCATAAGTTGAAAACAGTTGAATATTCCATCTTTCTTTAATTTTCTGAGACAGAATATTATCAGTAAAGTCCTGGTTTTTAAGACCTTCTCCAATACAAATGGCACCGTAAACGCTGGAATTTTTATAATCGATACCATGTTTCTCAGCATAATCTATCATTTTCAAAAGGAAAGACGGAACTGTAATCAGATATTTCGGCTTGTATCTGAAAATAGAATCCCACTGCAGTTCCGGAATTCCAGGTCCCATTCTCACAACACTCGCACCCATTTTCCGAAGTCCAAGAAAATAGGCCAAACCAGCCATAAATCTTTTGTCGATGGTTGTAATCATCTGCACAACATCACCTTTTTGGATTCCTGCACACGCGAAAGAAATTGCTTCGTTGTAAGCCAATCTTTCCAAATCTTTATCTGACAAACCGAAAGTCACAGGATCGCCCAAAGTTCCGGAAGTTGTGCTGTAATCCACAATTTCGCTTTGAGAAACACAGAAAAAATCCTGATTATTCGCCTGAATATCATTTTTGGAAGTCGTCGGAATTTTTGTTAAATCTTCAAGCGTTTTGATTTCATTAATATCAATTTTATTGTCATTAAATAATTTTTGATAAAACGGCGAATTGGATTTTAGGTAAACCAAAAGCTCTTTCAGTTTGCTTTCCTGAAAGGTTTTGATTGATTTTAAATCGGATTTCTCAATGGTTGGGTACAGTTCCAAGGATGATAATTTTATGTGACAAATTTATAAAAACATAAACCAATTTTATGATTCTGAATTTGAAGTTTTTAACATTCAGAAACCGCGCAAAAGATGCTTTAAAAATCGACAAAAATCACTAAATTCGCAAACTTAATCTATCAGAAACAGATTTCAGACATTGAAAATGAGCAAGTTCACAGAATATAAAAATCTTAGCCTAACCGAAACTGCAAAAAACGTTGCAGAATTTTGGAAAACCAACGATACTTTCAAAAAATCCGTAGAAATCCGCGAAGGACAACCGGAATTTGTTTTTTATGAAGGACCGCCTTCCGCCAACGGAATGCCGGGAATTCACCACGTGATGGCGAGAGCGATTAAAGATATTTTCTGCCGCTTCCAAACGCAATCTGGAAAACAGGTTTTCAGAAAAGCAGGTTGGGACACGCACGGACTTCCCGTAGAATTGGGCGTTGAGAAAGAATTGGGAATTACCAAAGAAGATATTGGCAAGAAAATCAGCATCGAAGAATACAACGAAGCTTGTAAAAACGCCGTGATGCGCTACACCGATGTCTGGAATGATATGACCGAAAAAATCGGTTATTGGGTGGATATGGAAAATCCGTACATCACTTACAAACCAAAATATATGGAATCGGTTTGGTGGCTTTTGAAACAAATTTATGACAAAGGTTTGTTGTACAAAGGTTACACAATTCAGCCTTATTCTCCGAAAGCTGGAACAGGTTTATCTTCCCACGAAGTCAATCAACCAGGCGCTTATCGTGATGTTTCTGATACGACAGTTGTAGCTCAATTTAAAATAAAAGAAGCGCCAGAAAACGCAAGCGAAACTTGGAAAAAATTATCGACAATTGCTTATTCTGATTCCAAAATAGATAGTTCTGAAATTGCAGGCGCAACCTGTGGTGGAGCTTTGCATTGGGAAGAATTTGACAATCAGCAACCAAAATCTGAGGTTTATTTTCTTGCCTGGACGACGACGCCTTGGACTTTACCTTCAAACACGGCTTTGACGGTTGGACCAAAAATCGATTATGTTTTGGTGAAAACTTTCAATCAATATACTTTTGAGCCGATTAATATTATTTTGGCGAAAGCGTTGGTTGGAAAACAATTTAATCGTAGTAAATTTTTCCAAATAAATGATTCTACAGACTCCTCTAATTTAATTAGTGAATACGATGGAACTGAAAGGATTGAATTAGCAATAGGAAGAACACTTAACGATGGAGAATTTCAAACATTCTTCACTATCATAGTTGGAGCAAAAAACAAAAAGTATGATTTAAAATCAAAATTCACCGAATTAGGATATGATTTTGATGAGAAAACAATAAAAAGTATCGAGGAAGCAGACATTCAAACTGTCAGTAAGAAAATTCCATATCAAATCTTAGCCGAATTCAAAGGTGCTGATTTGGTTGGAATTCAATATGAACAACTTTTAGATTACGCAAAACCTTATCAAAATCCGGAAAACGCTTTCCGAGTGATTGCCGGAGATTTTGTGACGACCGAAGACGGAACAGGAATCGTGCACACCGCGCCAACTTTTGGTGCAGATGATGCGAAAGTGGCGAAAGAAGCAACGCCTGAAGTTCCGCCAATGTTGGTTTTGGACGACAATGGAAATCCGGTTCCTTTGGTTGATATGCAAGGAAAATTTTTATCGATTGTAAAAGACGAAACTTACGGTTTTGCTAACGAATATGTGAAAGGTGAATATTTGAATGATGATGAAAAAGCCATCGAATTTAATATTCAGAAAGAAAATTTAAAATCAATTATTTCTGATTTGAAAGCGTATCTTTCTGTTGATGAGAGAATTGCCTTAAAATTAAGAAAAGAAAACAAAGCCTTCAAGGTTGAAAAATATGTTCACAGTTATCCGCACAGTTGGAGAACTGATGAGCCTTTGTTGTATTATCCATTAGATTCCTGGTTCATCAAAGTGACTGATGTGAAAGACAGAATGTTCGATTTGAATGAAACCATCAACTGGAAACCAAAATCTACAGGTGAAGGACGATTCGGAAACTGGTTGAAAAACGCCAACGACTGGAATCTTTCCCGCTCCAGATATTGGGGAATCCCGTTGCCGATTTGGAGAACTGAGGATAAAAAAGAAGAAGTCATCATCGGTTCTGTTGAAGAATTGTACAACGCGATTGAAAAGTCCATCGAAGCTGGTTTCCAGAAAGAAAATCCTTTCAAAGGTTTTGAAATCGGAAATATGTCTGAGGAAAATTACGCCCTGGTTGACCTTCACAAAAATATTGTTGACAAAATTACTTTGGTTTCAGCATCCGGAAAACCGATGAAACGTGAAAGCGACCTCATCGATGTTTGGTTCGATTCGGGAGCGATGCCTTATGCGCAATTGCATTATCCTTTCGAGAATAAAGAACAAGTTGACAATAACAAAGCTTTCCCTGCAGATTTCATCGCGGAAGGTGTTGACCAGACGCGCGGTTGGTTTTACACTTTGCACGCGATTGCGACTACGGTTTTCGATTCTGTAGCCTATAAAAATGTAGTTTCAAACGGCTTGGTTTTGGACAAGAACGGACAGAAAATGTCCAAACGTCTTGGAAACGCCGTTGACCCATTCGAAACACTTTCCGTTTACGGACCGGATGCGACGCGTTGGTATATGATTTCCAATGCAAATCCTTGGGAAAACCTGAAATTCGATATTGAAGGCATTGATGAAATGAGAAGAAAATTCTTCGGAACGCTTTATAACACCTACTCTTTCTTCGCTTTGTACGCCAATGTTGACGGTTTCAAATACCTGGAAAGCAACATTGAAAACCGTCCGGAAATCGACCGTTGGATTTTATCTGAATTGAATTTATTAATAAAAGACGTGAAATCTTTCTATGAAGATTACGAGCCGACAAAAGCTTCTAGAGCCATTAATAATTTCGTTAATGATAATTTAAGTAACTGGTACGTAAGACTTTGCAGAAGACGTTTCTGGAAAGGCGATTATTCCGATGATAAGATTTCTGCTTACCAAACATTATATACTTGTCTTGAAACCGTAGCCAAACTTTCTGCACCAATTGCGCCATTCTTTATGGACCAATTGTTCCAGGATTTGAATAAAGTTACTGGAAAAGATTTAGTAAACTCTGTTCACCTGACAGACTTCCCAGTGGTGGATGAAAGTTTGATTGACCAGGATTTGGTTGAGAAAACGCATTTGGCCCAACAAATCACATCGATGGTTTTTTCATTGAGAAAGAAAGAAAATGTGAAAGTTCGCCAGCCACTTCAAAAAGTGATGATTCCGGTTTTGGATAAGAAAACCGAGGAACAGATTTTGGCCGTTTCAGAATTAATCAAACAAGAAGTGAATGTGAAAGAATTGCAACTCATCAATTCTGAAGAAGCCTCGCATCTCATTGTAAAACAAATCAAACCGAATTTCAAAACCCTTGGTGCGAGATTAGGAAAAGATATGAAAACAGTGGCTGGAGAAATCTCCAACTTCACTTCTGAGCAGATTGCAACCTTAGAAAAAGAAGGAAAAGCAACCGTTTCCGGATACGAAATCACCACTGAAGACGTAGAGATTTTCACAAAAGACATCCCAGGATGGACCGTTGCAAGCGAAGGAAAAACAACTGTGGCATTAGATTTGAAGCTGACGGATGAATTGAAATCAGAAGGCGTTGCACGAGAGTTCATCAACAGGGTTCAGAATCTTAGAAAAGAAAAAGATTTTGATTTAACGGACAAGATATCAATCCAATTGGAAGAGAATTCGCCGTTCCAGAAAGAACTTATTAACAATGATGCATATATTTCTGAAGAAGTATTGTCAGATAAAATAGAATTTGTAAATTCACTCTCGAATTTTGACGAAATAGAGATAGATGAAGAAAAATTCAAGGTTAAAGTTGAGAAAAAATAAACGATTTTTTATTATTGTTAAGAAATTGTGAATTGATAATTCTTTATTGATATTTTTTAAATTTTATTTCTATACTTGTCAATTAATAAAAAAAAGCGTGGCTGCTGAAATTCAAAAAAAGCCAAAATAAATAAAATTTTGAACAATTAATAACAATGGAAATGGCCGACGAAAAATTACGATATAGTGACGCTGATCTGCAAGAATTCAAGAAATTAATCCAAGATAAAATTGATAAAGCGGAACACGATTTGGTGCTAATAAAAGAAAGTTTTATCAATGACCAAAATAATGGAACGGATGATACTTCACCAACCTTCAAGGCTTTTGAAGAAGGTGCAGAAACTTTGAGCAAAGAGCAGAATTCTATCCTGGCAGGAAGACAGGAAAAATTTGTACGTGACCTGAAACACGCATTGATCAGAATCCAAAACAAGACTTACGGAATCTGCAGAGTGACCGGAAAACTGATCCCGAAAGAAAGATTGAGAGCTGTTCCTCACGCAACTTTGAGCATCGAAGCTAAAAATATGCAGCGATAAAATTTTATTGTTGAAAACTATAACTTACAAAGTATGAAGCATTTCTGATGTTTCTGCTTTGTATTTTTTTTATAAGGATGGCACTGATTATTATTTTACTTTTAGTGGTTGCAATAGGCTTTTTTGTTTTTAAGAATAAGTCGGTCAAAAATATTTTCCAACCCGATCAGAAATATTACACTATTGATGATGAGTTCAATGCGAAACGTAAAGAGCGACAAGACGAGATCGACAAACTTCTGAGCAAAATCGGGAAAAACGGACTGAACGACCTTACTGAAAAAGAACGCAAAAGGCTGGACGAATTGTCCAAGAAATAAGTAATTTGAATTACATTTGCAAATAATTTTTCTTCAGGGAAAATTAATATTATTTTGATTTAAACTAAAAAATTACAAAAATGGAATCCATAATTGTACATCCAAAAAACGCAATGGAATTGACTGCATTGAAAAGTGTACTGAAAGATATGAATATTGAATTCGAAAAATTTCACACGAAAAATAATTTCCATAATAAAAAAACTATCCAAAAGATAACGGACAGAAAAGATAAAAAAATCACCAGAACACCTAAACCAAAAGGATTGTAATGAAGAAAATAGTTGCAATTACCTTGTTGATCCTTTTCATTGATCAGTTTTCGAAAATCTATATCAAAACCCATTTCTATCTTGGCGAAAGTGTCAATGTTTTTGGACTAAGTTGGTTCAAATTAACTTTTGTTGAAAACCCCGGAATGGCTTATGGTCTTCATTTCGGTGGATTGTGGGGGAAATATGCTTTGATTTTATTGAGAATTGTTCTTGCAATCGGAATGGTTGTGTTATTCAAAAAATGGCTGAAAGAAGGCGCTTCCAATTATCTGTTAATCCCAATGGCAATGATCTTTGCCGGTGCAATTGGAAATGTGTTTGACGGAATCTTCTACGGTATCATTTTCGACAGCGGAACTTTCTACGATGTAGCTTCGGAGCGATGGATCGATTACGGTGGTGTTTCCAAACTCACGCAAATCGGACACGGTTATTCAGATTTGATGAAAGGCTGTGTTGTTGATATGCTTCATTTTCCTTTAGTTGATACAACCTGGCCGGATTGGGTTCCTGTTTTAGGAGGCAACAGAATTGAGTTCTTCAAATATATTTTCAATGTTGCAGACAGCTCTATCACCGTTGGTGCGTTGTTCCTATATATTTTCAGAAAGAAAGCTTTCCCAAACGGATTGGATTTTTAAATAAACACAGAAAACACAAATGAAACTATTTAAAAAATTAATCAAAATATTCCTGCTGCTTTTTGTGGCAGGATTTCTTTTTATTCTCTTTGCCAATTACACAATCAAAAACAAGAGTGATGAATTTCTCTACACTGATGTAAGCAAAATCCCGAGTTGTAAAACAGCATTAGTACTGGGAACAAGCAAAACTTTGAGCAACGGAAATCCGAATTTATATTTTTCTTATCGGATCAAAGCCACAGCAGAATTTTACAAAGCCGATAAGATAAAATATATTATCGTAAGTGGTGACAATTCCGTTGAAGGATACAACGAGCCCGAGGAAATGAAAAATGACCTTGTTGCAGAGGGAATTCCGGCAGATAAAATCTTCGAAGATTTTGCAGGTTTCAGAACTTTGGATTCTGTAGTGAGAGCTAAGGAAATTTTCGGACAGGAAAAATTCATTATTGTTTCGCAGAGATTCCATAATGAAAGAGCTGTTTTTCTGGCTCAGAAAAATGGGCTTACCGCTTATGGCTACAATGCTGCAGATGTGAATAAATATGCCGGAATTAAAACCAATCTCCGGGAATATCTTGCAAAAGCAAAGGTGTTTGTAGATCTGCTGTTTGGGGTCGACCCGAAGTTTGGCGGAGAGAAAATTGAAATCAAATAAATCAATACTTTGCTAAACATTTAATCTTTCCTATTTTTGTCAACTGAATTTTATAAAATCTAAATCTTAATGTCTAGAATCCTTACGGGAATACAAGCCACCGGAACACCACATTTGGGAAATCTTTTGGGAGCCATCATTCCCGCTATCGAATTATCCAAAAAAGCAGAGAACGAATCCTTTTTGTTCATCGCCAATCTTCATTCTTTAACGCAGATAAAAAATGCTGTTGAGCTTAAAGAAAACACCTACGAAATTGCTGCGGCTTGGCTTGCCTGCGGACTAGACACTGAAAAAACATACTTTTACAGACAAAGCGACATTCCAGAAACCTGCGAACTGTCGTGGCATTTGTCGTGCTTTTTTCCTTATCAGAGATTAACATTAGCACATTCTTTCAAAGACAAAGCAGACAGATTGAGCGATGTAAACGCTGGACTTTTCACTTACCCCATTTTGATGGCTGCAGATATTTTGTTGTACGATGCGGAAATCGTTCCCGTGGGGAAAGATCAGTTGCAGCATTTGGAAATTGCAAGAGATGTGGCTTCCAGATTTAATAATCAAATGGGAGAAGTTTTGGTTTTGCCTCAAGCAGAATTGCAGCAAGACACGAAATATGTTCCCGGAACCGACGGACACAAAATGTCAAAATCGAGAGGAAACATCATTAATATTTTCTTGCCGGAAAAAGAACTGAAAAAGCAGGTAATGTCCATCGAAACAGATTCTACACCATTGGAAGATCCGAAAGATCCGGAAACAGATAAAGTTTTTGCAATCTATGCTTTGGTTGCAACACCTGAACAAACGGAAGAATTAAGAGCGAAATATTTGGCTGGAAACTACGGTTACGGTCACGCTAAAAAAGAATTGCTAGATTTGATTCTAACAAGATTTGCGAAGGAAAGAGAAACTTTCAATTATTATATGACGCATCTTGAAGAGCTTGAAGCAAAACTTCAGGAAGGCGCGAAAAAAACGAGAAAAATTGCACTTGAAACTATTACAAGAGTTAGGGAAAGTTTGGGAATTTAATCCGAATATCGAAACACCATAAAAAAGCCTTTCAAATTGAAAGGCTTTTCTCTTTATAAATATTGCTTTACTTCTGACAAATGTTTGATGACTTTCAACTCCATTTCTTGGGGATTGTCATCATAAACATCAAAGAAAATAACATCGATTCCGAATCTTTGCGCACCTTTTACATCTGCAATCCAGTCGTCGCCGATCAAAATACTTTCAGATTTCTCAGCTCTCGCAAGATCTAACGAATGTTGGAAAATTTCGGGTCTGGGTTTTCTTACGCCAACAGAATCTGCACTTGTGATGGTTTCAAAATAGTCGGCAATTCCGGAAAGAATACATTTTCTTTCAGTCACTTCCTGGAAACCGTTGGAGATGATGTGCATTTTATATCCCTTAGCTTCGAGATAATCAAGTAAATCTGCTGCGCCGGGAACGAGTTCATTGTATTTTAAAATTTCATCAAGAAAATGATGTTCAAAATAATCTGCTAACACCTGATTATCAACTTCAAATCTTAAGAAGGTGTTGTAAAATCTGTACTTTCTTAGATGTTCCTTATCAATCTCACCATCACGGATCTGTTCCCAAAGTTTTTCATTGATCTCGTGATAAGCATCGTGAAACAATTCAAAATCGATGTTATATTTTTCGGAAATTTCCTGATTTTTAAATAATTCTTTGATGGTTAAATATGCGTTTTTGCGGTGATCCCAAAGTGTATTGTCGAGATCAAAAAAAATGTGCCTTATGTTTTTCATAAGGCACAAATCTAATCATTTTTGATCCACGTAGGAAAGTTCAATCATAAAAAATCAATTATTTAAAATCTAAAAATGCTTAGTTCTTCGAAACTAAAATGGTTTTTCTGTTCTTAGTTTTTATTGGATGAATATTCTTGGAATAGTTCATCAGAAAATCGATTATTTCTTTTTTCGGCATCAAAGCTTTCGTTGTTAAAGTGTCGTTTTTTTTCATAGGCTGACTTTTACAACAATAACGCCAAAAGAAAATCTTTATTATTAAATATTTATTATTTTGTCAAAATAATATTATGTTCTTCCATAATCTTTCTAAGGTTGATCAGCGCATATCTTACTCTGCCCAATGTCGTATTGATACTCGTATCTGTATGATCTGCAATCTCTTTGAAGCTGAGACCATCGAAAAACCTAAGCTTTATCACCTCTTGCTGGTTCTCCGGAAGCATTACGAGCATTCTCAAAAGATCGTCATTTATTTGCTTATCTATCAAACGGTCCTCAATATTATTTTCCGGCTCTTTTATAATGTCAAAGATAGAAAACTCTTCATTTTCGTAAGATGTTTCGGATATTTTGATGTTTTTTGACTGGAGTCGGTAATGATCAATGATCAAATTGTGAGCGATACGTTTTGCCCAAAGGATGAATTTGTTTTCCTCTTTGTAGCGGCCTTCCTTCAGTGTCACAATGATTTTGATAAATGTATCCTGGAAGATATCATTTGCAAGATCCTCATCCATCAGTTTGTAATAGATAAAGCTGAAAAGATCTTTTTTATGCCTGTTTATAAGTAAGGAAAGAGATTTCTCTTCGCCGTTTTGATATTGAAGAATCAGTTGGCTATCAGTCTGCGTTTTCATAATATTTACTTCTTTGATATAAAACCCAGCAGTTTATTAATTACATTAATAACTAATTTAGTCTGGCTCGGTTGATTTATTTTAAAAAAAGTAATTTTATTCTATACGCTGTAATTTAGGTTTGTAAAAGTAATAAAAAAGTCAAAACAAAACGTTAAGAGATTGTTAAACTTTCAAATTCTTTTAATTTGATGCAAAAAAATTTAAAAAGTTAAATCAATTAAGTACAACTAATGGGATATTTATTGTGAAATTGATATTGAGACCTTTCAGCTCTTTACCGTTAATTCCCTCTTTATCGATTGAAAAACCATAGCCTCCAGTTAAATCCAGAATACCAAAAAGACTGAATCCTGCCTTCGGAGCAATATATTTATTAGTAGCTTCTGCTCCCAAAATGAAATAATGCGCGTGGTAGAAGTCTACATTTTTCTGAAAATTTAACATGAAATCAGCATTTACTTTTGGCATGATTGCAAACTTATTATTTGCAGAACCCATTAATGCAGAGGCTCCAACTCTGAAGAGAACATCATCATTACTCAGGAAAAGTAATTTTCCACCAACTTCCCCAAAACTTTGATTTTGATAGACATATCCCGCAGTTATAAACTTATGCATCGTAAGCTGCGATTTTGCAAAACCACAAAATGCAAACAAGATAACGATAATGTAATATTTTGATTTCATTTTTATTTAAACTTATTTACGACAAAAATAACAAAAGAGATGCTTGAAAGCGCAATTAATTAAAAAAACTGCTTTATCCGAAGACAAAGCAGTTTTGATTATATTTTTTATAAGAATCAGATTAAAGTCCGAATTCTTTTTTGATGTCTTCTACTCGATCCAGTTTTTCCCAGGTAAAAAATTCCAGGTCTTTCAAAGTTAATTCATTTTTAAGGCCCTTATTGAAGGTTTTATCAGCTACGTAATAATCTTTCCCCATATGTCCGTAAGCTGCAGTCTCGATATAGATAGGATTTCTTAGCTTAAGGTTTTTCTCAACAGCGTAAGGTCTAAGGTCAAACAATTGCTGAACTTTCTTAGCCAGCTCGCCATCGTTGATATCCAATTTGGAAGTTCCGTAAGTATTGATGTAAAGCCCACAAGGTTCTGCAACACCAATTGCGTAAGACACCTGAACCAAAACCTCATCTGCAACACCAGCTGCCACAAGGTTTTTTGCAATGTGCCTTGTTGCGTAAGCCGCACTTCTGTCCACTTTACTTGGATCTTTTCCAGAGAATGCACCACCACCGTGAGCACCTTTTCCACCGTAAGTATCCACGATGATCTTTCTTCCCGTCAAACCTGTATCTCCGTGAGGACCACCAATTACAAATTTTCCAGTTGGGTTGATATGATATTTGATATCGCCATTGAACAATTCCTGAATCTCCGGCTTTTGCTTAGCTTTAATTTTCGGAATCAAGATTTCAACAATATCTTTTTTGATTTTAGCCAACATTGCTTCTTCACTTCCGAAATCATCGTGCTGTGTAGAAACTACAATACTGTCTATTCTCACTGGTTTGTGATCGTCAGAATATTCAATCGTTACCTGAGATTTTGCATCCGGACGAAGGTAAGGAATCGCTAAACCTTCTCTTCTAAGATCTGCCAATTCTTTAAGAATCTGATGTGCAAGATCTAACGCTAAAGGCATATAATTTTCGGTTTCGTTGGTTGCATATCCGAACATCATTCCCTGATCTCCGGCACCTTGAGCATTTGCTCTGGTTTCGAAATCAGTCTCATCCAATGTTCTGTCAACACCCTGGTTGATATCCGGAGACTGCTCGTGGATCGCAGAGATCACACCGCAAGAATCACCGTTGAACATATATTCGCTTTTTGTGTAACCAATTTTGTTGATTACATTTCTTGCAATCTGTTGAACATCAAGATAAGCTTCGGACTTCACTTCGCCGGCCAAAACAACCTGACCTGTTGTCACAAGCGTTTCGCAAGCTACTTTTGAGTTTTTGTCGTAAGCTAAAAAATGATCAATAAGTGCATCAGAGATCTGATCTGCAACTTTATCCGGATGTCCTTCAGAAACTGATTCGGACGTAAATAAATAAGACATAAATAAATTCCTTTTATATTAATTTGTTTAAGGATAAACTACTGATTGTAAAAAGGAACTAAAAGAGAAAAAATCTGTTTTAGCATTTTTTATTGAGGTTGCAATCAGTCAAAGTTCTCCTCCGTTTATTCAAAATCGGATGCAAATTTACAAACTAAATTTTAGATTTCAAAATCAATTCCTATCCAACCAGTATGAATTTATTCAGGTTTTATGCTGACATAGTTTTTTTCATCCTTATAGAAATTAAGTTTCTGCTCCATAGAGCTGCGGATTTCTGAAATCAACTCATCTATGATTTTCTGCTTGTAAGTCGGTTTGTAATAGATCAGGCTGATTTCTCTGTACGGAAACGGCTTGATAAATCTGGAAACTTTCTTTTTCTGCTCTTGCGACAATTGTTGAACTCCAATTTCTGACAAGATCGTAATTCCGCCCACTTTATCCACCATTTGAATTAACGTGCTCACATTAGAAGCCATAAATTCTAGATTTTTTGGTTTAAGAGAATTTTCTTTCAGATGACAGATATTTTCGAACTGTGTCCGCAGGCAGTTTCCTTCCTCCAGGAGCCAGACTTTATTCACATCAATATCTGCCGGAACAACAAAACAATCTTTCTTTTGTACCTCTTCCGCACCGGAATAAAGCATCAGCTCCTCATTAAAAAGGAAATCCTGATAAAACTCGTCAGCAGCACTATAAGGCGTTGAAATAATCCCGGCATCCAATTCTCCGGACTTCAGAGATTTGATAATACTGTCCGTTGTCATCTCCTTGATATTCAGTTCTATCTGAGGATTTTTGTTCAGAAAACTAAAAATCTCATTTGGAAGAATAAAAGTTGAAACCGTTGGGATGATTCCCAAATTGATTTTACCTGCCAGAATATTATTGAGGAAATTGGCTTTACTCTTGAGTTCCATCACGGCATCAATGATTTTTTGAGCCTCTTTGATGAGTTCTGCACCTGCATCTGTAGTCCTGATTGGATGCGTGGTTCTGTCAAAAATCTTGACATCCAGCTCATCTTCAAACTTCTGGATCATCGCGCTAAGAGTAGGCTGAGTGATAAAACACGCTTGTGCAGCTTTGCCAAAATGTTTATATTTATCAACCGCAATCAAGTATTCTAATTGTTGGATATTCACGGGTTCTAATTTATTTTATCTATGACAAATATAATTATTAATTTGTTTCATGAATAGGTTTTTTTATCGAATTTAGCTTTAAAATAACATACATCAATAAAATCTGAAATATGGAAAACAAGAAAAAACTCACCAATTCCGTTGGAGCACCATACTTTGAACATCAGGACTCTCAAACTGTTGGCCCACGCGGTCCGGTTTTGCTGCAAGACTTTATACTTCAGGAGAATCTTGCACACTTCGTAAGAGAAAGGATTCCGGAAAGAATCGTTCACGCCAAAGGTTCCGGCGCATATGGAACTTTTACCGTGACGCACGATATCAGCCATTTGACAAGAGCAAAAATCTTCTCTCAGGTTGGAAACTCATGCAGAATGTTTGCAAGATTCTCTACAGTAGGCGGAGAAATGGGAAGCGCCGATACAGAAAGAGATCCAAGAGGTTTTGCTTTGAAATTTTACACGGAAGACGGGAATTGGGACTTGGTTGGAAACAACACGCCTGTTTTCTTTATTAAGGATGCTAAAAAATTCCCCGACTTCATTCATACTCAAAAGCGTGTTCCAAAAACAAATCTGAAAAGCAAAACGATGATGTGGGATTTTTGGTCTCTTAACCCAGAATCTCTTCATCAGGTTTTAATCTTAATGTCTGACAGAGGAACACCTCACGGATATCGTCATATGCACGGATTTGGAAGCCACACTTTTTCTTTGATTAATGAAAACAATGAAAGAACGTGGGTTAAATTCCATTTCAAAACACAGCAAGGCATCAAAAATTTCACAGATGCTGATGCGACAATAATGAAAGGCGAAAACCCGGATTTTTCTCAGGAAGATTTGGTGAATGCCATAGAAAAAGGAGACTTTCCAAAATGGAAACTTTACATCCAGACAATGACGGAAGAACAGGCAAAAGAATGGCGCTGGAATCCGTTTGACGTGACCAAAGTCTGGTTCCAGGACGAGTTTCCTCTTCAGGAAGTAGGTGTGATGGAACTGAATGAAGTACCTAGAAATTATTTTGTACACGTGGAACAATCTGCTTTTGCGCCAAGCCATTTGGTGGATGGGATTAGTTTTTCTCCGGATAAAATGCTGCAAGGCAGATTATTTTCTTACGCCGATGCCCACAGATACAGAGTTGGTGTAAATTCTCATCAGCTGGAAGTTAACAGATGTCCTTTTGCTGTCAATAATTTCCAGAGAGCAGGACAGATGGCAAGCGATTCTAATTATGGTGACCAGCCAAATTATTTCCCAAATAGTTTCAGCGATGTAGAACCGGCGGAATCTTACAAAAATCTGGAATACGACTTGGACAATTCCCGAGTTGCCCACTTTGACAGAAATCAAAATGATGATGACCATTACACACAGCCTGGATTATTCTATACGAAAGCTTTGGATCAGGAAGCGAGAACATCATTGGTAAACAACATCGTTGGACATCTTGGCGGTGTAGACGGACCGAAACGTGACGAGATCATCAACCGTCAGCTTTGTCATTTCTTCCGTGCAAACATAGAACTTGGGATGAGAGTTGCACAAGGACTTGGTGTCAACATCGATGCTAATGCGATGAATCACACGAAATAGCAGATAATTCACTTTATCTAAAAAATAAAAATTCTTATTAACTCCTTTCAGATTTGCTCTGGGAGGAGTTTTTAATTAAGGCTTCAATTCAAATTTTTTTATAATTATTTTTATTCTTATATATTTGGAAAAATAATATCCAAAAACAAACATTTATTATGGAAGATACCGGCGAAAGACATATACTGAACGGACATTTCAATAATAAATCAGAGCTTTATCTTCACTTACTTCATATTGCAACGTATGAATATGCTGAAAATTTCGTGAAAAATAAAACAGTTCTGGACTTTGGCTGTGGCTCGGGATATGGTACGGAAATGCTTTCAAAAAAAGCCGCAAAAGTTACTGGCGTTGACATCAGTACAGAAGCTGTTGATTATGCAAAAAACAATTACAATTCTGATAATCTGGATTTTAAAACAATTTCTGAATTGAAGAATGAAAAGTTTGACGTCATAACATCTTTTCAGGTTATAGAACATGTCCCGAATGACATTGAATATGTAACGAAACTGAAAAAACTTTTAAATCCCGGTGGTTATTTACTCATTTCGACACCAGATAAAACACATAGACTTTTCAATCATATTCAAAAACCCTGGAATATTTTCCATTTGAAAGAATACACTTCTAAAAGCTTAGAGAATTTGCTGAAAAAGCATTTCTTCAAAGTTGAAATTCTTAAAATCGGTTCTGAATCGGACTTAGTTTTGGAAGAAATTACACGAACGAAAAAGCAAAAAATAATAACATTACCCTGTACTTTATTCTTTTATCCTAAACCTGTGAGAGCTTTTTTGTTAAAATTACAAAAACAGTTTTTTGATTTAAAAAATAAATCACGAATCAATAAACCGACTGCCGAAAACAGTACAGCAGATAACTTCGACTCTGAATATTCTTCTGAAAATATAATTATTAAAAAAGAAATAGAGTTTTCGACAGATCTATTTGCAATTTGTATTAATAATTAAACATTAAAAAGACAACAACAATGTTTATTTTATAAATAATTATTTCTCTAAATTCGCTTTCCATTTTAAATTGATTTATGACAAAATTTTTATTCTCTTTAGCAACGGCTTTTTTATCGATTTCAATATCTGCGCAACAGCAAAAAATATCTTTTGAAACTTCTGAAGGTTACAATTCTGGAACAATAGTCGGACAAAAAGAATGGATGGTAAAAACTGATATTCCCAATAGTAATTTCAAAGTTATCACGGGAAATTCTACAGACGGCACAAATTCAGTTCAGGTTACAAGCAACGGAAATTACACCGAAAGCCTCTCCTACCTCTTCAAAAAAATCCCTGAATACAACAGACTTTCAATCTCTGCAGATGTAAAATTGGAGAATTTGGACAGTTCAGATTATTATATGTTGTCACTTTATTACAACAACAATGGCGTTTATTCCTGGGCTGGCGGATTTTATTTTGATTACGAAGGCGGAATGTATGCAGACAGCGATGAAGCCATCAAATACATCCAAGATTGGGAAGCCGGAAAATGGTATAATTTGAGAATAGAAATAGACCACCTGACAGATAAAAATGTGAAATATTATCTTGACAATCAATTGGTTTTCACAAGTCCACTGAGCAATAAAATCATAAGAACCAATGAACTGAATTTTGAATTTGATAATTACAACAGTGGTTATATTGTTGACAATATTATCATTAAAGATTTGGATCAATTATCAGTAAATGACATCAATAAAACCCAGGTCAGTGTTTTTCCAAATCCAAGTTCTGATTTCATTAATATAAAATCTGATGAAGAAATTAAATCCATAAAAATTTATGATATCAAAGGTTCATTAATTAAATCTGATAATATTTCAAAAGTCGATATTTCTACTTTCCCTAAAGGAAATTATATCATTTCGATTGAAACAAAATCCGGAGTTGAGACTAAAAAATTTATCAAAAATTAAGCGCAAAATTTTTGATTTTCAATACAGGCTGTCAATCAAATTGGTAGCTTTTTTAATTTCTTATCGATAAATTTTTCATTACTTTTGTAGCTATGAGTCAAAAATGGATCTATAAACCCGAGCCGGACGAAGAAATTGTTGATGGATTAATTTCTTCTATTGGTTTTGGAACTTTAGAATCCAAAATCCTGGTGATGCGAGGCATTGATAATTATCAGAAAGCCCGCGAATTCTTCAAACCAAACGGAACAGACATCCACAATCCTTTCCTGATGGCCGATATGCAAAAAGCGGTAGAACGCATTGCAACGTCTATAGAAAACGGCGAAAAAATATTGGTCTACGGCGATTATGATGTAGACGGAACCACTTCGGTGGCTTTGATGTACTTATATCTCAGCAAAATAGTTGACAAAAAATATCTTGATTTTTACATCCCAGACAGAAATGTTGAAGGTTACGGGATTTCTGACGAAGGAATCGACTTCGCAAAAGAGAACGGATTTTCATTAATCATTGCTTTGGATTGCGGGATTAAATCTGTGGACAAAATAGATTATGCCAATTCCGTAGGTGTGGATTTCATCATTTGCGATCACCATTTACCAGGCGACGAACTCCCTAAAGCGATTGCTGTTCTGGATCCGAAAAGAAAAGACTGCCGATATCCTTATAAGGAACTGAGTGGTTGCGGCGTCGGTTTCAAACTTTGTCAAGGTCTTAACACCATCTATAAAATTCCGGAAAGTGAATTGTTTGAATTAACGGATCTGCTGGCCATTAGTATTGCCTCGGACATCGTTGCAATGACTGGTGAAAACCGGGTCTTGGCAATGCAAGGTTTGAAGTTCCTCAGAAAAACAAGGAAGTTTGGATTAAGATTACTAATTCCAGAAGAGAAATTAGCACACTTCGAAATTTCAAATATTGTTTTTGATATTGCTCCAAAAATCAATGCTGCGGGAAGAATTTCTCATGCTAAAGCTTCGGTTGAACTGATGATTTCGGACAACCTGAAGCAAGCTCAGCAAATGGTTGAAAACATCATCAACTTGAATGATGAGCGCCGCGAGATGGACATCAACATTACGCAGTCAGCGATGAGCCAGGCTTTGGAAATGCACAAAAACCAACGATACTCCACGATTGTTTACGATCCAATTTGGAACAAAGGCGTGATCGGCATTGTAGCTTCCAGATTAATAGAAAATTACTTCAAGCCAACTTTAGTTTTCACTGAGGGAAATAACGGCGAAATGGTGGCTTCTGCAAGATCAGTTTCGGATTTTGACATTCATAAAGCCTTGGAGTTCTGTTCAGATTTGTTTATGAAATTTGGTGGACATCAGGCTGCGGCAGGACTTTCTATGGAAAAAGAAAAGTTTGAAGAGTTTAAAATACGTTTCGAAGATTATGTGAAAAGTAATATTCAGGAACATCAGAAAGAACCAACAATTTATGTTGACAGTATTGTAAATCCTGAAGATCTGAATCGGGAATTCATCAATTTCCATAGAAAACTAGCTCCTTTTGGACCTCAAAATATGAAACCGATTTTGGTTCTTAAAAATGTAAAAGTGAATGGCTATGTAAAATTGATGGGAAAAGAAAGCACGCATCTAAAATTCAATATTTTGCAACCGACGACCGGCAGAAATGTCGAATGTGTCGGATTCCGTTTTGGACAATTTGCTGAAGAGTTTAGAACTAAAACTTTCGATCTGGCATTTACCATTGAAGAAAATCATTGGAAGGGTAATGTTTCTCATTTCTTAAATATTAGAGATGTAAATTTCAGAGATTAAAAATTAAATTATAAAAAAACCCGATTCACTTTGAATCGGGTTCTTCGTTTTTATTCCTTAATGATTTTCTGTAATGTGGTGTCTTTCGAGGTTTTTATTTTCACGTAATAAGTTCCCCTTGGAGCATTTATATTAATTTTCAGTTCCTTGGAAGGCAAATTATATATTTGTTTTTGAATTAACCTTCCTCCAGAATCATATATTTCTATGGCATTAATCTTCTCGTCTGACATCATATTAATTAAGCCTGTAGTTGGAATCGGATAAATTTTTATTTCCGAATCTTTACTATTCTGCACACCCAACGTTGGAGATTGATAAACCATTTTATTAGCATACATCAATCCTGTAGAGCAAGAAACAATGGCATTCACATCCAAAGATTGTCTCACGGTAGAATTGTTTGAGTAAACCATAACTTTGATGTAGTATCTTCCCGGTGATAGGCTGTAATTATCCACTTTCGGACTTCTGCTATTGAGCCAACCTTTGAAACCGTCACTCATCCATTGCGTTCTCGTGATTTCTATCTCGTCTTCACTTCCGTCTGGATTTACTTTTACAAGATAAGTCCAGTTTCTTACAAAAGACAAGGATCTTAGATTTAGTTTAGCATCCGTTGCGTTGTCTGGGACTGTGAAATCTCTGCTTTTGTAGGTGTAATATCCTTCAAAATTGTTCAAAGAAATCCATTGGCTGTTGTTTCCATTTCCGATGTCGGCAAAACTCCATCCGGAAAAAGTCTGTCTTACTTTTGGTATCATTTCTGTTCCGTTGATATCATAGCCTTTCCAGTCGTCATCGGCAGAGTCAATTGCAATGAAATTATTATCAGAATTCTTTCCTGTTGACAAATCTGCCACATTCCCTCCAACATTGAAAGTAATTGTCTGAGTGGATAAAGCATTATTTGAATCAAAAACAGTTAATTTAGCAGTGTAATTTCCCGGAACAGTGTAAGTCACTGTTGGTTTTACATTTGTGTTTGAGCTGACGGAAGGATTTCCTGAAAATTCCCATTGATAATTTGTAATATTTCCTGTACTTAGGCTTGCATCAAAATTGATCTTATAATTATTCTGGCTAAAATCTGATGCCGTATAATTGAGTTTAGCTGCAAGGATTGAGCTTGCATCATAGATCGTTGTGACATAATCATTGGTCTCAATCGGGAAATTA
>Ga0247808_10000455_pt1 | contig 20302 bp, 23 predicted proteins | sample UWRJL089202R1_FD_179914 | JGI IMG/M metagenome (GOLD analysis project Ga0247808, IMG submission 179914) | Plant litter microbial communities from Arlington Agricultural Research Station in Wisconsin, United States - UWRJ-L089-202R-1 | ecosystem: Environmental > Terrestrial > Plant litter >... | reverse complement strand
AAACCAGCGTTGATGGCAGCTACAGGTACCAGACGTCCCGTCCATTTGGTAACAGTGTTCGTGAGGATAGTAGTGTACACAGCAGCAGCAACTATTTATGGTTAGAAACGATACAGGGTGTGGGGGCATAAATCTTACTTGAACCACCTGCAAAACGTGCAGCTCCGGAGAGACCTCCGCTCAGACCTAGATTCTTGTGTTCGACTCCCATTTGACTAATAGCGATCGAGAGATAGATTGCCCATCCGTATGCAGTTTGCGATATGAACACAAATGCAATCATTAAACCCTTGTTACCTGGGTTTCCGAGGGCGAGCAGTACGCCAAAGAGTACCATAATAAAGACTGAGCCTGAGAGTTGCCAGTGCCAGCGCTTGATCATGCCTCCAAACACAGCGAGTGCAACTCCACCGGTTGTGATGGCAATACCCTGAACTGTCGACAACAGCACACCATATCTCCAATCCGTTCCGCCATTCGTATAGAATACGTTGATCATAGTTGGCCACAGGATACTGCTGGAATAATAAAACATGTTAACCACAGCGAGTGCAATACAAGGGGCTGTAAGGTCTCGTCCTTTTCCAGCAGTGAACACATAGGTTGGTGTGAGAGGGTGCTTTATGTTTCCATATGTCTCCCAGAGTCCAAACAGAACAAGAAAAAAAATGCCGATTAATAATGGTGCTAGAACGTGCGCGTCTTTACCAGGGTAGACAGTCGTGTATACAATTCCAACCAATGTTGGAATAGCACCGGCGATGAAGAGAAACATGCCTTCATAACTGATTAGCAATTATCAATGAGAATATGACATCATGAGGAGCCACTCACCAAGATAGTCCAACTCTTTAATAACAGTTCTGAAAGGTAATCCAAGAGGATGAGCCGGTGGAAAATATAGAAAAAGCAAACCCAAGAATGATAGGAATTGAAGGATGGCAGCGACGTAGAAATTCCAGCGCCAAGTCCCAAACTCAATGCCAAATCTCGCGGATACTGGAGCCACAACGACGGCAATGACGGTTGAAGAATCAGCGAGCACAACACCAATGTGCCTCCATTTATTTGGAAGTAATTCAGAAAGTGCGAAAGCAGCCATTTGACAGTTTGCAGCTCCAAAGCCAGAGATGGCCATACCTGCTATGAAAGCATTGGCATTTTTAGAGGTCCCAACTACAATGTGTCCGACTACACATATCAAGTTTCCGCCAACAAGAAACCATCTACGGCCTAGGAGATCGGTATTTGCGCCACTGGTATTTATTAGAGATCCAAATAAACAGGGAATTCTGTTAGAGTCTCGCAACTTACGCTATCATGAAACAGACAGTAATAGACAATGTCCATGCTGGGATGAACCAAATAACTCCTGATGGGTCATTAAGTTCTGTCGCAACCTGACTTCCGATGTTTGCAACGACTGGAATTGGCCAAAAGGAGAGACTGTATTTTTGTTAGCAGTAAGTCAGAAATTTGAGATGAGTATTCTGTTGCATACCCATATCCCATAGACAAAATCTAATGCGAATTAAAAAAAAGATATCTCGACGTTAATGTGCTGAATAGATCTACTCACAAATACAACCAACCATGTCTGTTTGTCAAAGTTAGCTTGCTTGAAACTATGATTGGCTTGCTGATTCAAAGTCCTGGGAGTTGATTACTCTGAAGAAACGTCTAAATTTCGACAGTAGTCGACTCTCCAAAGCTTTCAAATCGTAACCATACACTCGCGAATGGTAGACTTACCTTAGGCGTAACTGAGACGGCCTCAGTCTCCGTATTACTACCAGTAGAATCGACTTCTTGCTTTGTCTCAAAAGTTTCCTGGTTAGGCTTATTGCTTATTCCCGAATTACGATTAACGTCCGTTTCTGTCCTGGAGAAAGCCATACTTGTGTTATAGAAAAATGTGGCCAATATATGTTTTGAAAAAGGAGAGAAGCTGATGAGGCAAACTTGCACAACGAAGGATGAGACTCACGATATATAGAGGGTATGTCTAGATTCTCATCTCTAACGCTCTTCCCCGCAACCATCTAGGATATACTAAGAGCAGCGATGAGGTCGCTAGAATCAACAATATGGGGATCCGGCCGGACAACGATCTCCGAGCACCACATTCAATGCCAAGCCAAGAAAGCTTCTTCAGTTTAAACTTTATCGTAAGTCCAGATCGATCATCTGATATCACTGCATGGAGAATATCGTGGCATGCTTTAAAGTAGACGCTAATGTCGCTTTAAAGACTGGTGATCGAAACCCGGGGTATTCGGACCTGGAACGGATACTCTTGTTCATTGGTTAAAGGAATAATTGACTACAACATCTATCTATACCAAGGTTGATAGGTTATTTCGATTCGCGATAGAAAGATAAATCACCTCTATTAATACTATTTTTCTTTGGTGCTGCAAATACCATCTCTAGCCATCTAGAAATCTTTGTAATAGTCGTCATGTTGGCCAACCTTTGTGTCCCTTCTCTATTTTCTAGTTTGATTTACCTTACCCTGGCTCTTTTTTCATTTATAGGTCTCTGGTTGGTCTATAACCTTTTTTTCCATCCTCTAGCCAAGTTCCCTGGCCCTTGGTATGCTGCATCAACCTCGTTGTCTGTGGCTGTAATATCCGTGTTGAAGATCGAGCCACAGTGGCTTCAAGGCTTGATCAAGAAGTACGGCAGTAAGTCTCTAATTCACAGCACCTAGGTTAAGTAAGTTACGAAAACTGGTACTGAAACATTGCCACTACAGCCGAGTCTCCTATCCGCATTTCACCAACTCTTTTATTATTCCCTAAGCCGTCAGCGTTGAAGGAAATATACCGCGATCCCAAATGCAACCAGAAATCCGGACTTTACGGGAGCGGAGTGCTTGGTCCACCCCATCTTTTTACTACATTAGATGGTGAAGAACACAGAGGGCTGAGAAAAACACTTGGAGGGACACCGGTAGGGCATCGTTGCCTTCCTATTGGCAATTTTAGTGATACTAACCTGTACAGTGGACCATTGGATCCTTGAAAAATACTTGGGAGGATAGGATAGACGATCTAGTGCAGCTCTTCATTAGCAAGATGAATCAACAAGCTCATGCACAACAGCCTGTAGTGCTATCCGACAAAGTAGCGTGAGTTACCTGGATTCTGTTTAGTTACAACTATTAAACGATCCCAGGGAATTTGCTGCGGATATCATGACTATGCTATCATTTACAGAGCCTTGGGGGTTTGTGGCGAATAGCCGAGACGAGCGTGATATCCTCACAAGTTGGCGCCAAGGTCTAGATTTCTTCGGATTCGTTGGACGCTTCACTTTTTTTCGCAACTATGTCATGTGTATTCCAGGTCTTAATCTTTGGATGCTTCCAAAGACAAGTAATGACACTGGCATGGGCTATCTAATGTCTGAGGGCGATAAAATTGTAACTAGCCGGGAGAAGGAGATGGAGAAAGGACGGTTCCTAGAGAAGCCAGACTTCTTACAACAGTAATGTTACCCCTTCCTCGTGTCTTTAGATGGCTTTAGATAGCGATAGTAACTTTCGTAGTTGTCTTGATGCGCGCGTAGATGGACTGCCGCTGAGCCCTATTCAAAAAAGAGCCCATGCAACACTTCTTATTCAAGCTGGTGCAGACACAACCGGGACCGGTTTAGGGGCGACACTCCGATTCCTAGCCATGAACCCAGAGCAAAAAGAAAGAGCATTTCAAGAAATAAAAGCAGCTGATGAGAAAGGCTGGCTTTCAAATCCTATCAAGTACGAAGAGTGCCGAGAACATCTACCATTTTTCTCAGCCTGCATCAAAGAGGCATTGAGACTTAATCCTCCAGCTACTAACCTTTTCGCACGTGTGGTTGGCAAAGAAGGAAAGATAATTGAGGGACATTTTATTCCTAGTGGTACAGAAATTACCAGTAATGCATATGTAGTACAGAGAGATCCAAAACTCTATGCACCCGATCCAGATAGCTTTAGGCCTCAACGCTGGCTAGAGAGCAAGGAGAAAGCGTCTAAGATGGAAGCTGCAAGTTTTGTGTTTGGAATTGGATCTCGGATTTGTTTGGGAAAGGACATCGCATTGATCGAGCTATATAAATTGCTCCCAGAGGTAATTAGCTGACCTTTTACAGTTGTCTCAAAAACGCTTTACCATCTTTGCGAATGTCTAACTAATTACACAACCAGATCATCCGTCGATTTGATATGAAGATTTTGGATGAAGGACGGTATGTCGTAGCAGGAGGTGTTGCCTATAACCAGAACTTTACTGTCAACCTGGTCGTCAGATAACGGCTTGATCTCGAGTTTGTCGATCGTCCGGTTCCACATAGAGAGAATTCATCTAAGTGAATTATGTTAGTGCTTTATGAACCATTAAACTTCCTCTATAGGAAAGTTATTTCATATACAAAAAGTAACTTTAAAAGTATGACCTGATGAGGAAAATCACATACTTAAACGCCAGCTTCTTCACTGTATCAATGTCTAGAAATTAATTCAACTTGACTTTGTCAATGCACTAAAGCTGGGATATAATAAAATGTGGCTTCTTCTATCTCTGGAAAATATCATCACATTTATATGGTCAAATTATTGAGCAAGCGGAGAATACGCCGCTTGAGAAGTTTGTTGAACATAAACTCTTATCTGTAAGCCGTAGTATCATCCAAAGATATCTAAATCAATGATATTCTTTACTTAATTCCGAAGTCAACTCGAACGTGACAATTGGTACGATTTAACCATATGTACTCGAAAGGTAGTAGCCCCACGTTAGCTAGCCTCAATGAATGTCGTGATTAACCTTCTAATCCCATGACAGCTGATCTCTGAGAATCTTACTTCCATCAACCAGGAATCGGAGACAGATCTCCGAACTTTAGCTGTTTCATAGTTCAATTCTTAACCGAACCCAACATAACTTCCACGCATATTACAAGTGCGCAAACGCACATTGCCATACCAACAATCTCATCTTCTATCTTTTAATGACGGAAAATATTGGATCGTTTGCATCACAACCTTAGCTACCATGTTTATCATCTTCGGTAATTTAAACCTTATACCTGGGAAATACGATGCTGTATGGTTTCGATGTCTTCGTTATGGCTTTGGCTGACCTGTAGCAGTGGCAAGCGGCATATCAAGAACTTGAACCTTATGTCATTGAAAATGAAAAGGACACTCTTGCCTATTATTTTGGTGTACCAGAAGAGAACGGAAAAGATATGTCAAGCTCGCCGTCAATGATTGCTTACGAGGCTTATACCGTACGCGACGATCTTTACAAAACGCACTTCAGCTCAGAGCCAATGAGCAGGTTTTTGCCAAAGATTTTCGCCACAATGACTACTGGATTGGATCTCACACACTTCGAAAACGTGTCCGGGTATGAAGACAAAACTCCCAACATGCAGGAATGTGCTATATTTTACATTACACGTATCTCTGCAAAGCCGGGGAAGCGCTTTGAGATATTGAAGAAGCTGGCAGCACTAGCGGAATGGGTGGAGAAGAATGAGGATGAAGCTTACACTTACTTAGTGTTGAAGTCTCTGGATAACGAGGATGATATCAGGATCTGGGAGAGATATGGCACAAGGAAAGGGCTCGAGGCGCACCAATCTAGTCCTGAAGTGCTACGCTTTCTCGTCTCTTCAAAAGAGATCATTGGAAGTATGGAAGGCAGAGGATATATTCCAAATGGGGCAGGTTGGTTACATAGGTAGATGTGAGCTTGAGATAAAAAGTTGGTGCAATTTGGCTTTTAAAAAGACAGACAATTTTGTAACAGTCATTTAAGCTTTAACAGCCATTCTTAGCTAATATAACTGCGAGTTTGCAATATAAGTAGTAGCATCCTCTGTTAAAGTCTAGCTTGCTACTCCTTTCATTGCCACCTTGTGGAAGAGTTCGATGTGTATATGTGTAGGAATTACACAAATAATGTTAATTTACACAGCTAGATCACGTCTCAGCATCATGATAGCGATGGATAGTGTAACGTAAAAGGGCGATCTGTGGGTTAGCGCGTGAATAGCGTGCGGGGTTTAGGCTCTCGCTTATTTAGGGGGGGTTTATCTTTAGTACTCGGTTAACGTTCTCCAAGACTGCGAAGGCCCTCTTCCTCAATTTGTTCTGAACTACAACAAACGGTAGCACATAAACTTGACAATAAATTTCTGGGGGATCTTAAATGCATTTTTAGGAGCAATCACTCGGTGTGCAAGCGAGGAGAATCAAATCCCATCATGGTAAGCAATACGTTTAACAACGGCAGTGAGACTTTGCCACTCTCACAGCCTTCGTGGTCTTTGGATTCCTCCAATGAGCGGAATCATGCGACTGCACCAGTGAGACTTCAAAGGCGACCCTCCAAAGTCACAAAACCACAACTATCTAGGCCGGCGCTTGCATGCCTCAATTGCCGTACCAAGAAGGTCAAAGTAGGTGTTAGACAACCGCTGATGAAAGGATTGATGCTAACGCATTGACTAAAACAGTGCCAACTCGAGGAAGAAGGCTGCAAGCGATGTGTTAAATTTAAGCTGCAATGCTCTGTCCCAATAGAGGATGAGCGACGGCAGCCGTCGAGTAAAAGACTCATTCGAGAGCTACAAGAGACGATTAAAGATCTGGAAAAGGCTCTAGATAAGGCAGTAAAGTCTGCTAATAACACCTCCACCGATGAAAGTGACTCTCCATCAAGTAGCACTTCAGAATATGTCGACGAAGCATCTATACCAACGAATATCTCGAAACAAACAGATACACCCCCAAGTATGCTAGCGAGGTTATGCGGAGGACAATGGCAATTGAATCGCGATGCAGCTGGTCAGCTTCGATGCTTTGGGCCAACTTCAAGCCTTCATGTTTCGGAGAGCGTTTCTTCCTCGATTCTGAGCTGTGGGACTGTTGATGGAGCAAGATCGCTCTCTCAATGGCAAGCCCGCATACCAGAAACCTTACAAAATGAACTATTGGATATATACTGGACATATCAACATCCAGTACTGCATGTCATTCATAGAAAAGCTTTCTTGGAGGGAATGGCGTCGCGTCACTCGCCATACTTTAGTGAGCTTCTGCTTTGCTGTGTGTTTGCATGTGCAGCGAGAATGTCAGATCAACCTGAGGTTCGGGCTCTCATATTTGCAGGTGAAGATGACGGGGACGATCAAGTGCCATTCTTTGCTGCAACTGTAACGAAATTACTTGAAGTTGAGCTACGAAGGCCTGGAATTACCACTGTACAATCACTATTGTTACTCAGCGTTCTAGATTGCGCCCAATCAAATGATACTAAGGGATGGCTTTACACCGGGGATGCATGTCGGCTGGCGTATGATCTTGGACTCCATAGAGATTTCCGACATCTCGGATCGGAGCTCTTCTCTGCGTATGACTTGGAAGTGCGTCAAAGAGTGTTTTGGGCTTGTTTTGTCTTCGACAGGTATACTCACACTTGCTCTTACAAAGCAGAACTCTAACCTCTTGTAGGCTATGGAGTATGTATCTTGGTAGACCACATTGTATAAGGTTACATGATGTGACAGTCCCGCACATGAAGTCTGATCAGGTGGGCTCCGATTCGGATCATCAGACAGCTGCAGCTTGGGCAGATCTACTTCAGATAGTGGGAAGGATAACAGAAACTATGTGAGTTATACTCAGACTACAGTTTGACACTTTAAGTGTAAGGGCACTAATATGAAGGTAGAAATGGTCCCGGCTTAGCTTCAGATCAGTCAGCTGAGTTCGATATGCAACTAGACGGCTGGCTTTCTAGTCTTCCGGCATCCCTTCAATACCAGCTCGAAAGCCCCCCCACTATTTCTGTTCTTCAGTATGCCAATCTAATCCCAATCAAATTCACTTAGACTAGAACATGGCTGATATTAGAACAGCATGCAATATTACTCAGCTATTATTTTGCTTCACCGATCTGCGGCTCACTTTGGCACCACTATCAAACCAACTGCTGACAGTGAGGTAGCTCGACAAAAGTGTGTTTACAACGCATGTCAAATTGCGCAGATCTTGAAGAACTACCAAACTATCCACGGGGCTGTTTCTACTATGTCTGGTGTAGCACTACATGCTATTGCAACTGGTGCAACGACATTGATTGCTAATATTGCTGAGGCGGGAGGCAAAGAAGATCGTCTAGATGGAAGCAGTATGGCCAGCCAACTCAGCTATCTGAAGCAATGCATGCGCGCGCTCAGTCAACTGGAAAAGAGCTATCACGTCACACGTCGTGTTAGAAAGATCATACAGCTAGTAATCCAGTTATCGAATCTTGACCTGGATCAACAGCTTAACGAGGCTTATGATGCGCCATCATCTGGCCGCTCTCGTTCAGTGCCAGAAATTCCCACAAATCTCCAACCTTTTCCTGCGTCCTCATCTGACTCTGTAGCAAGCTACGTCTTGGGGGATATACAGATGGAATCTTGGCATTGTTCTGACCCGACTTTCCCATTCAAGATTGATAACTTCTCTTTTCCAACTATCATGCAATATGATTTTGTACCTTTTAATGAACCTTGCTATGAAGTAATTTGAAGGAAATGTAATATGGAGACACAATTTCAAGGCAGTATTTTTGTCATAATAAAATGGATGTATCTGTGCAGCATCTTTAGCGTACCAGGCGTATATACTACAAACCTGTCCTAATTCTTACGTCACTGTTGCTTTATATAACTCGCATTACTGTTAAAACTACTACTAAATTAACTCATCATGCCTAGGATGCCACCATCAACAAGTAGGTCATTAGCCGTGACATAAGAACTAGCTTCAGACATCAGGTAGACCATGGCAGCATTCAATTCTTCAGGTTTTGCAATCCTTCCAAGCATGTTCGAGCCCTCAAACAACCTTCTGTTCCCAGGGGTTTCTCTCATATTAGTTTCAAGCATGTCCGTCATCATAGTCCTAGCCTCTTTGTTAGTTTAAAGTGTACTATAAGAGATGCGATAAATGTTTACCCAGGACTTATGCTATTGCACCGAATATTGTGCACTGCCAGCTCTCCTGCTACTTGTTTTACTAGTCCTCGAACAGCCCACTTGGAGGCGATGTACGCAGCGCATGTCTGAGGGAACATGGCTTTATGGGCTGCTACAGATGCGATACACACAATTGTGCCTCCTGTACCTTGCTTGATCATATGACTGGCACATAATTGGACTGTGGAGAACACTCCAGTGAGCTATATGAGGTATGATTATCCAGTACTCGAAGTATTAATCCAACGGCTTTTATACCAACTTACATTGACATCTATGGTGTCCGTAAATTCTTTGATACTGTGCTCCATGAATGGTTTGTCTTTCATGATGCCAGCTGCTGGAATGCTACAGATGCCTCGCGATTAGTTTTGTAGAGAGGACTTTCTCCACGACTGGTGAATGTTCTTACCAGCCATCTATGCTTCCAAAGTCCTGGGCGATGGTATCAATAGTAATTTTTAACTGATCGAAATCACAGACATTCGCTCTTTCGTTACATGTTAGCTTTTCAAGTTAGTTTTGATTGTATATTGCGTTCTGCATACCGATAGTATTTTGCTTTTCCACCCAATGCTGCTAACTTATTGAAATTATCATGAGGCTCTTGGTGTATGTCAATGCATGCTATATGAGCTCCGCATTGTGCAAGGGCAGTGGCGAAATTCAATCCCAGTCCTCGCCCTCCCCCTGTGATCACAACTACTTTCTCTTTGACAGAGAACTGGTCAAGAACTGACGGACCATCGAGCACGCTGGTAGATTTAGACATTTATTTGACTCTAATAAGTTAATAGAATTTATGAGTAATTGATTAGACTATTGGTAATATTGGTTGCAATAACCTATTATTGTACTAAGTTATTGTACAATACACACTTAAGGAGCTACGGAGTTCGCTTCCCGAGCTGTCTAGCTACAGTGCACGATCTGCTAATTTTTTTCCCTAAGCTGAAACGAAGGGTATTGCGGGAAGTTCCCCACACGCGTTCACAGGGACGTCTAGTAAAAGTTTATACTCCATTCTCCCGGGAGTTGGGCGGGATTACATCTCCAGTAATGAAGTGTTGACTCCTTTGAGAAACTTAGATTGTACGACATATATGAAAAATGTGAGAAGCCTAAAAGTTAACATATGTTCATATCTCAGAATGTGTGGTTTTACTTGTCATTTAAAAATCATTTAGTTTTTGACACGGTTAAAGACTAACTAGTTGTCTATTGTGTGTACTCTATTAGATCAAACGAGAAATCTGTCCCTTTCAGATCAACTTCGTTAACTATGTCAATTGAATACTTATAGACTTTTAATGAATTTAGTGACCTCCTCTATAAATTGACGGGCTTCTTCAAGCTGCGTAAAGAAATAGAATCCGTGAGGAAGGCCCGGATAGACTTTTACTGTGGTCCGAACCCCAGCACGCACAAGTCTATCTGCATAAGCAAAACCCTCGTCCCTCAGAGGGTCAGCTCCGGCAATTTGTATTACTGATAATTGTGTTAGAAATTGAATGTGTCAGTATACATATGTGGCACTTACAAGTTGGAGGTAAGCATCTAAGGTCTTCGGCGAGTAGAGGGGATGCACACACATCTGACTCAGCGTTTGGAAGATACTGTTCCCAGAACCACATCATCTTCGATGCATTAACAACACTCGCTGATGCATTTTGCTGGTAGCTACCATATTCAAAGTCTTTCACCGGAAAGTGATTGGGGTGGCATGTCACAGGTATGTTCAGAACCTGGCCTATCACCCCAGTTACATTTTCATGAAGTGCTTTCAGGGCCAGAACTGCAGCCTAGAAAAAGGTTAGCCACGTCTAGTTCATGATATGGTCACTTGCTATATTTGCTCCTGCACTTCCACCACTTAGTACGATAGCTTCTGGATTTATACCCAATGTAGATGGATTTGATTTACACTATATTTACGTTAACGAATATGTTCAAATCCGAAGAGAAGCTCTCACCCATTTCAAGACATCAAAGCTATCATTAATAGCATAGGGAAATTTAAAACTCGGTGCCATTCGATAATCAACACTCACAACAACAGCTTTGTTGTGGGCAGCAACCCACCTATTTTGGCCTTCTTCGGTATCATGAGTCCCAACCGTCCACCCTGAGAAACAGAAGTTAGATCTGCACTTTTCTGCTTCCATATTCGACTCGCTTACCTCCCCCATGTGTATTGAAGTTCAATATCGCGTTATCTATGGGAGTAGTTGATTTGTAAATGCGGATCTCGATCAGAGTTCCGTCCCTCACAGGGACTTTCATGTGCTCAATAGTAATATCTTTATCAATCACAGGACTATCTTTCAATAGAGCTGGAGGCGCTACTCTCCAGCTTTCTAAAAACTCTTCCATAGGAAGGTCCCATAGAGCATCGAATTCTTTGTCGATCGAATCTTTGAATGAAGCGAATTCGGGATTGAGAGCTGCCAGATGTCCGTAACGGGCTTTAGATCGAGTCTCGCCAATTTCAATCGCTTTCACTATAACCATCTTTACGGTTATAGAGCCTTATAACTTGACAAGTCTTTAAGCAGGGGATATGATGATGGCCGCTTGCTCCGAAAAAATGAACACAGTTTGAATCTCTCCTAGAAGAGCAGATATCACTAACCAGAACCGAGTATTAGGGCACATCAAGCGTACTCTCCAGGATCATGGTCTGGAGTTCCATCAAATCAATCCATTTTGAGTCATCTGATTATTTCTAAGTAGTCTAAATGTCGGTAAACTATGGCCGACTCTAAAGTTTCTATTGTGGGGATAGTGTCACAAGGCCAAGCCTAAGCAAGTACGGTAAACGATGGCCGAAGTCTGGTAGTCAGTGACAGCATGGATTATATTGAATAACAAATTCTGTAACAGGTCAGCGAATGGTGAAAAAAGACCGAGAATGGCTATGTAATTGTTCTACAGTAGCTAGAATGTGTGGATAGACTAAGTCCTAAACTACCCATATAGTTTAGATAACTCTTTCCTTGTCTCATTGATCTATAGTAGACAACTTCCTCAATTGCTGCATCCTCGTTTATTCATAATGCGACCATCTAACGATATTGTCGCAATCTCGAATTCGAAAGGAATTGAAAGTGTTGATAGAGGTGAAGACCAAAGCGGAATCAGCGGAATATATCACCAACACGATTCCAAATCGAATACGCCTATTGTTACACATACTGAACATGCTCAAGACAGCCAACACTTTATCCCAATGGTCAATCGGGTACTCTGGGAGCCTGAGAAAAAAGTCAAAGTCATTAGCATTGGCTGTGGATTCAGCGGTTTAACATTAGCACAAAAGATTCAGCATAAATATAAGCTTGATCACAAAATAGATCACACAATTTATGAAAAGAATTGTGAGATTGGGGGAACATGGTTTGAAGTAAGCTATTCATGTTGTCACTTTGAGCAGTTTTCCAACATTGGCTAATTTTATACTTTAGAACCGGTACCCAGGTGTAATGTGTGACGTCCCGGCTCATATATATACATTACTTGATATCCCAAACACTGAGTGGCCATCATTTTATGCCACAGGAGGCGAAATTCAGGACTATCTCAGAAAAATTACCAAAGAGTACAATCTTGATCGTGATGTGGTGTACTGCTCCATTGTCACCTCTGCAATCTGGAATGAAGAGCAAGGACTCTGGGAAGTAGAGATAAAACAGGGCGACAAAATAATCAAGGACTCCTGTAAGATTCTCATCAATGCATCTGGAGTTCTTAATTCATGGTCATGGCCTGATATCAAAGGGTTATCAAGCTTCAATGGCCATCTCTCGCATTCTGCCGATTACCAAGACTGGGCGAAAAAGACAAGTTTTGATGGAAAACGTGTCGCGGTTATCGGAAACGGATCGTCTGCAATCCAAATAGTTCCAGAGTTGGCAAAAGTAGCCTCGCACTTGACCAATATTGTTCGATCACCTACCTGGATCTCAGCGCCGTTTGTCGAGGATTTATCCGGAGCACCAGGTATAAATCCTGCGTACACAGAAGAGCAGAAGGAAGCTTTTCGAGCCGATCCTCAATCACATGTTATATACCGGCATAAATTAGCTGATGCATTTAATCACTTTTATGAAGCGCTGATTGAAGGGTCATCCGCCAATTTGGAGGCAATGACGCGTACAAAGGCTCTTATGGAAGAGCGACTCAAAGGAAACCTAGAACTTCAAGATCAGATCATCCCAAAGTGGAGTCTAGGGTGTAGACGACTTACCCCTGGTAATGGGTATTTGGAGACACTATGTTCCAAAAATGCAACTTTGCTTGTCGGGGGAATTGCAGAGATCACAGACACTGGCATTCTAATGCAGGATGGGGGATATCGGGACTTTGATGCAATTGTTTGTGCGTATGTAACATATGACTCTGCCTAGATATATCTTTTACTAACCATATTAATAAGGACCGGGTTCGATGTTTCCTTCAGACCAAGATGGACCCAACTGGGCCGCCGTGGTCGCTCTTTGGCTAAAGATTGGGAAGTAGACGCTCAGGGATACTTCTCGCTGTGTGTCAGCGGCCAGCCAAATTACTTCATTTTTAACGGCCCATCAGCCCCTGTGGGACACGGAAGTTTGTCGTCCGCTATCGACTGGGAAGCAGAATATATATTGAAGTGGATCAATAAGGTTTCCCAGGAGGGAATTAAGTATGTTACACACTCCCATTAGATCAAGAACCAAGCTGATACAGCGCAAGATCATTTGATGTTAAGCAGGACGTCCAAGACGAATGGAACATGTATGGTGACCAAATTTTGAAACAAACGGTGTGGAGTAGTGGCTGCAAGAGTTGGTACAAAAACAGCACAGGGAGGATCTTCGCTTTATACCCTGGTTCAATTCTGCACTTCAAAGACTCCATAGAAAGTATACGAGGTGAGGACTTTGATATTACATATCAAAACAAAAAGGTATGTGCTGCGAGCATGACAGATACTCCTACTTATCTCTGTTGGCTATACTGACTACTCTTTCTAGAATCGATGGGCATTTTGTGGCAACGGGTTCACCAAGTTAGAGGCTGATGATGGAGATTTGGCCTACTATCTGAAGTGACATCTCAAAATTCGAGCTTTCGGTAGTGAATGGTATAAAGCTGTCATGGAGTTGTCAGTTTGGTGTTTTATTCTCCGTTGGTTCCAGCAGATGATCATGTAGAAGCAACGATTTCGATGTAGAACCAAATATGAATGTTGATGGATAGCAATGATATCATTTTCGAAAGAGCGCCATTGACTTCCGATTCAATAATCAAGTTCAGTGTTTTTACCCAGTGAAATCTTGAGATGGGGAGCTATTTTATTACAACACACGCCGGTCTCGAAAAACAAAGTAAGTATGGCGGATAGATAGGTACGGCATTTAGTATTTGAAGTTTGGGGGTTTGAAATTTGGAATTCGGAATCGACGATTTTGATTTGTTAATTGAATGGCTATGTATTCCAACTGTCAAACTTTCGCTTTACCAAGAAGCGAAAGACACTACTTTGGCAATAGTCAATTACAACAACGGTATCACTCCCATCGCTCTCTATGTAAACTACGCTAACAGGCTGTTGAGACTACAAAATAGCTATCAAATTTCCGTGAGAACTAACACCACCTGTTTGAAATTAGCATGAACTGTAGCACCTTTACAAACATATATTTGAGATACTTACGGTGTACATTAGCTGGTGCGCTTGTAACGAAGCACCACCACCTTTTTTCCTCCTTGCACACAACCGCAAGCTTCTCAAGGTCAAACATCTCGCCAATCGGAACACCCCAACATGCCAACAAATACTCGTGAAGATGATACTCTAGAAGCTAATCAGTTCAGTGCTACTAAAAATAAGTTTTAATTTAGTGAACGCAACCTACTCTCATGTGTCGGCCATGCCTCAAAGCTAGGCATGTCTCCACCAACCGCCGAAAAGTAGCAATCATGTAGCCAATCCACCATCGTCTCCTCTTGGCTCAATCCCGCATACCGACTCGGATCATCGGGTCCCATTGAATGTTTTCTTTTGGCTCCTATCTCCCTCTGCTCTGGAGTCTTTTTATGATACGCGTCCGTCCATCCTCCTCTCACGAGTAGGAGATCCCCAGGCTTGACATCTCCGCCTTGAGATTCTGGTCGGATATCGATTCCTTGTTCTTCACCACATGCTTTGAGGTCGGCATAGGTGAAAGGGTGGTAGGTCCAAGGGTCGTATGTTTTGCCGCTTGCTTGAGAATAGCTGTAGAAGTCGAGAAACAGCGCGCGGCCGACAATACCATGTTCTGCCCAGTGGTGCATGCTACATTTCTCGTTGGAATCTGGACCAACAATATCTTCATCACGCGTCTACAAAATTTGCATTAGCATGAAATTAATTTCTCCCATGTGATTATAAATTTCATACGTTGTTGTAAAATGTTGCACTCGGGATGTGAGAAAAATGTCGAAATCCGTCCCTATCAGTACAAAGTCTCTGAGTTAGTTTGCTAAACATATATATCATAATCAGAGCAGAGTTACACTCTCTGCAATGAATCTTTCCCTGATGATGTGTCTATACTGCTTGGGATATATATCAAGGGCAATACAATGACAAGGTTGAAGTGTGGTGTTTTGTTCTTGACTACAGCTAACTCACCATTGAGTTCCACTTTGAGTATTCAAAGTGTAGAGATCATCATATGCGATACCTGGATGAAGTACTTTGATCTCATGTTTAAATTCCTCACGGCCAAAGGAAGGTATCTTGGGGATATCTAGTGGAAGACTAGACCTCTCAGCATCCGAACAGTACGTTGTGATGGATAAGTACACACTTTAAGGGAACTACTTTTCCTTTCACGATAGATTTGGCTGCTTCGCGAACACGCGATTCTGTCTGGAGATTCAACCGGCCTTTCTGTATTTCACCATGTTAGTGTTTAGTGTGAAGCCAGCTATTTTGATCTATGACCTACATAGTCATCAGGACCCCAGAACCAGGCACTATGCAATTAGTATCAACGATACGCGTTTTACGCATCTATAAAAGACTTACGCTCCATCGGGAGTTCCTTCAACTTGTGGTAGTTCTCTCCTAGTAGGAAAGTTTTTCGCCTCGGGATCGTAACGAAACGCATCATTCTTAGGCCCCGAGTTTGCTGATGTTGACATAATTCTATGCTATTGACAGAAATTCGAATAAATCAACAGTAATGAAAAATGGAATGTCTCTACGACCATCAACTCACTAAGATACTCATCCCGTGCTCAATTTCCCCGCAGTATCTTAGTATCCGGATGGGGCCCCGCGTGGCTGGCTTTCCGGAGATAGAAAACCGAGCTAAATCATTCAGCGAAGTAAACCCAATGCCATACAAAATAACAAGCGGGATGGCATGAACTCAGAGATGTGGATCCTTAAAAATAGTGTCTACTTCGGGCGGTTTGAACATCAATTCAGCCGTTAGAGCACGCTTACCATATAATCTACCTTGACGACCAAATGCTCCCATATCGCAAATTCTGAGTATAAGAAGTATTTAGAAGCCACCACTGGCGGCTACTTTTAACTGGAACAGAAACCTATCAATGTCCGAAATGCCCAATCCTAGGGTTATTTTGCGACGACTTTAACCCAAAATCTAATCGAACTTGGTGATAAGAGTAACTTCACATCATGAACACTACTGACTGATAGGCATTACTTATTGTGATAGTTCAACTAAGGTAATTCAATCTAAGCTTAATTGGGGACCAGCGGATTAGACGGTCAGTAAAAGAGTCTTATGAGGTGAATCTATGGCCAACTCAGAAATGAGCAGAGGAAACTGGGTCATGTGCGATCCTCACTCACTAGAAAGTCTTAATTGTAAGGTCTAGAATTAAGACGACAGGTGTAACGATATGGACATATCAACAATGTACACACCGTGGATATACATGTCGCTTTGGCAAGAACTAGGTGCCCTTATTCCCTCTCCTCCTCGAAGGTATTGAGAGCACTAGTGTTGTATAGACCAGCTAAGGAAGTTGAAATTTCGCGCAGACACGTCCAGCAGCTTCTAAATGAAGCTGTTACCATGTATCTGCTAAATCCTATCTTGAAGAAACGTACATTGCTGACAGACTAGCATAGGCCGCTCACATTTGCTAGAGAAAGTAATTAAGGCCCAAGTTATAGAGGAGTTAAATGATCAGATTTGTCACATTGCCATCCCTTGAAGCTGTTTTGCACGGAAAACGTTCTGATTTTGGCTATAGTTGAATGCCAGAGCTGATAGGAAAAGTCTGTAGTAGTCATATCAAAAGGAATAACAGTTGCGAAGGAAGGTAATAAATGATTTTCCCATATAGATCTTGAATTTTCGTGTACCTCCTGGATTATCTTGATGTATGAATTTCAAGTCAGGAATTCACGTACATTCCTGTGGTTGGGTTCTATCTGGCATTGAGTGCTCGTCTTTGTCTTCAAAACTTCACATCATTACGTAGGCCAGTAAGGCTGAATGAATCAAGCTTCGTCTTCTGTGACTCCGAGTTGCATGAAGGCATTCCCAAAATTCTTAGTCACGGGACCCACTAGCGCCCCTGACCTCGATTTCATAAACGCACAACGCGTCTTAGCTTTTCTTGAACTCATCAAAAGATTAAAAACTCAAGCCTTAGTCTTCTTCACACTCGTTCCAATCTTCACATTCGTTCGATCTTTTTAAAGATCAACCCAACCGTCCGCTGTCTGTCTTGATATATACAAACCCACAACTAGACCACTCGTTCAACCCACCAATCGCAATTATGCGCGCCTTCATGCTCTTCATGATGAGTGTTTTTGCTCTTGGTATCCTCGGTGGTTTGATCCCAGAGCATGGAGATCGTACCTCGACCATCACGTATGTTTCTTTACATCCTGGTTCGAAAAGCCAACCTAGTTAACAGCCTCACAAGTTCAAGCTCTACTGTCACCGTCACCTCATGCCCACCCAGCGTCACTGACTGCCCTGGCAAGACAGTCACCACCAGCTGCTCACTATCTTCTCTTGTTTCAGTCCCCAACACTTCAATTGTCAGCGTCCCCGAGGTTCCAACTACTCCAACAATCTTGCCAACTTCTTCAGTCACGTCCATCGAAGTCCCACCTCCCAGCAGTTCCGTGACCACTGTTATCCAAGTCACCAGCCCTGCCACCAGTTTGACTCTCGTCTCCAGCGATACCGCAGCCCAAGGCACTTCAAATCCAACCTCATCGCCAGAGGGACTCGTTCCGACGGCATCTTTGAGCGATACTGCTGTGATGCCAACTCCTACATATCCAGGCACATACCCGACTCCTTCTCATCCATATGGAAACTCCAGCACTTCTGGTCTACTGACTGATAGCGGAACACCAAACTCGTCCTCCACAAGCACTAGTGTGGTCACTGTACATCCTACTACTACTGCCTCTGTTAGTAGCGGCGTCACAGGAACTCCATCATCAAGTGCGCCGCCTATCAATCGTGGTGCTCAACTTGTTCCGGATGGACTCTTGTCTGGCGGTTTACTTGCTCTGTACTTATTGACCTTCATCTAAATTCTTCTACTTACGACTTTCGAGTGGTCCCTTCGTTCTTTTGTTCTACTCTAGATTGGGGTCATGGACCTATATCTTCTCGGCAACAGTTAGGAATTCTTAGGATGTGGTCTGGGCTATGGTTTGGTTTTTCTGGCCTCCTCGAGATGGTTCTCTAATTATGTGGTTAACTGATATGGGACTGGGCTTGCATGCGGCATTTGTTGTGGTGCGATGGCGTACACAGGCGTACTCTGATACCTAGGTATAACTGTGGTTTAGATTCCACCAACCTATCTCCTCTAAATTGAACGAATTGTACAATGAGACTCTCCCGATTCGCAATATGGCATGACATGTGACAGTGAAACTATCCATATTGACAGACTTTATGAAACTATACTTGTGCAATAACTACGCCTTCGCTAACAGCAGTAGATATGGAAATGATTGAATTTAAGACCCACATAGTGATGCCTACTTACGGCTGACACTGATTGTGAAGGCGACTCAAGAGCCCCCCCAAACAACCACGCACTGGCATCGTCCAACCTCGACCTTATACTCTGTGATGCCTTTGCATCAAACCACTTTATCGTCCCAGACTGCAGGCAGCCTTGAAGGGCTTCGCCTTTGACCTTTGGGCGGAAGCGTTCGATATCGGCCCTTCACATGTACATCAGTCTTTGGAAAATATGGATTTTTGTTTGTATAAGCCTCGCAAAGCACTACAAACAAGACTTAGACGGCCTGCCATGTAAAAATAGAAAACCTCTCTCTCGTATAGGAAGCTAACTTAGCTCAGATTCGAAGGCGCTTGATACCTCTAGTGTAAAAGAGAAATCTGCAGGTTACGATTAATCTGTAAATAATTCACCGCGAGCAAGAGGAACAGGGGGCTTATTTCAGAACCAGGAAGAATTGACGATTTATCTATTTTACAACCCCCGCTATCATTCAAGTCTTCCTTCCTCCTAACAACTGCCTCCTGCACAACATTTCAATACAGCTAAATACCCCATCCACTCCTATGCGAAAAAAACAAATGAGATGCGACATAGGTTTTGGCTGTCTATGAGATGAAAGATTTGGTGAAGGTTTGGACGATATCCTTGAGCTTGGCCTCAAGTTCCTTGCTTAATGCCCCTTCTTTGTCAATTGTCGCGAGGAGATCGGACTCGTTGGTCTTCATGTGGGCAATGAAATCAGCCTCCCATGTGAGAATCTTGTCAACGGGGACGGTATCGAGGTGACCGTTGACACCGGCGTAGATGAGAGGAACCATCTCGTTGACGGCCATAGGAGAGTATTGCTTTTGCTTGAGGAGTTCGGTCAACTAGATATGCTATTAGTGTTTGTTCATGCGCAGTATGGGAGGTTTTCAAATGGATCACTTACACGTTCACCACGGTTAAGAGTCTGCTTGGTGGAAGCATCCAAATCAGAACCGAATTGAGCGAAAGCAGCAACTTCACGGTATTGAGCCAAGAAGAGCTTCAGGGAACCGGCAACTTGCTTCATAGCCTTCAACTGAGCAGCGGAACCGACACGGGACACAGAGAGACCGACGTTAATGGCAGGTCTGATACCCTTGTAGAAGAGCTCGGCCTCCAAGAAGATCTGTCCATCGGTGATGGAAATAACGTTAGTTGGGATATAAGCGGACACATCACCACCTTGGGTTTCGATGATGGGCAGGGCAGTGAGGGATCCACCACCGTGCTTGTTGCT
>Ga0247808_10000453_pt1 | contig 20322 bp, 15 predicted proteins | sample UWRJL089202R1_FD_179914 | JGI IMG/M metagenome (GOLD analysis project Ga0247808, IMG submission 179914) | Plant litter microbial communities from Arlington Agricultural Research Station in Wisconsin, United States - UWRJ-L089-202R-1 | ecosystem: Environmental > Terrestrial > Plant litter >... | reverse complement strand
TAAGCCTCGGCTTTGATGCCGCTTTCGGCCAGCCATTCGACGATCTTGCCCTTGGGCATGGCGCCGACCTTCAGTGAGGACAACTGGCCGTCGCGGAACAGCATCAGGGTCGGGATGCCCTTCACGCCGAGCTTGGACGGGGTCATCGGGCTGTCGTCGATGTTGATCTTGGCGATCGTGACCTGACCGTTCAGTTCATCGGCGATCTGCTCCAGGGCCGGGCCGATCTGTTTGCACGGTCCGCACCATTCGGCCCAGAAATCCACCAGAACGGGGGTCGAGGATTTCAGGACGTCGGCGTCGAAGCTTTCGTCCGTCACCTTCACGGTAGCCATGGTTCAGTCTCTCCAATACGGCCGATCAGCATAGGCGATTCGGCGCTTCGGATCAGATGTGGGGGACGACCCGCCCCACATCAATGGGCGGACGACAGCGCTGCGTCGAGCAGGGCCTCAGGAACCTCCATCAGCCGGGGTCCGTCGGTCCAGACAAGGGCGGCCTCGACGGCGCGGTCGGGATACAGCCGCTTCAGAACCGCGACATAGACGGCCATCTGAAGCACATAGGCCGGGTCGGCGGCCTCGACGTGGTCAGGCGCGGGGCGGTTGGACTTGTAGTCGACGACCAGGACCCGGTCCGGCGTGATCACCAGCCGGTCGATCCGGCCCGAGATGGCGACGCCCCGCGGCAGGCCGGGAGCCGATCCCGTCAGCGCCACCTCGGCGCGGGAGCCGGGGCCGAACACCGGCGCGAACCGGGCGTCGTCCAGAACGCCGAAGGCGGCGGCGATCATCTCGGCGCGCTGGGCCTCGTCCAGATCGCGTTCGCGGGCGAGTATCCGGACGGCGGCGTCCGGCCGGTCGGGGGGTGCGATCTCGGGCAGGCGCTCCAGCAGCCGGTGGATCAGGTCGCCCCGGCGGAAACGGCCCAGACCGTTGCTGGCCGCCAAGGGGGATGGGGCCGGGATGCGCAGGGCCTCGTCCATCTTCGACGGGGAGGCGAAACGGGCGCCGGGTTCGGGCGGCGGGACGGTCCGGACCCAGTCGGGTACGAGGACGGTTGATGTCTGCGCCGCGTCCCGCAGCGGGGCCGTTCCCGGATCGACGCCGAAACGCAGAAGGCCGTCGCCGATGTCCTGAACCCTGTTCGCCTCGTCCATCCGCTGGAAGGTCTCGGCGATGACGGCCCACCAGCTGCCCTCCTCAAAGCCCGTGTCGGGGCGTTTCAGGGCGCGACCCATGACGATCAACCGGTCGCGGGCGCGGGTCAGGGCGACGTAAAGCAGGCGCAGGCTTTCGGCGTCGGTGCGGTCGATCCGCGCCTGACGGGCCCGGGCCGATGCCTCGCAGTCGTCTCCCTTCGACCCGGGGCACATCAGCCAGCCCTCTCCGGCCTCGGGATCGTTGGGGTCGAGCAGGGCCGGCATCAGGGTGGGGCCCTGCGGCTTGGCCCGGGACGTCGTGTCCGGCAGGATCACCACCGGCGCCTCCAGCCCCTTTGCGCCGTGAACGGTCATGACGCGGACCTCGTTGCGCGCCCCCTCCATCTCGCGCTTGACCTCCACGTCCGCCGCCTCGAGCAGGGACAGGCAGGTCTCCAGATCGGTTCCGCCGCGCTGTTCCGCCGCCAGAACCTGGGCCAGGGTCTCGTCGATGGCCTCCTCGGCCTCGCGCCCCAGACGCGACAGGATGCGGCCCCGCCCCGACTGGCCCGTCGCGTCCACCCGGTTGAGCACGCCCGAGAAGAAGGCGAACGGATCACGCGACCGGTCGTCGAGCGCGGCCTGCAGAAGGTCGCGCGCGCGGCCCCATTCGACCTGTTCATGGGCGCGGCGACGGAGCTCGGACCACAAGGGCCGGCCGCCCCGGGCCTCTGCGTCCGCCAAGGGATAGAGGCTGTGGGCGTCGCCGAAATCGGTCACGTCGCACAGGGGGCTGCGCAGGATCTCGGCCAGCGACAGGTCGTCGTCGGGATAGAGGACGAACCGTCCCAGCGCGATCAGGTCGTCGAAGACGATATGGCTGGACAGCTTCAGCCGGTCAGCGCCCGCCACCGGCACGCCCTCGGTCTTCAGTGCACGGATGATCTCTTCGAACGTCGCATCGCGACGACGGACAAGGACGAGGAAATCGCCGTATTTCGCGGGTCGCAGGATCGGCCGATCGTCGGGACCGCGATCGTGGACCGCGACGCCGGTCTCAACCTGACGCTTGACCTCGCGGGCCAGGGCCTGGGCCAGGCGTTTACGACCGCTGAAGGTGCTTTCCTTGTCGACGGGCGCGTTCCACGCCTCGCGATCGGTCGCCTCCGGGTCCTCGAACAGGGGCCACAGGTCGACGGCGCCGCGCTGGCCGATGCGGGCGGCGCTGTGGGTGGTGATGTCGCCGGTCTCCCCCGCCAGCGCCCGCGTGCGCTCGGGCCCGACGAAGGCGGCGTCGACGAACTGGAGCACGTCCTCGGTCGAGCGGAAGGAGGTCTCCAGCGGCACCTGCCGGAACTGGCCGTCGGCGTTGCGGATCTGCGCCTCATAGGCTTGGGCCTCGATCAGCAGCCGCTCGGGCCGGGCGCCCTGAAAGGAATAGATCGACTGCTTCTGGTCGCCGACGACGAAGACACTGCGAGCGGGGGTATCCGCCTTCGCGGGCTCACGACGTTCGGCGCCCGAACCGACGAAGAACTCCTGGGTCAGGGCCTTGAAGATATCCCACTGATCGGGGGCGGTGTCCTGGGCCTCGTCGATCAGGACGTGTTCGATGCCGCCGTCCAGCTTGAACAATACCCAAGCGGCGTTGGCCCTGCGCGTCAGCAGCTCAACCGTCTTCTCCACCAGATCGGAGAAGTCGAGCGCGCCGCGCCGGCGTTTGGCGGCCTCATAGAGGGCGGCGTGGACGCGAGCGAGCGTCAGGGCCTTGACCGTGTCGTCGGCCACCCGTGCGGCTCGCAAGGCGTCGCGTACCGACAGATATTTCAGCTGGAGAGTCGTCAGGAACTCCACCGCCCACGGCGGCGCCGATTTGGTGCCCAGACTCTTCCTCGGATCCCCCGTTCCGGTCAGGAAGATCGGCGCCATGGCCCCGACCGACCAACTGGCCGGAGAGATCGCGTCCATGGCGGCGGCGATCTTCTGGTCGTTGGCCGATCCGGTCGCCATGCCGTCGGCGACCCGTTCCCATTCCTCGCCGTCGATCCAGTCGAGGAAGTCGCTTTCGATATCGTCGGGCGTGCGGTCCGGATCGGCGCCGGTCAGGGCGTGGGGGCCGGGAGCCGTTCCCGCGGCCGCGCGCTCGACCCAGGCGATCAGATTGCCGCGCTCTGCCTCGATCTTGCCCAGCAGGTCGTGGAAGGAGCCCCAGTCCAGCTCGACCGCGAAATGGGCGTAGGCCTGGCCGACCGGCCCGTCGGGCGCCGCCAGCGCCGCCCGCGCCAGATCTTCGCGCGCCTCATGCGACAGGGCGATGGCCGCCTCGTTCTCCAGCACCCGGAAGCTGGGCGAGACCCCGGCCTCCAGCGGGAACCGCTTGAGCAGCTTTTCGCAAAAGGCGTGGATGGTCTGGATCTTCAGCCCGCCCGGCGTCTCCAGGGCGCGGGCGAACAGGCGACGGGCGCTGGACAGGTCGGCGCCGCTCAGGGCCGCCGGATCGCGGCCGTCGAGCCTGGCCAGTTCCTCCCCGAGTTTGCGGTCGTCGGCGACGGCCCAGCGACCCAGCTTGTCGAACAGCCGCGCCTGCATCTCGGCGGCGGCCGCCTTGGTGTAGGTGACGCACAGGATTTCGCCCGGCTCGACCCGACGCAGCAGCAGCCGGGCCACCCGGTCGACCAGGGTGGTGGTCTTGCCTGACCCGGCGTTGGCGGTGACGAAGACCGACAGGTCGGGATCGGCCGCCGTGACCTGATGGGCGCGCGCTTCATCAAGGAGGTTGGTCATTCCGACGCCTCTCCGTCTTCGCCGCCAACGACATGCCATTCCCACACGCGGGCCAGATGGTCGTAGTTGCCGCCGAAGGTCCCCATGAACTGGGGCGCAAGCCATGAGGCGTAGGGGGTGGTCTCGTCGTCGAACCGGGCGACCCAGTCCTGCAGCTTGGCGAAGGCTTCCTCGGCCAGGGACGCGGCTTCCAGCGGCTGGGACTTCGACGTCTTCGACGCCTCGATCACCACGCCGGGGACCTTGCGGCCGGTGACCCGGACATAGAGCAGTTCGGTCGCCGGGGTGGCCGGGGCTCCGGCGAACCCGCCGCCCGCCAGAATGGCGGCGGTCAGGGTCAACTGGGGCGAATAGCCCTGGGCCACCTGTTTGACGCTGGGCGTGCCGCCGGTCTTGAAGTCGATGACGGCGGCGCCCGTAGCATCCAGCTCGATCCGGTCGGCGCGGGCGGTCAGGACGAAGTCGCCGCCGGGCGCCGGGAAGGTGACCCGCCCGGACTGTTCGATCAGCAGGGTCGCGCCACGCGCGCGGCGCTCCCGCTCCCAGCCGGCCAGCCAGAGGGCGCAGTTGCGGGCCAGCGGCGCCTCGCGGGCCATGGCGTGGTCCTCGAAGCCGGCGTCGGTCATGGCCTCGCGGATGAAGCCTTCGATCTGGACGGCGCAGTCTGCCGGCAGGGCCTCGGGCCAGGTCACGACAATGCGTTCGATGGCGGCGTGGATGGCGTTGCCGCGCGCCATGGCCTCGGCGTCCGCCCCGGGCCGGTCGAGCTTCTTCAGGCCCAGGATGCGCTGGGCGTAGACGGCGTAGGGGTCCCGGACCCAGCGTTCGACCCCGGTCACGGGCATCTCGCGAGGACGTCGCGCGACGGGCGGGGTCGGTTCCGGGCGGCGGGCGTAGCGGGCGGGGCCGGGCGGCGGGGCGTCCAACGCCCGGGCGATGCCGGCGGCGACGGACGGCCGCTCCAGCACCACGGGCGTATCGGGGGCGTCGGCGCCGCGCGTCAGCATCTCAAGCCGCCACAGCCAGCGCGACTTGACCGCCGGCTGGCCGCCGCGTCGGTCGACGTGGACCAGTATGGCTTCGTCGGCGCAGGCGGCCTGAACGAAGTCCTGCGCCGTCTGGCCCAGACGGCGTTCGGGCGGCGGCAGGCCCAATGCCTTTCGCATCGGTCGCGACAGGAAGGGATCGGTGGGCGCCGGGCCGGGCCAGACGCCTTCCTCCAGCCCCGCCAGAATCATCCGGTCGGCCCGCACCAGCCGCGCCTCGATGGCGCCGAGAATGCGCAGGGACGGATGGGTCGCGCCGCCCGTCCGCACCGTGGCGTCGGCCAGCAGGCTCTGGATCAGTTCGGCCAGTTCGGCGGGCCGGACCTCGCCCAGCGCCGCCCCGCCCTCGATCAGTCCCGACAGGACGCCCGCGGCGGCCTCGCCGTCGGGCCCGGCCCAGACATTCTGGCCGGCCAGACCCTCGATCAGCCGGGTCAAGGCCTCGGCGGCGGCCTCCAGCGAGGCGGCGGGGGTGAAGACGACGACGGCTTCGGCGGACATCGCCTCCAGCCGGTCGCAAAGGGCGCGGGCCATGCCGAGGCGGGCGAGTGTATTTTCCGACGGCGGGGTGCGGCCGTCGCGGGGTTCCGCCGCCTCGTCCAGCTTGCGGTGAAGTTGGGTCCATCGACGGCCGCGCGGTCCGCGCAGGGCGTATTTCTCGAAGGCCCGGATCGCCGAAGCGGCGTCCGCTCCGCCTAGATCGATATGGACCAGCGGATGTTTGAGAAGGGCCAGAAGGGTCTGGGGCTTCAGCGGATCGGCGATCCAGCGCGCGGCGAGGTCGATCAGGACGCCGGCGGGCATGCGGCCCAGCGGCGCGCCGGACGAGGAGTCGGCCACGATGCCCCAGCGCTCGAGCCGCGCGGCGACGCGTCGGCCCAGATCGAGATCGGGGGTGACGAGGGCGCAGGTCTTGCCGGGCGTCTCCAGCGTCTCGCGCATCATCAGGGCCAGGGTCGCGGCGGCGTCTTCCTCGGCGCGCAAGGTCAGCACGCTCAGGTTTTCGAGCCCGAGGGCGATCGGGTCGATGGAGGCGCTCTTGAAGGCCGTGCTGCGGATCCGGCGGATTTCATCGCGCCAGTCGCTGGTCGCGCGGGCGGGGCGCAGGGCCTCGTTGATCAGACGGCGGCGCGCCAGACCGCGCGCCTCGACGGGGGCGGGGGTCGGGGGCTGGAACCACGGCTGCACGGCCTCGCGCGCGACGCCGGCATGGGCCAGCAGCCGCCACAGGGCGTTCTGCGGATGCTGTTCCTCGTCGCCCAGCGTCGCCCAGACGGCGGGATCGAGATCGGTGTCGAGACCGGGCACGACGACGCAGCCCTGAGGGGCGAGGGCGACCGCCTTCAGCACGGCGGCGGCGGCGGGGGCCGAGCCGGTGGAGCCGGCGGCGATCACGGGACCCGTTGGCGGGGCCTCTTCCCAGCGCTGGGCCAGAAGCCGCAACAGTTTCGCGCGGCGTTCGGCGGGATCCATCAGCCCCATCGCCGCCAGCCGGTCGGGCCAGGCCTTGACCGCCAGGCCGAGGAATTTCGCCGAGGTCCGCCAGTGCTCGGCCAGATCGGCCTCGACCAGGGTCGCGATCCTGGACAGGTCGTGGATTTCCTCGATCTGGCAGGAATCGAGGAAGCCGCCGAAGGCGTCGGCCAGTTCCAGCGCGCGCAGGGGCGACAGGGCGTCCTCGAACTCGTCCTTCAGATCCCCGGCGATCATCCGCGCCATCTCGAACCGGCGGGTCAGGGGGGCGATGGCGGGGGGCAGATCGAGGCCGATCTCGCCGGGCGAGAAGGGCGGTTCATCCTCTTCCAGATCGCCCAGCGGCCGCACCTGCGGCAGCAGGATGGGGCGGTCGCCGCTGAGCCGGGACAGGGCCGCCCCGAAGGCCCGGGCCGCGCGGCGGTTGGGCAGAAGGATGACGGCGTCGCTGAGCGTCTCGGGCGGGGCGTCGCCCAGCCAGTCCAGCACGCCCGCGGCCAGATCCTCGAGGAAGGGCCGGTGCGCCGGGATCGACCGCCAGCGCGGGCCCTGGCCGGCGAAGGGGTCGAAACGGCTCATGCGCCTCCGGCCAGTTTGGCCAGACGCGCTTCGGCGTCATCGCGCGCCTGCGGGTCGCCGACGTGCATCCAGTCGCCCTGCATCACATGGCCGTGCAGGCGACCGGCCGCCGCCCATCCGCCCCACAGACCGCCGCCGCCGGGGAAGAGGCCGAACTCGGTCTCCGGATGGGCATAGATCGGGCGCGGGTCGACGATGTGGACTCCCATATAGTTCAACGGGGCGGTCGCCTCGCCAGCCGTGCGGCGTCCGGTCAGCCGGCCTTCGTCGTCCATCAGGAAGTCGCCCGGGCCGTCCAGCCCCATGGTCCGCTCCATCCGGGCCAGCAGCAGGCGGCAGGTCGCCTGTTGCGGATCGAAGCCGTCGCACAGGTCGCGGATGGCGGTCGCCGGCGGCTCGCCATCCTCGATCCAGACACTGTCGATATTGACCACGACGATCGGCTGGTCGTCCAGATGGGCCCGTGCGGCCTTGATGCCGCCGCCGGTTTCAAGCGGCAGGGCGTGGTCGCGCTCGTCGGAAATCACGATCTCGATCCCGCCGGTCCGCGCCGCCAGATGGGCGATCAGCCGGTCGGCGAAGGCGTGGACATTGACCACGGCGCGGCGCACGCCGGCCTCGGCCAGCCGGTCGAGATTGTGGTCGATCAGGGCCTTGCCCCCCACCTCGACCAGGGCCTTGGGCCGGTCGTTGGTCAGGGGCCGCATCCGGGTTCCGAGGCCGGCGGCCAGCACCATGGCGGTGGTCGGGACAGTCATGCCCGGCGCTCCCGCGGCACATGGCGGTCGAACCAGTCGGCGACGGTCTCGAGCCCCGGCTGTTTCAGATTGGCGTTCAGATGCGCCCACATGCGAGGCATGAACTGGCGGTAGCGGGGTTTTCCGTCACGCACGATCAGCCGGGCGAAGATGCCCAGAATGCGCGCCTCGTTGAGGGCCGCGAGACCGGCGTAGGACCGCATGAAGGCGACGCGATCGACCGATGGGCGCAGGGCGAAATAGTGATCCAGCGCGGCGGCCTCCAGCGCGGGTGGGACATCGCGACGGGCGTCCTGAAGCAGCGAGTGGAGGTCCCATGACGGGTGGGCGCGGAGGGCGTCCTGGAAGTCGATCATGCCGACGCGGGCGGGACCCTGACGGTCGGGCAGCCAGATCAGGTTCTCGGCGTGATAGTCGCGGTGCGCCATGACCGTGGCCCCGGCCTCGCCCGTGGCGGTGATCGGCGCCCAGGCGGCGGTCCAGGCGGTCAGGGCCGCCTCGTCGAAGGACAGGCCGGTGTCCAGTTTCGGCAGCCATTCGACGAACAGATCTGCTCCGCCCTGAAGCGCGGTCCGGTCGTAGGTCAGCAAGGGCCAGTCGCCCGCCGGCCCCGTCAGGACGTCCGGCGTCGGCGCGTCGTGAAGCGCGGCCAGGGCTTCGACGGCCGCCAGATACAGGGGCGTTTCGTCCTGACCGTCCTCAATCACCCGGGCGAACAGGGCGTCGCCGAAATCTTCCAGCACCGCGAGACCGGCGGGCGCGTCCAGCGCCGGCATCTCCGGAGCCGACAGGCCGACCGACCTCAGATGGGCGGCGACGGCGGCGAAGGCCTCGATCCGGCCGGCGGACAGGCGGGCGGTGGCGTTCCATCCCTCGGCCTTGCGCCGCTCCGGCGACCAGGACGGATCGGCCGGCGGGCTCTCGGCGGCGGCGACCTGGTCCATCAGCATCAAGGACTGACCCGACGGCGTGGTCAGCCGCTCGTAGCGACGGGTGGAGGCGTCGCCGGGCAAGGGGGCGCGCACGGCGTCGGACAGGCCGGCGGCTGCGAGGAAGGCGAGGCGTTGATCTTCACGGTCAGGGGCGGACATCGGCGACTTTCGTTTCCCACGAGCCTGCGCCGGATACGGTCGCAAGCCGGGCGGGTCCATCCTCTTCGAGGGTGATGATCAGGCGGTCGGGACCCAGCAGCCGCCCGGGGTCTTCGCCGAGGCGTTCAGGCCATTCGATCAGGGCGGCCCCCTCGTCCAGAGCCTCGTCCAGACCGATCTCGAACGCCTCTTCGGCCCGGCTGAGGCGATAGAGGTCGAAATGGGCGATGGGGGGCGTGGTCTCGTAGAACTGGACCAGGGTGAAGGTCGGGCTGGGCACGTCCTCGTCGGGCCGGGTCAGGGCGCGGATCAGGCCCCGCGCCAGGGTCGACTTGCCCATGCCCAGCGGCCCGTACAGCAGGACGGCCTCGCCCGGCGCCAGCAGGGGGGCAATCCGGGCGCCCAGGGCGCCGGTGGCCTCGGCGTCGGCGAGGGAAAGGGTGATGGCGCTCATGCGAAATCGGCATCCGGCTGGCAGGGCAGGACCCGCTCGGTGAAGGCCTTCAGCGCATAGGTGGCGCGGGCGGCGTCGATGTCCAGGCGCGACGGCGGCACGGGCTTGCCGACCTTCAGATGAAAGGCCTTCTTCCGCTTGTTCAGCAGTTCGTGAAACAGGGTGATGTCGCGCAGTTCCTTCGACACCCGGTCGAACAGGTGGAACAGTTTCGATGTCGGGCCGGCGACATGGATCGGCACCACGGGGGCGGCGTATTTGCGCGCCATCGAGGCGGCGGTCGCCGCCCATTCGGGATCGGTCAGGGAGCCGTCCTTCGCCACCCGCGCTAGACGGCCGGCGGGGAACATGACGACGCAACGCTCGGCCTCGAAGGCGGCGCGGGCGGCGTCCAGGGTGGCGCGGGTCTTTTCGCGCGTCCGCTTCTCTACCACCCATTCCACGGGAATGACGATTTCGTTCAGCCGGGGCGAGACCCGCAGGGCGTCGGCGTTGGCGAAGAAGATGGCGTCGGCCCGGCGTTTGCGGATGGCGTCATAGACGGCGACGCCGTCGGCGATCCCGGTCGGGTGGTTGCAGACGATGATGCAGCGCCCGGTCGCCGGTATCCGCTCGAGGTTCACCGTCGAGACCTTCAGGTCCAGAAGGTCGGACATATAGTCGAAGGCGCCCTGTCCCGAGAGGCCGCCGACCCCGTCCGCCATCCGCCGCGCGGCGCGGTAGTTGAGCAGGCCATAGAGGAAGGGTCTCGCCAAGGGCCAGACCGGCGATCGCGTCAGGCGCGGCGCGCGCTCGGCGATCAGCACGTCGCAGATATGCGGCGCGTCTGCCGGGCCGGATCTGGTGGCGGGAACGGAATTCATCTGCGCCGGTTGTCGCCGGATCGCCGCCTCGGGGCAAGGCAACTTTCACTCGCGTAACGGCGGTGCTAGGCCAGCCGCAACAGTTCAGAAGGACCACCCCGATGCGTTACCGTTCGCTGCTGTCCGGCGCCTGCGCCGCCCTCGCCCTGATGTCCGCGGGCGGGGCCTTCGCCGAGGCCCCGTTGGCCACGGCGGCCCAGACGCCTTCCAGCGCCTTCACCTATCAGGACATGATCTCGGCCAACCGGCTGGGCGATCCGCAGGTGTCGCCGGACGGGCGCTGGCTGGTCTATTCGGTGACGACCACCGACGTCGCCGCCAACAAGCGCTCGGGCAGCCTGTGGCTTCAGGATCTGACGGCCGAGGGCGAACCGCGCCGGCTGGCCATCTCGGACGACGGCGCCAACACCGCGCGCTGGGGCTCGGACGGCCGCCTGTACTTCCTGTCCGGCAAGTCCGGGACCAGTCAGGTCTGGAGCGCGGACGCCGACGGCCGCAACGCCCGGCAGGTCACGCGACTGGCGCTGGACGTCAACGCCTACCGGCTGAGCCCGGCGGCGGACAAGGTGGCTGTGTCGCTGGCCGTCTTCCCCGACTGCGCCGACATCCAGTGCAGCGTCGACCGGGCCAAGGCGGTGGTCGCCGACAAGTCGACGGGCCAGGTCTACGACCGGATGTTCGTTCGCCATTGGGATACCTGGGCGGACGGAACCCAGAACCATCTGTTCGTCGTGCCCGTGACCGGCGGCGATCCCGTCTGGGTCACCAGGGGTTTCGACGGCGACACCCCTTCCAAGCCGTTTGGCGACGAGACTGAGTTCGTCTTCACGCCAGAGGGCGACGCGATCGTCTTCTCGGCGCGTCTGGCCGGCAAGACCGAGCCCTGGAGCACGAATTTCGACCTGTGGAAGACCCATGGCCTGTCGGGCGATGGCACGTTCGAAAACCTGACCGACGACAACGACGCCTGGGATACAGGGCCGGTCTTTTCGCCGGATGGCAGGACCCTGGCCTATCGCGCCATGGCCCGCCCGGGTTTCGAGGCGGACAAGTACGCCATCTTCCTGCGCGATGTTGCGACGGGTTCGACGCGCCAGATCGCGGCCAACTGGGATCGCTCCGCTGACGGCCTGCAATGGTCGGCCGACGGGAACATGCTCTACACCACGGCGGGCGACGTTGGTCAGACGCGGCTGTTCTCGGTCGATGTGCGCAACGGCGCGGTCGCGCCCCTGACGGGGCCGGGCCATGTCTCGGCCTTCGTCCAGACGCCGTCGGGCTTCGTCTTCGCCCGTGACGACCTGCAGCGCCCGAGCGAGCTGTATGTGCGCACCTTCATGGGGCGCGAGATGCCGCGACGGATCACCGACGTGAACCCGTCGCTGGACGGCAAGCTGTTCGGCGAGGCCGAGCAGTTCACCTTCGAGGGCTGGAACAACGAAGAGGTCCATGGCTACGTCATCAAGCCGGCGGGCTATGTCGAGGGTCGCAAATACCCGGTCGCCTTTCTGATCCACGGCGGGCCGCAGGGGTCGTTCGGTAATGGCTGGTCGTATCGCTGGAACCCCGAAACCTATGCCGGCGCCGGCTATGCGGTGGTGATGATCGATTTCCACGGCTCGACCGGATACGGCCAGGCCTTCACCGATGCGATCTCCCAGCACTGGGGCGACCGGCCGCTGGAGGACTTGCAGAAGGGCTGGGCCGCGGCGCAGCGGCAGTATTCCTTCCTGGACGGCGACAACGCCTGTGCGTTGGGCGCGTCCTATGGCGGCTATATGATCAACTGGATCGCCGGGAAATGGTCCGACGAATTCAAGTGCTTGGTCAATCACGACGGGGTCTTCGACGTCCAGGGCATGGGCTATTCGACCGAGGAGCTGTGGTTCAGCGAGTGGGAGTACGGCGGGACGCCGTGGGAAAACCCGCGCGGCTATACGCAGTTCAATCCGGTCAACCACGTCCAGGACTGGAAGACGCCGATGCTGGTGGTTCAGGGCGATCGCGACTTCCGCATCCCGACGGCCCAGGGACTGTCGACCTTCACGGCGTTGCAGCGTCGTGGCATCGAGAGCCGGCTGGTCGTCTTCCCCGACGAGAACCACTGGGTGCTGAAGCCGGCCAACAGCCTTCAATGGCATAACGAGGTGTTCGGTTGGCTGGACCAACACCTGAAGCCCGCGCAGTAGGCGGGCATTGGATACGACAAAGGGCGCTGCCGCGAGGCAGCGCCCTTTTCACGTCCGGCTCTGGACGAGTTTTCTTCAGAGGCGCGTACGCACGCCCAGTTGTTCCGTCAGCCGGCGATGCTCGCTGGCGGTCATGCAGCGCGGGGCGGACCACCGCTCGCCGGACGCCCGGGCGTTCATGACCTGGTCAGCCGTAACGTAGACGGCGCGTGAACCATGGTCGCGTCGGAAGGCGGCCTGGGTCAGGGGATCGCGCTCGCACTGAAACACCACGATGCGCGGTTGGGCTTCGGACACACGGGCGGTGCGCGGCGCTTCTCCGGCCAAGGCGGGCGCGGCGGCGCCCAAAAGGGTCGCGGCGGCGACGGCGATGGATGCGAAACGGGTCATGCAGGGCTCCTCCAAGGCCTGAAATACGTCAGGGTTCGGACGAAGAATGCGCTCTTTTCGAGGTTTGTAAAGATTGTGCGACAGTCGAGCGACGTCAAAATGACAAACCGTCTCGAAACGGATTGAAAATCAATGCGTCGGCCTATGCGAATTTCGGAATTGGCGCCAACCGGGCGTTGATGCGTTTTCTCCGCTCATGCGGGATATGACCTTTTGCCCAACCGACTGACTTCCAGCCTGAACTGGCCGACGATGCGTGACCGGGTGCTGGCCCCGGCCGGCGCTCGCGCGGGCGAATGGCGTGACTGGGTTCGGTCGAACGATCCCGTTTATCAGTCCTTCCGGCGGCCGGGCCGGACCGAAAAGATCGCGGCCTCGGTCACCCTGCTTCTGATCGCGGCGGTGGTGATCTTCCTGTTGCTATTCGACTGGAACTGGCTGCGTGGTCCCATCGGTCGCTGGGCCTCGATCAAATACGACCGGGAGATCGCGTTGCAGGGCGATCTGGACGTCCATCTGTTCAGCTGGACGCCGTCGGTCATCGTGCGGGACCTCAAGTTCGGCGGTCCGCGGTGGGCGAAAGAGCAGGATACCGCCGATGTCGCCCGCATCGAGGCGTCGGTGCGGTTGCGCAAGCTGTTCGCCGGCCAGATCGAGATGCCCCTGTTGTCCTTCACGCGTCCGAACGTGGTTTTGATCGCGACCGAGGACGGAAAGGCCAGCTGGGAGCTGAACCCCGGCAAGCCGGATACCGGCGAGGGGATGAAGCTGCCTCTGATCCAGCAGTTGATCATCACCGACGGCCACATCTCGCTGGACGAGCAGAAGCGCGGCTTGACGCTGAACGCCAACGTCACGGCGCGGGAATCGGCCAATGACGGCGACGCGGGCTTCCTGCTGGACGGGCAGGGGTCTCTGAACGGCTCGCCCCTGACACTGAGGATCGAGGGCGGTCCTTTCATCAATATCCGGCGCAACCGGCCCTATCATTTCGAGGCGACGCTGGCGGGCGCCCGGTCGCGGCTGACCGCCGACGGCTCGATCACCCGGCCTTTCGATCTGGGTCAGTTCCAGTCGACCCTGAGCCTGCAGGGACAGGATCTGAACGATCTTTATCTGCTGACCGGAATCACCCTGCCGAACACGCCGCCGTATCGCCTGTCGGGCGCACTGCGTCGCGACGACAGCACCTGGACCTTCAATGATTTCACAGGCCGCGTCGGCTCGTCCGACCTGTCGGGCGATGTCCGGGTGGAGGCGGCGGAACGTCTCCGGGTCGAGGCGCAACTGGCGTCGCAGCGTCTGGACATCAACGACCTGACAGCCATTCTGGGTGCGAAGACGCGGACGAACGCGGCCGGCACCGATACGACCACCGTCAGTGCGGGCAAGCCCGGCAGGCTGCTGCCCGACGCCACCCTGCAAGTCGACCGGCTGCGGACCATGGACGGATCCCTGACCTATCGCGCGGTCTCGGTGAAGGCCAATGAGATGGACATCCGGGCGGTGCGGCTGGGCGCCGATCTGGAAGCGGGCATCCTGAACCTGAATCCGGTCGCCTTCACCTTCAACCGCGGTACGCTGAACGGCACGGCGAAGATCAACGCCACCAAGGATATGCCGTACAGCGCCATCGATTTCCGTCTCGCGGGCTATCCGCTGGAATCGATCGTGCCCGTGACCAACGGCTCCACGCCGATCAGCGGCCGGGCCCTGGGTCGGGCGCGGCTGGAGGGACCGGGCAATTCGATCGCCTCCTTCGCGGGATCGTCGAAGGGCTCCGTCAGTCTGGTGGTCCCGCAGGGCGAGATGCGGGCGGCTTTCGCGGAACTGCTGGGGATCAACGCATCCGCCGGCCTGCTGAAGCTGTTGCGCGGCGACCAGTCCAAGGCCGACATCCGTTGCGCCGTGGCCGATTTCAACGTGACGAACGGCATCGCCCGCGCGCAGACCTTCGTCATCGACACCGACGTGGTCCTGGCCAAGGGCTCTGGCTCGATCAACCTGCGGGACGAGACCCTCACTCTGAAGATCGACGGGGAATCGAAGAAGCCGCGCCTGTTGCGGCTGTGGACGCCGATCAACATCAGCGGGCCGCTGACCGCGCCGCGCATCGGCGTCGACACGGGGGCCCTTGTGGCCCAGGGGGGTCTGGCCGCCATCGTGGGAGCGGTCGCCGCGCCGATCGCCGCCCTGTTCGCCTTCGTCGAGCCGGGTCTGGCCGAGGACGCCAACTGCGGGGCCCTGATCGCCGGGGCGCGCTGAGGCGACGGGTTGAGCCAAAACGCCCGAACGTGCGTATCTGATCGCGACACCCATTTGTTCGACGAGACTCCATGACCCGACGCGGTATTTTCGGCGCCCTGACCGCAGGTGCGCTGGGCGGACTGGCCGCCGCCTGTTCTCCGCTGGGGATGCTGAACAGTCTCGGGCCGCGTGACCGGGGCGTCAGCCGGATCGCCCGCGACATCGCCTATGGCCAGGATCCCCGCCAGAGGTTCGACCTGTACGGTCCCGCCTGGAGCCCGGGTCAGCCGACCCTGCCGGTCATCGTCTTCTTCTATGGCGGCGGCTGGGATTCGGGGTCGCGCGCCCTTTATGGGTGGGCGGCGCAGGCGCTGGCGGCGCGGGGCTTCGTGGTGGCCCTGCCGGATTATCGCATCGTGCCGCAGGTGGTCTTTCCGGTCTTCATCGAGGACGCGGCGGCGGCGACGGCGAAGGTCGCCGAGGTCGTCGGCCGGTATGGCGGCGATCCGGCGCGGCTGGGCGTCGCGGGCCATTCGGCGGGCGCGCATCTGGCGATGATGATCACCCTGGACCGGCGCTATATGGCGGCGACGGGTCAGCCGGGGCTTATCAAGGCGGCGGCCGGCCTGTCAGGACCCTATGAGTTCCTGCCGCTGGATGTGTCCTCATCGATCAATGCGTTTGGCCGGGCGCCGGACCCGACCCTGACCCAGCCGGTGACCTTCGTGCGGGCGGACGCTCCGCCGCTTTGGCTGGGGCACGGGACCGACGACACGGTGGTTCACGACGAGGACACAATCATCCTGAACGACCGGATGCATGCGGTGGGCGGGCGCTGCGAGGCGAAGCTTTATCCGGGGCTGAACCATGCGGACACGATCGCGACCTTCTCGCCCCTGTTCCGCAAGAAGGCGCCGGTGCTGGACGATGTCGCGCGGTTCTTCCACCGCGAGCTAGGCTGAGGTCTAGGCGAGAACGTCGGCGTAGTCGGCGTGGCGCTTGAACCAGACCACGGCGTAGCTGCAGCGGGGCGCCAGCTTCAGGCCCTCGGCCCGGGCATGGTCGGCGAGGCTCTGCATGAACTGGCCGGCGGCGCCGGAACCGCGCAATTCCGACTCGGCCTCGACGTGGAGGATCGCCCGGACGCCGCCCTGGACCGCATAGTCCGCCCAGACGGCGCGCAGTGCGCCGTCGGCGTCGGTGAAGCCCTGCTCGAACCGCTGTTCGCCGGTCACGTCGCGAAAATCACTCATACGGGGCGTCCAATCCGATCGTCTTGTGTTCGGCAACAGACACAAGGACGGATCGGTTCCCGAGCTTTCGCGGTCAGGTCCGGAATCGAAACGGACCGATGCGCGGCGAACACAGCCGCCGCGCCGGTCGCCGCCTCAGGCCGGGCGGTCCTGCAGCAGGTTGATCAGGCCCAGCACGCTCTTGACCGTGAACCAGACGCTGAGCAGGAACCAGGCAGCGAGGAAGAGCAGCAGGAACGGGATGCCGATCAGGATCACCGAGGCGACGCTGCTGATGGCGATCAGGACCCACAGGGCGATGGTCCACCAGAAGACCGACCAGAACAGGACGATCTGGGCCTCGATATGCTCGCGGGCCAAGCCGGTGGCGCCGCCGCGCGCCGCATAGGCGACGATCAGGCCGACGATGACCAGGATGTTGGCGCTGGGAATCGACAGGATGTACAGCGCCCAGGCGATCAGGGCGGCGGGCTTGCCTTCGGAGGCGTGGCCGCTGTCGAGGCGGGGCTGGGGCGTCTCGGTCATCGGGTCTCCTAGATCCAGAGGGTGCGGGGGTTGGCGAACGCCCGGCCGCTGGCGAGGGCCAGAAGGCCCGCGGCGCCGCGCACCACCACCCATACCGCCATGATGAACAACACAAAGACGCCGAGGTTCACCGCGATCAGCACGACGCCCAGCACGGCGGCGATGGCCGCGATCCAGAGGGTGCGTTGCTGGAAGACGAAATGGCTGCGCGCCAGCGCCTGTTCGGGCCCCGGCCGACCGGTGACGGCGACGAGGGCGATCAGGGCGGATACGCCCAGGGTGGGCACGGCGAACAGGATCAGGGCGTAGACCGTATAGAGGCTCATCGAGCCTTCGACGGGCCCCTTCGCGGTTGGGCCGCGACCGAAGGCGGCGGCCTCACGGACGGTCGGCCGGGAGGGCGCGGTCTCCTTCGCCCAGGCGGGAACGGCGCCGAGGTCGGGGACGGGGGCCTCCGCAGGGGGCGGCGTGGCGGCGGCCGGAGACGCCGCGGGGATCGGGGTCGCCGTTCGCGCCAGATGGTCGAAATCGAGGGGCGCGTCCGTCGAAGGGCGGGCCGGAGCCGGTTCCGTCACGGGCGGGATCGGCGCGGTGGCGGCCGGAACGTCACGGAGGGGCGGGGAGGGGCGCGGCGGCGGGGCGTCGAACAGGTCCGGCTCTGATTCCTCGATCTCCGCAGCAGGCGGGGGTGTTGGAACGGGCTCAGGTCGGGGCGCGGCTTCAGGCTCAGGCGCGGCTTTCGGCGGATCGAAGCTGGACCGGTCGCGGCCGGTCAGCGAGGCCGGAGAGGTGAAACCGATCAGGTCGTCGTGGGAATGGTCGTCGGACCCGTGACCCCGAGGTGTGGGGGCGGGGGCGCGGTCGTCGGGTGCGTTGGGATCGCCGGGTTCGGCCATCGGGTCCTCCGGGCGGGCGCAGCGATCGCCCTTGCATGAGGCCACTGACGCGGCCTCTCGTTCGCGGCGACAATGGCGGTCCGGCCGCCTCAGCGCAACCGTGACGCGGTCCTCATTCAGCGACCGTAGACGACTTCGCAGCCGGCGGCCTCGGCGCCGTCCAGAGCGCCTGGCTTGTCGATGCGGACCGTGGCGCGCCGGACGCGAGGGTCCTTGAGGCAATCGAGGACCAGCCGTTCGGCGAAGGTTTCGACCAGACCGACATGACCCTCGGCGACGATGGCGCGGGCCGCCTCGGCCACCCGCTCGTAGTTGACTGTGTCGGCCAGCCGCTCGACGGCCTGTGTTCCCAGATCGAGGGTGACGTCGATGACCAGGGTCTGGAGCCGGCCATGCTCGTGGTCATAGACGCCGATGCCGGCCTGAACCGTCAGCCCGCGCACGAACACCGTCAGGCCCTCGCGGCGGGCCGGGGCGTCGGTCGGGAAGGCGGCGACGGGCGTCAGGGGCATCGGGGTCATCTCACTCGAGGATGTCGGGGGTGCGCCAGGCCAGATGCTGGCCGCCGTCGACGGCGATCATCTGGCCCGTGGTCAGTTCGGCGTCGACCAGCCACAGGACGGCGGCGGCCACGGCCTCGGGGCTGCCGGGCCGCTGCAGCAGGGTGCCGTCGGCCTCGGCCGCGAAATCGGCGTCGGTCTGGTGGATCGAGGGCAGGGTGGGGCCGGGGCCGACGCCATTGACCCGGATGCGCGGGGCCAGGGCCTGGGCCAGGGTGCGCGTGGCCCACCAAAGGCCGTTGCGCGACAGGGCGTAGGAGAAGAAGCGCGGATCGGGCTTCAGCACCCGCTGGTCCAGCAGGTTGACGATGGCGGAGCCGTCGGGCGCCTGGGCGGCGAAGACTTCGGCCAGGACGACGGGGGCCCGCAGATTGGTGTCGAGATGCCGGTCCCAGACCTCGCGCGACAGGTCGCCGACGCGGTCGTCCTCGAACACCGAGGCGTTGTTTATCAGGACGGACAGGGGGCCCAGGGCGGCGACGGCGGCGGGGATCAGGGCGCGGACCTCGGCCTCGTCGGTCAGGTCGGCGCGGACGATGGCGGCGCGACGGCCCAGGGCGCGAATCGCTTCCGCCAACCCTTCGGCCTCTTCAGGCGCGGCGCGGTAATGGATGGCGACATCGAAGCCGGCATGGGCCAGCGCCATGCAGATCGCACGGCCGATGCGTTTGCCGCCCCCGGTGACGAGGGCCGCGCCCGGCCGGTGACGAGGCCGGGCGGGGGTGTCAGTCAACGCTGCCGAACTCGAAATAGTTGATCGCGCCGATGATGACGACGAAAGCGATGATGACGCCGAGAGCCAGCATGGGAGTGTTCCTGTTTGGCGCTGCAATAAAGCGGACCGGGAGACTGTTCAAGCCGAACGCTCGGCAGGGGCGTGCGATCCGGCGAGCGGACAGGACGGGATGGCGGCAGCGGACGGGTTCGCTGGGGAGCCGGGCCGGACGCCTGCATCGAAAAAACACCGTCTACGTCGTCCACATCGTCCACTTCGCCCCTGCCGGGCTCGCCGCCGATGCGCCGCAAGCGGGACCCCGGAGCGACGGAATGGAGGAGTATAGGTCGGATCCAGACCCCCGCAGGCTCGGCGCGGTCAAATGGGCGTCGAACCCGGGAAATTCCCGGGATTGGGAGGTGGGCGGGACGCGGGCTGGAGCCTTGGCGCGATCGGTTTCGGGTTTTCCGGCTGTCAGAGAAGGCGGCTGTCGGCCGGATAAGCGCCGGGGTCGCGGGCGTAGGAGAAGGTGGAACCCTCGCCGGGTCAGGCCGAGAGATGATCCCAGGTCGTTGCAGGATCGGCTGGAGCGGTGAAACTCTCGACAAGTCCGCGATTTACGCCGGCCCACCGCGTTCGAGCCCAGCTTGACAGGCCGGGTGCACAAGCCCACCGACAGTGGCTCGGTCATCGCTGCCTTTCGGCGTGAAGGCGCTTCAAGGAAATGGTGATGACCCTGGATGCCTCTTCGTCAGTCGTCCTGGTCGTCGAAGACGAGCTGATGTTGCGCATGCGCGCTGTCGACATCGTTCAGGACGCCGGATTCACGTCCGTCGAGGCGATAAGCGCAGACGAGGCGATCGAAATTCTTGAATCGCGCGACGACATCTCCGTGCTTTTCACCGACATCCAGATGCCGGGAAGCATGGACGGGCTGAAACTGGCCCACCTGACCCATGCGCGTTGGCCGCATATCAAGATCATTCTCGTCTCGGGACAGATCGCGGTCACCGAGGCGGATGCGCCGAACGACAGCAAATTCTTTCCCAAGCCGCTCGAGATCGAACAGATGATTCTGGAGCTTCAGAAGATGGTGGGCGAGGGGGCGCTTAAAGTGCTGCCGTCCCTGTCCGCCGAGAATGGCTCGCTGACGAAGGAGAACAGGGAGCTGCGCTACCAGCTTCAACAGGCGGGCGCGCATGCCCAGGCCCTGCTTTTGAAGACCGTGCTGGATACCGAGAAGCAGCAGCTGATCATCGACGAGAACCAGCCGTTGCAAGACGCCCTGACCACCGAGAACGACAGTCTGAAACTGGCGCTCGAGCAGGCCGGCATCGATGCGAAGGCCTTGTTGATCC
>Ga0247808_10000452_pt1 | contig 20336 bp, 23 predicted proteins | sample UWRJL089202R1_FD_179914 | JGI IMG/M metagenome (GOLD analysis project Ga0247808, IMG submission 179914) | Plant litter microbial communities from Arlington Agricultural Research Station in Wisconsin, United States - UWRJ-L089-202R-1 | ecosystem: Environmental > Terrestrial > Plant litter >... | reverse complement strand
TCAACTTCACCATCGTCTTCGAATTTCATGACACCAATGATCTTTCCTTCAAGGAAGATACCGGTCGGAAGTGGTTCAGTTGTAATCACAAGTGCATCAAGCTCATCACCGTCTTCATCGAGTGTTTGTGGAATAAATCCGTAGTTTGTTGGTTTTGCAAAAAGTGCTGGATCAACGCGGTCAAGCTGGAATACAGCAAGGTCACGGTTCCATTCAATTTTGTTGCTACTTCCTGTTGGAATTTCAATCACAACATTCACGAGTCCGTTATCAATATCACCAGGTGTTAAGATCTTATTAAAGTCTGCCATATGTCTCCTTTTTTCTATTACCTGTATTTTATCATTTTTACCCGAAGATGCGCCAGAAAGCGTCAGACAGTTTATACTCATATTGATGGATATGAAACTCGTCTTACCGCCTGACTACATGAAACAGGCAACTGAACTTATAAAGAAGGCTGAAAAGCGAGTGTTTCTTATTGCGATGGTTGTCGCCGATCACCCCGCAACACACGAGCTCCTTGCGGCAATTGAAGACGCAGCAAAACGCGGTGTCAAAGTAACCGTCACTGCTGATGTTTTTACATACGGCGAAGTCAGTGGCGGGTTCTTACCGCTTCGTTATTACAGCCCAGGCGTCAAAGACGTAAACAGAATGGTAAAGAAACTGAAGTCTGCCGGAGTAAAATTCTATTGGCTTGGACGCGGACACGCAACGATGCTTAACGGACGAACTCATAGCAAATGGTGTGTCATTGATGATGAGTGTTTTGTTTTTGGAGGCGTCAATATATACCAAAACGGTATCGCTGAAAACAGAGATTACATGTTCCGACTTAAAAACAATCACCTTGCTGATCGACTTGTCTACGAACAGGGCCGCATCGCTAAAGCTGACCGTGCGTCTACCAATTATCCAAGTGTCACGTACGAACTCGAGGGAAACTCCGTTTTAATCGACGGTGGGATTATTGCCCAATCAGTCATCTACCGCCGAGCGATCGAACTTTCTCAAGAAGCCTCACATATATTGTTCGTCTCACAGTATTGCCCAACAGGAAAGCTCGCTCGTATTCTAAAAAAGAAAGACGTCGACTTATACTTTAACCACCCTGAGAACGCAGAGGGTTTTAACGTTCCGTTAATTCGTTTAAGCATGCTAACGAGCGGCTTTAAAACTAGCTATACAAAAGAACCGTACATTCATGCAAAGTTTATGATCTTTACAATGAAGGACGGTTCAAAAGTTGCACTGACTGGTTCACATAACTTTGCCTATACAGGTGTGTTACTTGGAACAAGAGAAATTGCCTTAGAAACAAGCGACCCGAAAATTATCGGTCAACTTGAATCTTTCTACAAGAAATATATTAAATCTTAGACGCGGTTGTGTTCGTCAAGATATTCACGGATTGAGAGAGCTGCGGATGCACCCTCACCAACAGCGCTCGCGATTTGCATCGTCGCACCGCTTCGAACGTCGCCACTTGCAAAGATACCCTTAATGTTTGTCTGGAGGTGCTCGTCTGTTTTGATGAGTCCACGTTCGTCGAGTTCTACGCCACTTCCTTCGAGGAATTGAGTGTTAGGCAGAAGCCCAACAAATACAAAGACACCATCAGTATCAAATGTCACAGGTTCGCCTGCTTTAATTGCATTCACTGCAGTAACGCGTCCATCCGTTGCGACGATTTCTTCGGTAGTTGTCTGCAGGTGAACTGTTACCTGGCCGGAATCAATAAACTTTTGCATGTCGCGTTGCAACACATCACTCGCTGAGACACGGCTTCGTACCAATAGATCAATGTGCGTCGCGTAACGAGTTAAGAAGAGTGCTTCTTGGAATCCAGAGTTGCCACCACCAATGACAACGAGTTTCTTTTCACGGTAAAATGCACCGTCACATGTTGCACAGTAATGAACACCGCGGCCGTATAGTTCTTTTTCACCAGGAACACCGATTTTCTTGTAATCGCTTCCGGTTGCAATGAGCACTACCTTGGCTTTTACTTCAGCACCGTCAACAGTGACGACCTTCACGTCGCCTTCGTCACGAAGCGCCGTCACGTCCCCATACTCAACATGTGCACCAAATCGTTCAGCTTGCTTTTCAAGGTGACCAGCAAGTGTTAGCCCTTCAATACCATCAGGAAATCCAGGATAGTTATCAACGATGTCAGTAATAGCAGCGAGGCCACCAATTGCACTTTTTTCGTAAAGTGTTGTGTCGATATCTTCGCGAGTTGTATAGATAGCAGCCGCAAGCGAACTTGGACCTGCTCCGATCATTACTACTTCTTTAACTGAATTATCCATACCTCTCCTTATTAACTATACTTAGTATAGCATATGCGCATTGCGTTTAGCTATTTGTTATCAATTTTGTGAATCGTGACGATAAATACGAGTGGTGCATTGGCTGGAATCACACCAGAACCAGTTGCGCCGTATCCGAGGTCAGCTGGAATTGTGAGCTTGATAGTGCTTCCAACTCGTTGACCAGTAAGGCCTTCAGTCCAACCTTTAATGACACCTGAAAGTGAGAATGTCACTGGTGCATCATTCGCGTCCTTTTTGTTTGAGCTATCAAAAATCTTACCATCGCTCGTCCACCCAAAGTAGCTCGCGTTGATTGAATCAGTCATCTTCACTTCATCGCCAGTTCCAGCTACAAGAATCTCTTTTTGTAGTGCTGTGACTGATGCAGCATCAAAAGTACTCGCACTATATCCATCGAGTGGTTCAGAGTTAGCAGCATTTTCTTCTGCGGCCTTTTTCTGTTGTGCCGTATATTCTGCGAGCTGTTTTTCATAAGTTGATTGCTGCGTCGCTGTATCTTTTGCTTGGTTATCATTTGCAAGAATTCCAATCACGAATGATCCAAGTGTTCCTACTGTTAATACCCCTGCAATTACCCAAATTCCTACTTGTTGTGCTCTACTTGCCATTACACTACCCTTCCATCAGTTGCTGTCGTTACTTTTTCAGTCACATCTGTCATTAATTTATTTACTTCATCACCCGTCAACGTCTTGTCGTATGAACCAAGCGTGAAACGGAATGTAATATTCTTTGTTTCACCTGACTCAGGTTGATATGTTCCAAGCGGCTCAATCGACGTTAACAACGACGAATCGCTGAGCGCTTCCTTTGCTGCCTCGAATAATTGTTGGTACGTGACGTCACTTGCAACCTGGAACGAGACGTCGCGCATCGCACCAGGGTACTTACTAAGTGGTTGATAACTTGTTCCCAGCGCTGCTGTAAGTTTCAAAAGAGATACAGGTGAAAGTTCAAAGCCGGCAGTATTGTCAGAAAGCTTGAATGCCTTACGAACAGAGTTTTTAAACTCTCCGATCACCCCAATACGTTCACGAGTTTTGGCATCCCACACACGAGCACTTCGTTTTGGTTCAAACGGTTCAGTGACAGGGAAATGCGTGTCGTCTTCGAGTGGTTCGTATACAAATTCGAGTCCAAGTTCGGTCGCAATATATTCAAGATATTGCTTTGCTTCGTAGAAAGCAGCACCCTGTGCTTTTTTCGTCGAAGAAACAACGAATCCAAGCCCATCAAGTTCTTTTGGAACGTTTTCTTCAGTAAGGCCGATTAATTTTGTGTGGAATTTATTCAATTCAAAAATCGCAAAGTGGTCATAGCCGGCTTTGGCATTTGGATGAACATTTACAAGAAGACTTGGAACAATACTTTGGCGATAATACTGAAGATCGGGACTAATACTGTTTGTCAGACGGTACGCATCATCTGGATTCTGTCCAGCTTTTCGCATGACATCGCCGTGAACGAAGCTATATGTTAGGACCTCGTTTGCACCAGCACGAACTAAAGTACTTCGGAGCTTATTTCGAAGTACGTCAAAGTCACTCGGGCGGACTGCCGTAAAGTCACGAGTCGGAAGTACAGTATTAATAAGATCAAATCCACTTAATCGTCCAACTTCTTCGACAACGTCTTCAGCAATATGAATATCATTGCGCCAGTAAGGAACTGTGACCGAAATGGTTGTCCCATCAACTCCGACGTTAAATTCGACGTTCTCTAAGATTTCTTTTACATCGGCTGCACTAAATTGTGTGCCCAATGTGTCATTAACGACAGATTCTTGTAGCGTCACGACGATTGGTTCGTGTTTTCCAGGATATGCATCGGCGATACCACTCGAAATAACGGCACCAGCGAATTGTCCCATCATCTTCGCCGCTTCAACAAGAACCGGTGCGCCGAGTGGCGCAGGAATTCCTTTTGTAAGACGAGTGATTGCTTCGCTAAAGATTCCGTGTCGCATTTGGACCGCGCGTAGCTTAAAGAGATTAAATGTCGCAGATTCAAGCAAGATTCGCTTAGTAGTAGAATCAACTTCAGTTTCAGCACCACCCATCGCACCAGCAAGGCTCACGACTTTTTCGCCGTTTGTAACAACGATGTCGTCAGTACTCAAATTAATCGTGTTTCCATTCAAAAGAAGCAGTGTTTCACCTTCGCGAGCAGATCGAACGTGAATATCAATCTTACCGTCATTTACCGCAAGGAGTTTGTCGTAGTCAAACGCATGGAGTGGGCGTCCCGCAAGCAGCATCATATAATTCGTCACATCAACGATCGCATTAATCGGACGGACGCCGCTACGTGCAAGATATGTTTGGACCTCAACCGGAGACTGTGCGCCCTCGTTGACATTCGAAAGGACGATTGCCTGGAAACGATCAGAAAGTTCAGGATCGTCGATTGTGACAGAAGGCGTTTCAACAGAACCATCAGAAGATACTGCAGGATCGAGTTCATTCAACCATTCTGGAGTATGGAATGCTTTTCCTTGAATACCAGCGATTTCTCGGGCGAATCCAATAATGCCGAATGCATCAGGACGGTGTGTCAGTGATTTGTTTTCAATATCAAGTAATGTGTCATCTAATTCATAGACTTCAGCAAATCCAGTTCCAGGCGCTGCATTCTTATCAACAACAACGATTCCGCTGTGATCGTCATACAAATCAAGTTCTTTAGCACTCGCAAGCATTCCGTTACTCATATAGCCACGAAGTTCACGGGCACCAAGTACAAATGGCTCTTTTGTTCCAAATGTTTCAGGAACCGTACTTTCTGGTGGTAACCACGCAGCGAGCATCCCAACAGTCACATTCGGTGCACCACAGACAACTTGCACAAGTCCGTTATCATCGCGTTCAACATTTTGTAATCGTCCACCATCATCAATCTTCGTAAGATTAAGGTGATCAGAGTCAGGCACTGCACTACATTCAATAACCTTGACGATAATCACGTCCTTGTATTTTTCGCTAAGATTCTCTGTGCCTTCGATTTCAACAAGGCGCGCACCAATAAGATCTGACAGTTCGTCAGTTGATACGTCGATGTCAGTAAATTTTTTCAACCAGTTTACAGAAATGATCATGCGAATTTCCTCAAGAAATTAAGTTTTGCAGATTCGAAGTGACGAAGATCTTCGATGCCGTATTTCAACATCACTAATCGTTCGACTCCACCACCCCATGCAAATCCACGGTACTGAGTTGGGTCAATGCCAGCTTCGCGCAGCACATTCGGATGAATCATTCCGCATCCGAGCATTTCAAGCCACTCACCAGGCTTTCCACCAATCGCAGCAGGTTTCTCAATCAAGAACTCGAGGCCAGGCTCGACAAATGGGAAATATGCAGGCTGTGTCTTCACACGAAGACTTTGGCCGTAATATACCTCAAAGAAACTGCGGAGTGTTCCGAGCATATCGCCGAGTGTTGCGTCCTTGCTGACAAAAACTCCCTCAACCTGATAGAACGTGTGTTCGTGTGTTGCGTCAACATCTTCGTTACGGAAAGTACGTCCGTAACTAATTGCTGCAATCTGGCCACCAGCTTCAAGTTTGTCTTTACCAGCTTTTAAGATTCGGTTTTGCATTGTACTTGTGTGCGCAGGAGGAATAAATCCTTCTTCTGTGCGGAAAGTATCATACCCATCACGAGCCGGGTGATTTTCGGGGAAGTTCAAAGATCCAAACATATGATAGTCATCGTCAATCTGACGTGATTCAATTGCCTCAAATCCCATACGCGTAAAGATATCGATGACATTTGTAATTTCAGTTGTTAGAGGATGCGCTGACCCATCGCTTGTTGGCAAGAATTCAGGCTTCTTGCTGTTCACATCCCAGGGCGCAGTCACGTCTAACGCTTCGATGTCACTGCTCTCGAGTTCGTTCTCACGAGCATCGATTGCCGCTTCTACCGCTTGCTTCAATTCGTTCACCGCTTTTCCATAAGGACCTTTCTCTTCAGGAGAAAGCGAACCAATTGCACTGTAAAGGTTCTTAAATTCAGGTGCACGAAGAATATCACGAGGCGTCTCGCTTGTTTGTACCCGCTCAAGGAGCTGCTGTCGTATCGTGTCTAAATTATCCATCTCTATATCAGGGCTCGCATAACTAGTCGTTATTATACGCTAAAACGTTCTTGGCCGTAAGCGTTAAACACTCGTTTGTACGATTAAGAATATAATTGCGCCAATCGCGAGCGCCGCAAGGACCAACCAAAGCCATAGAAGGCTTGTCGTCTCTTTTGTACCTTTAATAAACTGTGAATCAGTCACGCCGTCAGGCAGTTCTGCTTCTTCAGCTTTTTTCTTTGCACGATCTTGGAGTTCTGTCGCAAGTCGTTTCTGCAATTCTGATCTGTTCTCATCTTGTCTTACAAATAGTGCCATATACACCTATTGTATCATCAGTTTTCAGACTTTATGTTTATGCTATACTATACCCATGTTGACTATAAGGAGGGAAGCATATGGCTACTAAGAAAGCCGCTACGACAACCAAAAAAACTACAGCAAAGAAATCTGCTGCAGTTAAGACAACCAAAACGACCGTTACGACAGCTCCTGTTGCTGCAACGACTAACGAATTTGCTGGACACATTCAGCAATCAGTTCGTTCACTCACACTTTGGCGCGCACTTGGCGCTGAACTTGTAGGAACGTTCTTACTTGCCGGCGTGGTCATCGCTGGACAAGGACAACCAATCTTCGTGCTCTTTGCACTTGTTGGTATTGTATTAACAATCGGTGCAATCTCAGGTGCGCACGTTAACCCAGCGATCACTATTGGTGCGCTTGTAACCCGCCGAATCGGTTGGCTACGCGCTATCGGATATATCGTTGCTCAATGTCTCGGTGCAGCGCTTGCATACGTTGTACTCAACGCCTTCATCGGTGGTGCTGCAGCAGTAAGCGCAGAAGCACAAGCATACGGCCAAGCAGCTCCAACGCTCTTTGCCGCAGCTGACATTACAGCACTTGCAGGTAAAGAATGGTACGTCTTCTTTGCTGAATTAACTGGTACAGCGATCCTTGGTTTCGCAGTTGCTAACGCGACTCGTGAACTTCAAGACCGTGTTGCTGCCGCGTTTACAGTTGGACTTGGTATCTTCATCGCTTTGATGATCGCTATCAGTGCAGCAAGCTACGTTGGTGGAAGCGCAATCATCAACCCTGCGGTTGCGATTGCCCTACACGCCTTCAGTTGGTCTAGTGTCTGGCCATTTGCGGTATACGCACTTGCACCAGTCATTGGTGGTGTTCTCGGATTTGTTCTTTACGACCTACTCCGCGGACGCAACGTTCCAGCCGTACGATAGTTTTACGACTATACAAATTAAATACCCCGCGATGACCACGCGGGGTATTTTACTTTGACAATGCATTATCGAGATAGTTCGCTGAAGACCCCCGACCAAAAGTCGGGGGTCTTAAATTAATTATGTGCGATAAAGAATAATATACGGATAAGTCCACAAAGAAACGCCGAGATGAATATTGCACCTAGAATGGCAGTTAATCGTACTTTTTTGCTATCTACACCGATTGCACGATTCGCAATAGCAAAAGCCAGCGTCACGCCACCCATCAAGAATGGTATATAAAATAATACTACTGCTAATATCATCCCTAATTCGTACCCAAGACTACTACCGCCATCATAAAGAATGGCTAGTTTATCTGTTAGGTTTGTGAATATAAACATAATTCCCCAAGTAACAATCCATATTATGCTGGCTGCAATTAGAATCATATTATTAACACTGTGTTTATTTAATAATTTAGTCATAATCTCACATTAGCATAGGTTTAATAAAATGCTTCTCTCATCGAGTTCGTTATCACTCATCAGTTCTAGGCTTGTCAATCAAAAGCGCCTCAACACTTCGATCAGTATCCGCGATCTTCACGACATCAGTATCAATCTTCGCAAGTTCTTTGTGCGCGTTATTATAGTGATTGACCGTTGTCCCAAGTGAATTCCCAAGCTTACCCATAAAGCTATCAAATGCCGCAATGTGACGCCCAAGCTTACCGACTTGAATCTGAATATCTTTTGCCTGCTCTTCAATTTGAAGGCTTCGTAGGCCCTGCAAAACGGTCTGAAGATATGCCATGAAGCTTGTTGGGCTCACGATAATCACCTGCTTCTCACGGAAAGCGTATTCGATAAGATCACGAGCCGATGAACCCGTCCCAACATCACCAATTAAAAGGTCATAGTACAAAGATTCACTCGGGATAAACATGAAGGCGAAGTCCATTGTTTTTTCGGCTGGCAAGATATACTTACTTGTTTCATCAATACGGCCTTTTAGGTCAGCACGGACTTTCTTGAGCCAGTCTTCACGCTCTGCTTTGGTATTTGATGATACCATACGGTTATAGTTTTCGAGGCTAAACTTACTGTCGACAGGCAGGATCAACCCTTTATCAAGGAATACGACTGCATCGGCAATATTTCCATCCTTAAACTTATACTGCATTTGATAATTCTTTGATGGCAGCATATTAGAAAGTACAGATTCAAGGTAGTATTCACCAAACACTCCACGCTGCTTTGGGTTCTGTAATACGTTCTGAAGTGTCTTGAGTTCATCGGCCACATCAACAACACGGCGATTTGTCTCGTCTAACTTCGCGAGTCGTTGCGTGACATCACTTACGAGCTTTCCACTTTCAGTCAACTGTCGCTGCATCGAAGTCTGCATGTTTGTTGCGTTGCGTTCCAACTTGTCACCAAGTGTCGTCTGCAGATTTGCAATCGTACGGTTAAGTTCTGTTACGTCAGATTTAAGCATTTCGACGCCTGTACTATTATCGGTCGGCTTCATGTCACGAAGTCGACTCGTCACTACATAAAGACCAGCGCCCATACCCGCAATCGCCACCAAAAGAATCACCAACAAGATTATTTCCATATCACTAGTATAGCAAAAGCATAACGATAAAGGACCCGCTAACTATCTAGCGGGTCCTTTATTTTATTCTTTCGGTTGTTCGAATGGATTCGGTGCGGGAGTATCTACCGTTTCTGTTTGTTCTCTTGGTTCAACAGGCTTGAGTGGTTCAATCGGTTCAAGTGGAGCAACGGGTTCAAGCGGAGGAGGTAACGTTACCGGCGGCGCTCCGGGTAATACTGGTGGATTCACGGGTGCTGGTGCACTTGAAAGTGGAAGTGGTGAATCAACTGTCATGCCATTTGGCGAAACGAAGACCTTTTGTGTGCCAACACCACGTCCAGCTGGCATCACTGAACCTTGAGCTACACCTGCGTTATAAATGACGTGCTTCTTGTGGTGACGCACAATAAGTAGCAGTGCAGCAGCAATTCCGATAAATACAATCACAGACGCCACAATCACAGGAACAAGTGGGAAATCCACGACATCTTCACCATTTGCAATTCGCTTCTCTGAGGCAGTAATGAATTCGGCAACGCGAGAGTTGTTTGGATATAGCGTTTGGACCTTACGGAAGTTTAAAAGCGCTTTTGAATAATGAGAGGTATAGAAGTTTGAAATACCCTCTTCCCATTCACTCTGTGTCACACTCTCGGTATCAAAGATGATGTCGTTACTATCAGCAAGATCGGTCAGGTCTTTGATGTCACGGATGTAATTATAAACACCATCACCTTCACCAGATCCATCAGCTGTGTACGTCGCAATACCAACCACTTCTCCATCGTCGGTAAGTGCAGGACCACCACTATTTCCATGACCAATAGTTGTGTCGGTTTCAATCAGCTTCTTGTCGCTATTTGCGGCGTTCTTTTTTGATGAAACTTTTCCAGTCGTCAGTGTTGCCTGACTTGAAGTTGAATCAACGATGCCATTATCGGATGCATTTCCTGGATATCCAAGGATTGAAAGATCAGCACCTTGAACCGCAGAATCAATACTTCCAAGTTTCACGATTGGGAAGTTAATGCCGTCTACTTTAATGATCGCAACGTCAGATGCCTTGAAACCATCATATCCATCATTTGCACGGAAGTCGGCTGCGACAAGTTTTGCGGCAATAACACTTGAATCACCGCTGTATTCTTTCCTGTCCTTTGTAGCTTTTAGTAGTTCAGTAATATCAGGATTCTTTGGCGTCACTTGTACAAATAAGTTTTGAACATCTTTGGTTGCCGTCACGCGTGATTCATCGATTGAATACATCGCATCAACCATAATGCCGAGTTTTTGCTTTGTCGTTGCAGTCGTTGGGATATCAGACGGCTTTAAACCAGATAAAGTTAACAAGAAATTAAAGTATTTTGGATCACCTTTTGTCGAATACGTTGTCAGTGCATCAGTAATCACAACATCAAGCGGCGACGTTGCAGCGACGTGTCCGTTAGTTGCAAGGTATCCATCTTGGCTAACGAAGAATCCAGACCCAGATGCTGCGCGACATGCATTTGTAAGGTAGACCTTACTATCAATCGCAATATCCATACAATATGCGTTATAAATCTTTACGACAGCTGGGCTATAAAGCGCAGCTACTTTTTCAGAACCGCTAAGATCTGCTTTGTTTGTGGCCGCACTCGCCACACTCGTGTTCGTAATAACATCGAGCAAGCTTCGTGATGATTGGGTCTTTGCAACCACTTCATCAGAAGGCTCGTTAACAGCACTCAACTTTGTATTAAAAGAGATCGATTCAAGCACATCAGCATATGTCGTATCGTTATCATCACCGACGCCAAGACTCAGTACAACGGTGACAATGTTGCCACCAATAGTACCTGAGTACGTGACAAACTTTGCATTCAATGATGGAAGTAGAGTATTCGCTGTCTTTGATTCCCAAGTTGTCATCGTAAACGTCTGATCACCAAGTGTCGTGACGGCTGTATCTTTTTTAGTTAACGCACCGGCATCAAGTCCACCGTCTTGCAGCGCGATCGTCTCTGGAACGTCCTTGGCACCAGCTTTATTTGTGTGATACGTCAAAGTTAATGCAGAGCTAGACCCGACAGAGCTGTCAGTTGAAAAGTTTGGTGCAATTCGCACGACACTATACGCTCGTTTTTCAGCGAGTTCGTTGCCGATGTATAGATCGCCGCTTTCGCTACTAATTCCACTTGCATAGAATTTTTGTTGATCGTAATCAAGTTTGAATCCGTAGATAGAGGTGACATGTGCTTTATAATTTTTGTTTTGTACAAAAAGATCACCGACAAAGCCACGGCTACTGGCAAGTCCGCTCACAAGTTGGTCGCGGTAAGAGATGACGATAATTGCTAAGATCACAAGCCCAGCAAGTGAAGCAACCAAAAGGCCAACATGACGTTTTCTAAACGGCTTTGAGTGATGTCGTTTTAGTTTGACATGCTTGTGTGACGCAATCACATGACGACTCGGTTTTTTGCTGACCATATCCCTACCCTTGGATTATTACTGTCGTTATTCTAGCATATTGGTCATGCTTTGTCGGGGATTTCGCCAGATTTTTAATAAGAATTTAGAGAACGAGTGCAATGCGAATCACAAGAACAACCAGAACGCTTAGGATGATCGTCATAAGAAGTGATGCGTAGCGAGTAATCCAGGCAAATAGTGCAAAGGTAAGGCCATACAGGATAATGCTCCACGAAACAGCCTCAAGCCAGAATAGCCCTTGTGTCCAAGCAGATAGATCCCATAGCAATGCCGCAGTCGCAACGGCGACGATAATTGGACGAGCAATTCCCATTCGGACCATTGCAACAATCCCAGCAACGGCAACAAGGACAGTCGTAATCATTCCTGCGATAGGTGTCGCATTCGTGCACATCGCAGCATCAACAACCTGACGACAGACGAGCGGCTCAATAACGTAACGTGCAAGCAGCACTGATACTACCCAAAAGACTAATCCGATAATTGCACCGAGTACGACCGTTCGTACCCACATTGCCCAAGATTCAGCGACTACTTCTTGATCCGTGATGATTACCTGCGCCATGACTCACCTCTTTTTTCTCCACCGGCTTATTTACATACCATACCGCACCTATAAGGCCTATGACAAGACCCCCGATGACATCGAGTGGTGTGTGGACCAGCGCAACGACGCGGCCGATACAAATTAATGCAACTAGCACCACTAGAAATAGCGTGGTTTTCTTGCGTTTTGTTTCGAACCACACTGCTGCTGTGATAGCGGCGACAAAGAGTGCGTGATCTGATGGGAAGCCAGGGTTATTTAGGTAAAGCGCACCAGCTTCGACACCTAATAATTCAAATGGTCGTTCGAGCGAGGGCTGATAGATTGAAGCAACGAACTTTGCAATAAGGTATGAGGTCAGGCCCGCCATGAGGATGCGACTATAGGCTTCGAAACGGCCACCTTTGGGGACTTTGAAGAGGAGTGTGTAGGCTCCAATGAGGATTACTAACACAACAGCACCGTCGGCAATTAAGTGGATGAGGATGTCCAAAAAGGTCATACCATAATAATACTCTCAAACAAGTCTTTAGGCAGCCCCTAGTAGATGAGTTGCGAACTAACTTTTCTTACCTAACTTACTAAATTGTCTTAGGTCTTTATTCCACGTTACATTTTTACCTGAAGTAATAGTCACAATTAAGCTTGTAATAAAAATTACCAAACCATCCAATAGATAATTTCTAGAAATAATCATTACAAGCCCTATGACAAAGGGAATTGTCATTAGAGCAAAATATGCAATAACGATACCTAAGAATTTCTTATTTTCTTCAGAGTTTTTGATAATTATCTGTAGTAGAAAATAAATTAACAAGGTAATGACTGAGGTTGAAACAGCAACCATTCCCCCTCCACTACCATCTAAAAGATTCAATCCGCTAAGTTTATATAGACAGGCCACTATCCCTAACGATCCCCAAAAAAACACTCCTAATTGATTTTGAGAAGATACGATATGAAAAACTTTTTCATTAATCTTGCCTCTGAATTTTGTCGATCTACCTTCGATTGTAAAAGCTAGCATTAAGATTGCAATCAGACTTGCTGAAGTTGAATAAAACTCCATTTACTCACTCCTTAATCTCTAGTATCATTGCGGTGATTTCATTTCGCAAATCATGTGCTCGAACTAAAAGGGTGTCATGATCATCTCGAGCTTTGTCGGGGTGTTTTATGTCGAGCAAAATCTCAAGTTCGATATTTAGTAATTCTTCAGTCCGTGTAAGTATCGTATGTTCGATCAAAGCCTTCTCTGAAACCATCTTTACTGTTTGACCGAAAGTAAATTCTCCTTTGAAATCATCGCTCATAATTTGATCGTGGTTATCTTGAATTTCTTTTAACTTTGTTTCAATCTGCTCATCGATACTTATAGAATTATTTTCCAACATATTTATATAATACTTCGCATTGTTTAAAAGTAGTAATATTGGACTATCCCTACGTGGAAGATTTTCGAACTTCTAGCAATCAATCTCACTGAAGTGTCCATATCTTGCCGTTTCTTCGTAAATAGGTCGCTTCAAGTCCAGCGTCCCAATAATCCCATTAGGCGAAAGATCATATCCCTCAACAACTTCTTCTTTTCCATCAATCACTACCGTCGCTTCCAACGGCTGGTCATATCCAATTGCATACGCCAAATATACAAATACCTCCTTCGCATCTCGGGCCTTCAAATAATCCACCGCAACCTTCCGCGCCATATACGCCGCTGATCGATCTACCTTACTTGGGTCTTTACCGCTAAAAGCACCGCCACCAATCGGAATACGTGGACCATAGTTATCAACGATCAATTTACGGCCAGTGAGTCCTGCATCAGCATCAAATCCGCCAAGATCCCAATCCCCTGCTGGATTAACGTGTAATACAACATTCTCACCAACAACTGCGATTGACTCTTGTTTTTCCCAATCCAAAACCGCATTCTTTAATTCTTCTTGTTTAGCATGCTGAAAACTCGCCACAATCGAAACAATCTTGCCGTCTTTTGTTGTCACCTGTGTCTTGCCATCGTACGGCCATATCTTATACAAGTACTGATTCAACTTCCTTGCTAATACAAACTCTAAAGGAAGAAGCTCTTCGGTCTCTGAAGTTGCATAGCCAACCATAATTCCCTGATCACCCGCTCCACCCGTATCGACGCCTTGCGCGATCTCAGGACTTTGCGCAGCAATATGCTCGATAACTTCAACGTCACCAGCAAGACGTTTTACAATCGCTAAGACATCAACGTTCTTTGCCTTCGACGTCACCTCACCCGTCACAAATACTTTGCCGTGCCCACCGGCAACATCGACTGCAACCCGCGCATCGGGATCTTCTGTTAAATGCGCATCCAAGATCGCATCTGAAATTTGGTCACAAATCTTGTCAGGATGTTTCGGCGAAACACTCTCGGCTGTTTTAAAAATTGACATAAAAATACTCCTTTCGCGTATCTTTCCGCCCGTAAGGCAAGAAGATAATAAGGAGTTTTGTCTTATTGGTTTATCTTCCCGGCAAAGGGCTAGAAGGGGCACCGTTGCTCACTAATAGGTGGAGCTGGTTGCCGGCAGGTCATAGAGCTAGATCTCTCGCTGCACTCTGGATACGTGTGTTTAATAATGTACAGGGGTAATTATACCACCCCTGTACGTATAAAGAAAATGCTTACTATTTTTTAAACGCGTTTTTCGCAGACTCAACAACGTGCTCGGCAGCACGTGCAAATTCCTTCACAGGCTGAAGTCGTGATTCTATTGCGTTGTGTAAGTGGTCGATTTTTACTTTAATAACAATCGCAACTGCAATGAGTCCGATCAAAATAAGAGTGATAAGGCTCATACAAATGATACCAATTACGTAGAATGTGCTTTCAAGTTCCATGTGTACTCCTTTATAAGTTTACCCTTTTAGTATACGCGTGATTTTAAAGCTTTACCAATAACGAATAGGTATATAATGATCCTTATGAGATCTTCCCGCGAGATTATACGATACAAAAAAGGCACAACTTTCGGCTACAAAAACAAAGCCGGTGAAATCACCGATCAAGAAACGCTTGATCGAATTCAATCACTCGTTATTCCTCCAGCCTGGACCGACGTCGTCATTAACGCGTCACCAAAAGCTCGCGTACTCGCCAAAGGCCACGACCTCGCCGGCCGCCAACAGGCAATCTACAATCCTCGCTTTCGTAAAAAGCAAAACAAACTCAAGTTCGACCGAACAATACGATTTGCAACCAACCTTCCAAAGCTTCGCAAGCAATTAAAGAAAGATTTGTCTCGTCGCAAACTCGATAAGCAAAAAGTCCTCGCCACCATCGTGACATTAATCGATCAAGCCTACTTTCGCGTCGGGAACGAGAAGTACGCCAAGCAAAACAAAAGCTACGGCATCACAACCCTTCGAAGCAAACATACCGATGTCAAAGGCAATACCGTCACATTTAACTTTATCGGCAAAAGTGGCAAAGAACACGTCAAACAAATCACCGATCAACAAATCGCCACCATCGTACGTCATCTTGATGAACTTCCTGGTCACGAAATCTTCCGCTATCAAGACGATGACAATAAGATGCACGACCTACACAGCGCCGATGTAAATGCGTACATCAAAACATACATGGGTGACGAATTCACCGCCAAAGACTTTCGAACATGGGGCGGGACACTTGTTGCAACAACCCAGTTAATTGCAGCTGAACGTTCAACGGACGAAAAAGAACGTGCAAAGATCATTACCGAAGTAGTAAAGCAAACTGCTGAACGACTAGGCAATACTCCGGCTATTGCTCGTAGTTCGTATATCGATCCGCGCGTCGTCGATGCTTTTCATAAAGCATCAGGTATCAAAAGCATGAAAGAATCGCTTGATAAGATTCGTCCTCGTAAATTCATGAGTCGCGACGAGATGCGCCTCCTCCATTTACTGAAACGTTAATTAAATTTGTAGTTTTTAAACAACTCTACCCATTGGTGGAGCTTCATTTCGGACGGTTTAATGCCTTCACGGAGTCCAATTTTCGCCTTTGGAGTTTTTGCGAAAACTTTTGGATCAGCAAAGCAATTTTCAACAAACTTGCGATACTTAGGCATATCAGTCAAAGGGATAAACGGTTCATCGCGTTTCTTGATTTCGATAAGCACCGTATCAACCGCAGGTGGCGGAGTATAGTCGGATCGTTTAAGTGGACGGCGAATACGAACTCCAAATGTTGGACCAATCATCATCCCGAGCGCGCCAGTAAATCCATCATAGTTCGGAAGAAGCTTGTTAGCAAACTGTCGTTGCACAATTAAATACGCAGCCGATGGTGGGTTCTCATCTTCGGTAATCTTGTGAATAATTGGTGAGCTGAGGTGGAATGGAATATTTGCAAAGATCTTGTAGGCGCCGTTCGGTAATTTCATTTCAAGAAAGTCACCCTCCTTAACGGTCACATTCTGGTATGCTCGCATATTCTGACGTAACTTTTCAGCTGCAACCGGTTCAAACTCAATAGCATAGACGTGCAATACCTTGCCCGCGAGTGCTGCCGAGATTGCACCTGTTCCTGCACCGATATCATAGATGATATCGCTGGCTTTAATATTCGTGTGCCCAATCAGTTCTTTAATAAAGTCCTGTCCGCGAAGGTTGTGTTGTGAGTAACTGTCGAGTCGTTGTGCCATAGCTTATCTGATTATATAGGGTTTCTAACATTAATGTAAAAAGTTGAAGGGGGCGCGCAGACATAAGCCTACGCGCCCCGATGTGGATGAGATGCCCTAGGGCGAAGTGGGGCTAGTCGCCGCCGCCTCCGCCGCCACCGCCGTCGGATCCGCCGGACGAACCGGAGTCCGAGCTGCTCGACGATGAGCTGCTGTCGTAGCTACTCGACGAACTGGAGTCGTACGAGGAACTCGAGTCGAACGACGGCGGGGTGTAGCTCGACGACGAGTCCGACGACGAGTCGTTGTCGTTGGACGAAGTGTCCGACGACGAGTCGTTGTCGTTGGAATCGAATGCCGATTCCAGGTCGCTCTCGTCGACTTCGTCGAGAACGCCACCCGATCCGCTGTCATCCAGCGAACCGACGTCATCGACCGGGATGTTGTCCTCGATCAGGTTGTCGTGCTTGTCGTAGATCGGGACATCCCAGAACACGAACGGGTACAGCCCGATCGGGAACGTGTGTCCGTTGACGACAGTTGCCTGCTCGAGAGGGTAGTTGCCGACGGTGCCGTCGAACTTACGCCCCTTCGGATTGACCTTACGGCGTCTGCCGCTTTCGTCGTCTGCGAAAAACTTGTTGCTGGCCACGTATGTGGTCCTCTCATCTCTATCCATCATGCAATTTGCACTGCGATATAATAACATTTTTTACGCAATTATTCAAGTATTCAACACTTTGAGGTATAATAGATATAGTAAATGAGTAAACGACCCTTCCCTATCGTTACTGTCACCCTCGAGAAAATCGTCGGTGGCGGACAAACACTCGCGACCATGGACGATGGCCGCAAACTTTTTGTATGGGGTGGATTACCGACAGAAGAAGTTGAAGTTCAACTTTTCCGAAAGAAAAACAACTTTGCTGAAGGCTACGTTATCTCTGTTCTTAAACCTGCCAAAGACCGTATCGAAGCGCTTGATCCAGGTAGCTACATCTCTACCAGCCCTTGGCAGATCATGAAATTCGAAAGCGAGCAAAAGCATAAGAGCGCGTTAATTAAAGAAGCATTCGATCTTCACCGTGTCGAACTCCCAGGCAAAATTAGCGTCTATAGCGACGATAACGAATACGCCTACCGTAATAAAATGGAGTTCAGTTGGTACTGGGACAAAGAAGCAGAGCAACTTGACCTCGCATTCTACGGCCGTGGAACACACAGCAAAATTCCTGTTGAAGGTAGCCACCTTGCAATCGAAAGCATCAACAAAACTTCACTTGCAATGCGTGATCTTCTTCGGGCACACCACGCAACTGGTTCATCACTAAAAACCTTACTTGTTCGCGCCAACCAAAAAGGCAACGTTTCAATGCAACTCTATGTAAAGAGCGAATCATTTAACCCAATTCGTGAAATTGATATCGAAGCACTCGGCGTTAAAGGCTTTGAAATGATTTACTCAAATCCTAAAAGCCCAGCGAGCGTGATTACAAAGCGCATGCAAGCCTGGGGTACTCTTTCTCTTACTGACACTATTAACGAAGTTCCATTTAGTTACGCAACTGAAAGCTTCTTCCAAATCAATCTTCCTGTCTACGAAAAAGCACTGCTTGATATGAAAGAATATGTCGATCCAGCAAAACCAACTGTTGACCTTTATAGTGGTGTTGGGACAATCGGACTTACAATTGGCGCTGGTGACCTTACACTTGTTGAAATCAACGAAGGCGCAGTTCGCGAGATGAAAGAAAACATCGATCGACTCAAAATCCGAAATGCCCAAGCCGTGCATGCACCAAGCGAAAAAGCACTCGACTTTATTACCGGCGATGCGACGATTATCGTTGACCCTCCACGCGCTGGACTCGACAAGACCGTGACTGATCGTCTACTTGAAGCGGCGCCATCACGAATCATTTACTTGTCTTGTAACCCTGTCACGCAAGCTCGCGACGTTGCACTCCTTGAAGAAAAGTACAAGATTACATCGCACCAAGGCTACAACTTCTTCCCTCGTACACCACACATCGAAAATCTTGTTGTTCTCGACCTTAAGTAAGTCGAACGCTTAGTCCAATTCCTTTGAAATCTTTACAGATATAAACCGGTACTGTTGGTGTACTTAGGTTTTTGTCATACTGATATCCAATTTCATCAAAATCTTTTAATTGTTCTACGCTTTCGATCTGATTACGAATCATCCAGCTTGCAAACGCACCACGTGCAACTTTTGCATGCACAACCACAAATGTAGGTTCACCCGTTTTTGGACTGATGGTCAAAAATCTGGGCGCTATAATTTGTGCAGTTTCAGCAAAATTAGTGACAGTTTTGCCATATTCAACTGCAGTTAGGTCAATTATGGTCTCATTTTCAGCTAAAGTATCACTAATTGAGGTTCCCCAGTAGTTATACAAATTCGTATATTTAGTGTCTGGCACGCGATATCCCATCTCGAATCGGTACGGATAAATGCCATCAAGCGGTTTTAAGATTCCGTACAGTCCCGATAAGATCCGTAGATGTTCATCGGCATACTTTCGATCTTCATCGGACCACTCACCAACCTGCAGTCCACTATAAATATCACCGAGGAAACTATCGATTGCAGCGCGTTGATATTCCAACTTGTCCGTCCAACCTGAAATCAATTCTTTTGTTGTGGCTGCGAGCTTAGTCGAAACGTTCATCACTTTCTCAATGTCTTTAACAGAAAGATCTTTCAAATAGTTTGCTAAGATTTTAGCTTTATTGAGTAACACGGGTTGTGATAATAAACCAACAGTACCTTCGGCGGGTGGCCGCATTGTTTTTGATGTATGAATAAGAATTATCATACAAGCTTATGAGCGATACTATACTCGATCGCTTCAGTATAAAAAGGCCGAAATGTTTTCGTTTCAAGTAACATATCAACGTCAATCCATTCAGAAGAAGCATGCTCCCAACTCACAACAACATCAGGTGTGTAGTCTAAATGCGCGATATAAAGCGAGCTCGAGACTGATTTATTCTGCTCCTCATAAAATTTAGTCTTTGAATATGCAAGAATTATGTCTTTCGGATTAATTACGACACCAGCTTCTTCTTCGGCTTCGCGAATTGCACCTTGTCGCTCTGTCTCACCATCACCTATTTCAGCAAATCCACCAGGTAGATCTGGAGTGTATGACTTCTCTGGGTGTTCTTTATACTCCCCGATCGTTAGAACCAACGCTTCATTTTTTTCGTTAATAATAAGTGTCTTTGCTACTGATTCAAGAATCACGCCGCTCGGTAATGTTATTTGATGAGTCATATTACTTTCATTATACAGCCGATAAATTATCATGAGAATATATCTCAAAATACTATATTTTATATAGCAATATATGCTATACTAAAGATACTAATAATCTACAATCCATCG
>Ga0247808_10000451_pt1 | contig 20352 bp, 20 predicted proteins | sample UWRJL089202R1_FD_179914 | JGI IMG/M metagenome (GOLD analysis project Ga0247808, IMG submission 179914) | Plant litter microbial communities from Arlington Agricultural Research Station in Wisconsin, United States - UWRJ-L089-202R-1 | ecosystem: Environmental > Terrestrial > Plant litter >... | reverse complement strand
GCCGCGCGCTGCGGTCGCCCCGGTGACGCCGAGGTCCACAACCCCCACAACACCCACAACACCGGGCACCACCGCGCCGACCACACCAGCAGCACCCACCGCGCCGACTCCCCCGCAGAACGAGCAGGCTCCGGCCCCGACCGTGCCGGAAACGGTGACGCCCGACTAACGCCCGACGGCCACCCGGCTAAAACCGGAGGGCTGACGCCGGACGGTGGGCTCACGCGATGTGCGTGGGCCCGCCTTACGCGCGGTTGTACGCCTCGCGCAGCCACCCGAGCAGCTCGTCGTCGATCTCGTCGACGCTGCTCAGCGACACCTTGTGCGAGCACATCGCGTTGCCCACCAGCAGGCGCTCGGTGGGAGGGGCACCCTTGAGCTGGATGCCAAGCTGAACACGCTTCGCACTCGGCGCCTCCACGAGCGCGAACTGTTTGGACCGCCGCAGCGAGACACCCGACTTCTTCGGCGCCACCTCAACGTCGCTTCCGAACGAGGTCGCCGCTTGAACCAGCCGGTCATAGATCGGCCGCAGGCCTTGCTTGGCCCCGCTGTACTGCTCGGTGACGAGGTCCGCCGGCTCCGACGAGGCGCCACGATCGCGGAATGTCTGCGCGATCCCGTTGGCAAAGCCGTGGGTGAGTCCGTGTTCAGATTTCAGCCAGGCCACGATGTCCGTGTGTTTTGTCAGGCCGGTGGATGACACGGTGTCGAGCCACTCGGGCATACTGCGCCCGGTTTTCTGCTCGAGATTGGTGAATGGGTCGCTCATGCCTCGATTGTTCTCCGCGAAGCGTCGTCGCGCTAGGAGTGCGTCGCTGCCCGCTCGCGGCGCCCGCCCGCGTCATCCACCCCCTCATTCCTCCCCACTGGTGAACGGAAGCGAACCGCGAGTAACGTCGCTCTTTTCAGCCCACTGATTTGCCACAAATCGGACGCCCCAGTGCCCACACGTGTACGCAACCGGAGAGAAAATAGTCACATCCCCGCGGAGGTCGCGGCCCGCCCCGAGGACTACGCGCGCTTCGGCTTGAGCGAGACCCTCGTGGAGGAATGGGAAGACGGTGCCCACACCGACGGCCGCCCGAAAACCTACGAGTGGTGGTACTTCGACGCGCACCTCGACGACGGCACGAAGGTCGTTGTGGTGTTTATGACCAAGGACCTCTCCACTCCACACAAACCACTGGCTCCCCTGCTTCGAATCAACCTCGATCTGCCCGACGGCCGCAGCTTCGAGCGAGTGCAGACCTTCAGCCCCCGCAAATTCTCCATGGCAACAGAGACCGCCGACGTGCGGATGGCGAAGAACCGGTTCGCCGGCGACCTCTCCAGCTACCGCATCACCGCCGCCATCGAGAACATCACAATCGACCTGACGCTCGACGCCCAGATCGCTCCCTGGCGCCCCCACACCGGGCATCTCGTCTTTGGCCCAAGGCGCAATCTCGAGTTCAACTGGCTCCCCTCGGTACCGCAAGGGCGCGTCTCGGGAACGTACGAAGTCAACGGCACGATGTACTCCGCCACGGGTGTCGGCTATCACGACCACAACTGGGGCAACGTTGGGCTGCCCGAGATCATCCACCACTGGTACTGGGCGCGTGGGCAGGCCGGCCCGTACTCGGTGATCAGCTCGTACATCACCGCCCACGAGCGCTACGGGTTCGAATCCTTCCCCGTATTTATGCTGGCGAAAAACGGGACCATTGTTGTGGATGACGCGGCTCGGGTCACCTTCGAGACCCTCGGCACCTACACCGACCCCCACACGCGTAAACCGGTGGCGAACGTCACGCGCTACACCTACACCGACGGCGGCGAACGCTACGTGGTGACCTACACGCGCCATCGCGACCTCAGCGTTGCGCGGTTTCTCGATGGCCTGCCGCGGCCCAAGAGACTCCTGGCACGACTCGTCCGATTTGATGGCGCATATCTTCGTTGTGCCGGAGAACTCCGCATCGAACACTTTGTCGATGGCACCCTCGTCGACCAGTTTGTTGACGAGGCGTTGTGGGAACTGATGTACTTCGGTCACGCCCGCCCATAACCGACACACCTTGTTCTCGACATGTTCACGGTGTCCACATACAATGATCGACACCGGTCCGACATAGTCACGGCGCCTAGCAGTTTCAGTGACGCCAGTTCGACCTTTTAAGACAGCGTGAGCACGCCGATCGGAGAGGACCGCAATGGCGACCATCAACGAGAAACCTGACAATCCCCCGACATCCGAGGTTGCCTACGAGCCCCCGCCCGGTGGCTCGCGTACCTTCGCGCAGATTCTCGTCAACACGGCCGTCGCCAACGTCACAACCAGCTTTCTCTGGTTTGCCCTGACGTTCTGGGTCTACCTCGAGACCCGGTCAGTGCTCGCGACGGGTGTCATCGGCGGTGCGTACATGCTGCTGGTCGCGATCTGCTCGATGGCGTTTGGAACCATCGTCGACCGGCACCGCAAGCACTCCGTGATGGTGTTCGCTGGCGCCGTCACCCTGGTCTCCTTCGGCATCAGCCTCGGGGTATTTATGGCCTTTCCGGAGCGTCAGCTGCTCGACCTCGGCGGACCCATGTTCTGGGTGTTCAGCGGCGTCATCCTGTTCGGCGCCGTCATCGAAAACATGCGCAACATTGCCCTGTCGACGACGGTCACTCTGCTCATCCCGGTCGACCGGCACGCCAACGCCAATGGACTTGTGGGTACCGTACAGGGACTCGCCTTTATGGTGACCAGTGTCTTCAGCGGTTTGGCGATCGGACTTCTCGGGATGGGGTGGACGCTGGTCATTGCGATCGCTCTCTCGGCCGCGGCGCTCGCGCACCTGCTGTTCCTGCGCATCCCCGAGGAACGACCCCACCACGACGGCGAACGCCGCCCGTTGATTGACCTCCGCGGCAGCATCACCGCGGTGCGCGCCGCGACCGGACTATTCGCCCTCATCATCTTCTCGACGTTTAACAACCTCATCGGCGGCGTCTACATGGCGCTGATGGACCCCTACGGCCTCGAGCTGTTCCCCGTCGAGTGGTGGGGCATTGTTCTCGGAGTGACGTCCACCGGGTTCATCATCGGCGGTCTCCTGATTGCGAAGTTCGGTCTCGGACGCAACCCGATCCGCACCATGCTTCTTCTGCTCATCCTGATGGGAGTTCTCGGCGCGCTGTTCACAATCCGTGAGTGGTGGTGGCTCTACGCCGCCGGCATCTGGGTCTACATGACCATCATTCCGGCCGTTGAAGCAGCCGAACAAACGGTCATCCAGAAGATTGTGCCGTTCCGCACCCAGGGGCGAGTGTTCGGCTTCGCAGCGGCGTTCGAGTCTGCGGCGGCTCCCGTCACCGCGTTCCTCATCGCGCCGATCGCGGAGTTTATGATCATCCCCTACATGAACTCCGACGCCGGAAAAGAGAGTCTCGGATGGCTCCTCGGAGACGGCCAGGCGCGCGGTATCGCCCTTGTTTTCCTTGTTGCGGGAATCCTGTCGATACTGCTCGCCGTCGGCGCATTCTTCACACGCTCGTACCGCACGATCACCGCGCAATACCTGAAGGACGACGCGGCGATCGAGGCGGAAGCTCCCGATATCAGCGAGGACGACAACCCCGACTCAACAAGCAACCAACTCGAGCAGGACGCTACGCGGTGACGTGAGGACGAGCGCGAGCCTCAGCTCTCGTTGATCATCACGGTCTGGCCGGTGACAGCGGACTCCTGCGCGGCGAGCACTATGCGCAACGTGCGCAGACCAACGTCGCCGTCGGGCTGCGGCTGCACGCCGGAGCGTACGGCCTCGAGGAATGTGCCGAGGAGGGCCTCGTCGAAGTTCGGACCGTACGTCGCTTCGATGGGACGACCCGTCAGTGTGTCGATCCCCCGTGCGCGCGGGCCGAAGAAGTCGATGTCCACGGTTCCGCCGGTTCCGGTGACGGTGAGTTTGACTCCACCCCACGTCGCCGCGGTTGCCGGACGACTCCAGGAGCAGTCGATCGCGGCGATGACGCCGTTCGCGTAGCTGATCGTGACGAGTCCCGCCGTCTCCGCCTGTGCGCGCTCCGCGTGAAGCTTTCGGTTGGTGACCGCGGTGACAGACAGCGGAGCTGACCCCATCAGCCCCTCGAGCAGGTCGGCGATGTGCACAACGTGGTCTACGAGGGCGCCACCACCGGACAGCGCGGGATCCGTGAACCAAGCGCGCTCGCTCGGCAGCTTGCCGTTGTTGCTACCGCGCACGGAGAGCAGTTGACCGAGTGCACCGGCTTCGTAGTCGGCCTTGAGATGCAGGAAGGTGCTGGCGAATCGCACGGGGAACGCGACCATCAGCATCACACCGGCCGCGTCGGCCGCCGCGAGCATGGCTTTCCCATCGTCGAGTGTGGTGGCAAGCGGTTTTTCGCAGAGGATGTGCGCTCCCACGGATGCCGCGAGCTCGACGTGTTCACGGTGGTGGGCGTTTTCGCTCGTGACGATCACAGCATCAGGTTTCCATGCCAGAAGTTCGTCATAGGTGTCCACGTAGTCAACGCCGAGAGTGTCGGCAAGGGCGCGGCCGCGCAACTCACCGGCCGGGTGCACCCCGGGGTCCGAGGTCAGCACGGAGATCCCGGGGGACGAGGTGAGCAATTCGACGTAACCGCGCGCGTGGGTATGCGCGAACGACATCACGGCGATTTTGAGGGGTCGGTCGAGAGTTGTCATGGTCACTTGCCTTCGGTGAGGTCGACCGGCTGACCGGTCTCGAGCGAGGTCAGTGCGGCGTTGGCGAGACGGACGGCGGCTGCACCGTCCGCAACACTCACGCGAGGTTCGGCTCCTCCATCGAAGGACCGGGTGAACTCACGCAGCTCCACAAAATACGGGTTCTCCGCCGGGTCAACATCCGGCAACAATCCACCCTGCTCCGGAGTGACCGCGAGGCTGGCGACATAGTTGCGCTCAGCGGCAGACGAGTGCTCGAGACTGCCGAGCGTTCCGGTCACCGAGTATTCGGTGGTGAAGGGCAAATGCGCTGGACCCCACAGTCCGGCGATGTGACTGATGGCACCCGACTCGTGAGTGAGAAGCACATGCGCTGCCTCGACGGGCGCTTCGGCAGTACCGGCACGGGACGACACCGCAGAGACGCGGGTGACTTCCCCGGCAACCCACCGGGCAATGTCGATGTCGTGAATCATCTGGTCCATGATGATGCCGCCGGAGAGGGCGCGATCGGCGAACCAGGGCGTGCGGGTGGGGAACGCACCGGACCGGGAGAATCGCAGCACGGCAAGCTCGCCCAGCGAGCCGGACTTCACCGCCTCGTAGAGGCGCACGTACTCGGGGAAAAAGCGCACCACGTGCGCGGGGTACAACTTGCGCCCCAGTGTTGCAGCCAGCTGTTCGAGCTCGTCTGCCTCGGAGTCGAGTCGGGCCAGAGGCTTCTCCGAGATCACGTCTTTGCCCGCCTCGAGGGCCCGCTTGACCAGGGCGTAATGCGTAAACGTCGGGGTTGCGACGTCGACGTAGTCCACGAGGTCGAGGAGTTCGTCGAGTGTGTCGACGACCGTTCCGCCGTACTTGGCGACGAGGTCCGGAGCTCCGGCCTCCGAGTAGACGAACACCTCCGCACCCAGCGTGAGGAGGTGCGGAAGATGCGAATTGCTGATGCCACCGGCGCCGATGAGGCCGATTCGAAGCGGGGAGTTCGTCATAAGTGTCTTTCCATCACTGTGAGGGGGCTTGATCATCGACGACCTGCAAGGACGTCGCGGATTCGGGGAAGGTTGATGCCGAGGGTCGCCATATGGGCGCGGGTGCGTTTTCGCTCACGAAGAAGGGCGACGATACCGACCGCCCAGATCGGGAACTGCACAAGGAAGGCAACTTTGAAGGCGTCAAGGGAATAGGTGACGGGAGTTCCCGCACCCTGAAGGTCCATCGCAACGCCGATGAGCAGGATCGCGATGACCCCGGCGAGGAACCCGCCGCCGTTGACGATGCCGGTCGCTGTACCGAGCCGGTTGGCCGGATTGTGAGCGCGCGTAAAGTCGAACGCGACCATCGACCCGGGGCCTCCGGCACACAGGACAAGCGCAAGCAGAATGAGCAGCGGCAGCGGTGCTGCGCCGGGCCAGGCAATCACCACGGCCCACACCACGGCCTGGGCACCGATTACCGCCAGCACAATCCACGAGCGTCGAAGGGGATGACGCGCGGACATCGCTCCCACAATGGGCCCGACCACTGCGCCAAACACCACGTAGAGCGTAAAGATTGTGGATGCTGTCGCCGTCGAGAGCCCCTGTCCCTGAATGAGGAACGGGTATCCCCAGAGCAGGGCAAAGGCGGTGGACGCAAAGGGTGTGGAGAAGTGCGACCAGAACGCCAGTCGGGTTCCGGGATGACGCCATGCCTCGACAAATCCTCTTCGCAGGTCCCGCGGTGCAACAAGCACAGTGATCGCGCCGGTTTTTTCTGGCTCGTTCCGCACAATTGCCAGGGTCAGCACCGCAGCGAGAACACCGAGCCCCGCCACCGACAAAAAGGCCGTTGGCCAGTCCGTCGCATGAAGGAGAGCGGCGAGCGGGATGACGCTGATGATCTGACCAAATTGGCCAAGCAATCCCGTGACCTGGGTCATCACCGGCGCGCGCTTCGCCGGGAACCAGGCGGCAATCACGCGGAGAATGCTGGGAAAGATAGCGGCGTCGCCGGCCCCGAGCAGCACTCGAGCAGCAATTGCGACGCTCACGTCGGGGGTGATGGCCATCACGAGTTGCCCCGCCGCCATCAGGAGCATCCCTGCGGTCATCACCAAACGAGAGCCGAAGCGGTCGAGCAAAAGGCCAACGGGGATCTGCAAAGCACCGTAAACCAGAAGCTGGAGCACAGCGAACAACGACAGGGTGGAGGCGTCCGTATGGAACCTCGCAGACGCATCAGCGCCCACCGCAGACAGTGACGTGCGGTTGAGGATGGACACGATGTAGGCCACAACCCCGACGCCCCAGATGAGCACAAGTTTCCGGTCCAACGAAAGAGAATTAGCCACGCGTCTGCTCCACCGCGGGTACCCCACCCGCGCGGCCCAGAGACACATGCGCGTTCGCGGCGAAGTCCGGCGAGAGGACATGGCCCGTCCATCCCAGGATTGCGGCTCCGATGAGCCCACCCTGGGACGTGAGGGTCGACGGAATGATGCTCGGGGCGGTGCGCCACCCCAGGCGCTCGGCTACTCCCGCGCGCAGGGGAACAAACAGCGCGTCCCCCGCGGCCGATACCCCGCCGCCGATAACAATGACCGCAGGGTCGAGCACTGCCGTTAGCGCCGTGATGCCGGTGGCGAGTGCGTCAATCGCGTCGCCCCACACCTGGTTTGCGATCGGATCCGACCCGAGTGTGCGCACAATCTCGACTGCCGACATCGCCTGGGTGCCACCGCGTTTGACGTATCGGGCGAAGACATTGGCGGCTGACGCGTAGGCCTCGATACACCCGTGCTGTCCGCACGAGCACAGTTCCCCGCCCGGTACAACGGGCATGTGGCCGAACTCACCGGCAGCGCCAGTGAACCCCTCCACGAGTACCCCTCCGGTCACAACGGCAGCCGATACTCCCGTTCCAATGGGGATGAAGATGAAGTGGCGGAATGCGTCGTCGGCAGAGTCGACGTGCGCGGCGCGTTCGGCAATAGCCCCTACTCGCGCATCGTGTCCGACGTGCACCGGCACATCGAACGTCGATTCCAGGCGTTCCCGAAGCGGAAGCGACTCCCACCCGAGGTTCGCCGCGAAGGTAATGGTGCCCGACGCGGAGTCCACAAGGCCCGGTGAAGCGAGGCCGATTCCCGTCAGGCTGAACCCGGCGTTTGTTGCATCGTTTTGGAGCAAACCCAGCAGGGTGGCAACGCCAGCGTAGGGATCGCCGTCGACGTCGAAGGTTCCGATTGTCCTGCGCGCGAGAATGCGCCCGCTGATGTCGAACGCAGCGCCCTTGAGCGTGGTTCCGCCGATGTCAACGGCAAGAGCAGAGTTGGTCAACTCGGAGTGGCGTAGTTGGTTCACGGTGTTGAGCTCACTTGTTCTGGGACGGGGCGGCCGATGGGGCTTAGGCGGTCACTGCGGTGAGCGTTGTTACATCGTCGAGCTCGCGCACCTGACGCTCAACACGTGCAGGTGCGAGCACTTCTTCGAGGATGAGCTGGCTGGCCCCACGCACTCCGGCATCACCAGGACTGCGAGCGGCGCGAACCTCAAGGTCGTTGGTGACAAGAGGCAGGCAGCGCTGGAAGAGCTCCGCCCGAATAGCGGCTACCAACGGCGCAGAGGCCGACATCGCCCCTCCCAAAACCACGTCGCGCGGGTTGAAAAAGTTGACGATGGAGGAAAGCACGCCGCCGATCGAAGTTCCGGCGTTACGGAGAACGTCCACAACATGGGCGTCGCCCCCGCGGCCGAGCTCAACAACATCGCTCGCCGTTTTGACGTCATACCCCTCCGACGCGAGTCGGGCCACAATCGCGCCACCGCTGGCGACCGATTCAAGGCAGTGAGCGGCGCCGCACACACACGGGATGGTCGAGGTCCCCTCGACCGAGGTATGACTGATCTCCCCCGCAGCACCTCCGATGCCACGGTGCAGTCGCCCTTCCGAAATGATTCCGCACCCGATTCGTGTGCCCAGCTTGATGGCCAGCAGCTGGTCGGTTTCAGGATGGTCTTCCGACTGTTCGGCCAGCGCAATGAGGTTGGCGTCATTCTCAACCAACACGGGAATTGCGGTGTGTGCGGCAAACAGGCCGGGCAGGTCCGCGTTGTGCCAGCTCGGCATAAACGACGGCAGAACCACCCGCCCGCTGGGGAACTCAATAGGCGCAGGGAGCCCGATGGCAACGCCCAACAGTCGACTCGGGTCAAGCTCCGTGCGCTCGATCAACCCGCCGAGGGCCTTCCATAATCCCTCCACCGCGGCGGCGGGACCTTCCTCAATAGATACGGGCACGTCTTCGACGACAAGAAGCGCACCGCCGAGATCGGCAATAGCCACCTGAACGTGATTGGCACCAACATCCATGGCCCCGACAAAACCGGATGACGCCGTGACCTCAAGTGATCGAGCACGCCGACCACCCCGCGATTCCTCGTCCCGTCCTTCGCTGACAAGCCCAAGGCGCACGAGCGCGTCAACACGAAGCGAGATCGTGGACGGCGCCATACCGATGTGCCGGGCAAGAGCAGAACGAGACGTCGCAGCGCCGGAGCGCACCAGGCGAAAGATGTCGCCCACTGACCCAGCGGCGAAGTCAACATCTCGATAGAGGGGAACTTGCGTCATGCCTCAACCATAAGTGCACAAATCGAACAAAGATTGCCAATTTTCGAATTACTTGCGTTTGGAATCAAATGGTAACTCGCACGAAACATCCGAACCCTACCGTTTCTATAAGGCAATCCTCGGCGGGCTCCGGTTCGCGGGCGCACACTTCGCATCCTCTTCACTTCGCATACAAGGAGACAGCATGAGCAAGAAGATCAGCATCTGGACGGGAACGGTCGCGGTGTCGGTCGCGGTGGCCCTGTCCCTGAGCGCGTGTGCGCCGGGCGGCTCCACTGCCCCAGCCGCCGAGTCCGGCCCTGTGTCGGACGATGTCGCCGGTGCAGGTGACGTCACCCTCACCGTGTGGGACCAGAACACCGACGAGGGAATTAACGAAGCGCAGGAAGCACTCAACGCCGCCTTCACGGAGAAGTACCCCAACGTCACAATCGACCGCGTCACCCAATCGTTCGCCGACCTCAAAACGACCCTCAAGCTTGCGCTGTCGGGTGACAATGCTCCCGACGTGATTCAGGCCAACCAGGGATACCCCGACATGGGCGCATTCGTTGAAGGTGGCCTCATCCGCTCGCTCGACGACTACGACGAGATCTACGACTGGAGCTCCTACTATCCCGAGTCGCTCCTGAAGATCAACTCGTTCAGCACCGACGGCACGGAGTGGCAGGGCGACAGCCTGTACGGCGTCTCGCAGACCGGCGAAGTAGTGGGCATCTACTACAACAAGCAGATCCTCGCCGACCTCGGCGTTGAAGCCCCGACCACCCTGGACGAGTTCGAAGCGGGCATGGCCGCTGCGAAGGCCGCCGGCATCCTTCCGATGGCGTACGGCGACATCGAGAAGAGCCCCGGAATTCACCTCTACGGTGTGGTGCAGGCGGCACTTGCCGGCGCTGACACCGTCAACGCACTGGTGACCGGCCAGGACGGCGCATGGACGGACGACGTGTCCGTCGAGGCGGCCGCAACGATCCAGGGCTGGGCAGACGAGGGGTACATCCCCGAGGGTGCAAACGGTGTGTCTCGGGATGACGCGCTGGCCCAGTTCCAGGCGGGCGAATCCGCTTTCTACATTGTCGGCACCTGGAAGCAGGCAGCAATTGCCGAGTCCCTCGGTGACGACGCAGGGTTCACCACACTTGCCCCCGAGGGCGAGGACACACCCGTCACCACCGGTGGCGAAGGTCTCGCCTGGGCGGTGACCACGGGCTCGGAGAACCCGGACGTGGCCGCCGCGTACGTCGCGTTTATCAATGACGAGGCCGCCGCGCAGACCTTCATCGACGAGAACAGCCTCCCCTCGGTTATCCCCGCCGACTTCACACCGGCAGAGGGACTCGAGGCCGACGTGTTCAACACCTACGGCACGGTCACCGAGTCGGGCGGACTGGTTCCGTACCTCGACTACGCAACTCCGACGTTCTACGACACCCTCACGAGTGCCGTGCAGCAGCTCACCGACGAACAGGTGACACCGGAAGAGTTCGCGGAGATCCTCCAGAAGGACTACTCGAGCTTCATCGAAAGCAAGTAAGGCGACATATTCATGACAGTCTCCACTCGGGCACGATCGAGTGAGACACGCACGGCGGGCGTGGTTGTAAACCGCGCCCGCCGACGTCGTGTCGAATCGTGGAAGGCGTTCCTTTACGTCGTCCCGGCACTCGCCTTCGCGCTCACGTTCCTCATCGTTCCCACGTTTCAAACGGCGTGGTATTCGCTCTTCAACTGGAACGGTCTGAGCGCGGCCACCTGGGCTGGTTTTCAGAATTACATCGACATCATCCAGGACGAGGAACTGCGGGACTCATTCCTCCACGTGGGCGTTCTCGTTGTGTTTTACTCGTTCGTCCCCATCGCCATCGCCCTGTTGTTGACCATGGTCATCTCGCGGGCGCATGCGTTGCGCGGTATGTCGTTCTTCCGTACCGTGTTGTTCCTCCCCCAGGTCATCGCCTCGGTTGTTGTCGCGACCACCTGGCTGTCCATCTACTCGCCCAATGGACTCCTCAACACCGCGCTTCGCGCAATCGGTCTCGATTCATTGACGCGGGTATGGCTCGGCGACTTCACCACCGCGCTGGTCTCCGTCGGTTTTGTGGGCACCTGGCTCAACGTCGGCCTCTGTCTCGTGCTGTTCCTCAGCGGAGTCGGCAACGTCCAGCCCGAGCTTTTCGAAGCAGCGCGCCTCGACGGCGCAAACAGCTTCCAGGAGTTCTTCGGCATCACGCTTCCCGCGCTCCGCGGGCAGATCACCGTCGCCCTGACCCTCACCGTCGTTTCGTCCCTCAAGACCTTCGACCTCGTCTACATCACCACTCGCGGCGGTCCAGGAAACAGCACCTCGGTACCCGCGTATGAGGCCTACAGTCGGGCATTCAATTCCGGACAGGTTGGCTCAGCGGCAAGCGTCGCAATTGTGCTCACCCTCGGCATCCTGCTCATCACCGCGCTGATCGGCCGTCTGCAACCGAAAGATTCCGAATGAAGATCTCCCTCGGCGAGAAGCTCGTCACCTACTTCGTCCTCAGCCTCTTCTCTGCGTTCGCGCTGATCCCGCTGCTCGGAGTTATTCTCACCGCGGTGACCCCCGGCAGCTCGAGCAGTGGGTTCCGCATTCCGGAGTCGATCGATCTCGGCAACTTCAGCGAGGCATGGGTTCGCGGCCACTTCGCCACCTACATGGTCTCGAGCATTGTTGTCACGATCACGGTTGTCGTTGTCACCACGGTGCTGAGCGTGATGGCCGGATTCGCGTTTGCCCGCCTCAAATTCTTCGGCTCGAAAATCGTTTTTTATGTGATTCTCGCCGGGCTCCTGCTTCCCGCCGAGGCCTTCATCATCCCCCTGTATTACAACCTTCGTTCGGCCCACATCACCGACACGTACTGGGCGCTGATCCTTCCGCAGATCGCGCAATCGCTCGCCTTCGGCATCTTCTGGATGCGCAACCAGTTCATATCGTTCCCCGGAGAGGTCATCGAAGCAGCTCGACTCGACGGCGCTACCGACCTACGGACCCTGTGGCAGATTGTTGTCCCACCGTCGACCCCCTCGATCATGACGATGTGCCTGCTCATCACGATGTGGACGTGGAACGAATTCCTCATCCCGCTCGTGATGGTCACCAAGGACGACCTCCGTACCGCACCCCTGGGACTCGCGTTTTTCCAGGGCCAGCACTCCACGGATTACGCCCTGCTTGCCGCGGCAGGCATCATTATTGCGGCACCCATCGTCATCCTCTACTTCTTCCTCCAGCGCAGATTTATCAGCGGAATGCTCGGCGGGATCTCAAGCCGATGACGGAGCACACAACCATGGACATCAACCAGATACTCGACATTCTCGCGATCGCCGACGCGGACCGCGCCAGCTGTCTCGCGCTTTTTGAGGACACCGCAAACAACGATCTTGTGGCCGAAACCGTGTTGGCGATCACCCTCAGTTCCGGCACATTCAACGAGATCAAGGTCAGCGAACCAACGCAGGACCCTCTCGTTTGGCTGAAGTCGTTCCTGCTGCTGACGCCGACCGTTGTGGAGTGGCACCGCGAGAACAACATCCCGGACGACGTAATGCGAGACACCCTCGCCGACGTCGGGCGGCACGTGGCGATTAGTCGGAGGGTCACGGGAGAGTTCGGGCTGCAGACGTGGCGCTGGCTCACCCATCACTTCACGATGCGTATTTTCGCGCTGGGTCGGTTGCAGTTCGCACTCCAGCGCACGACAAGCACAGTCGACGGAGTTTTCGCAGCCGGCGATTGGGTGCTCGCCGTGCACATCCCCGAGTCCGGACCGCTACTGCCTGAACTCGTTGACGAGAGCCTTCGTGCGGCACGGGAGTTTTTCCCTCGTCATTTCCCCGATCGCCCAGCGGCAATTGTGACGTGCGACTCGTGGATGCTCGACCCGTTCCTCCTTGATCGCATGGCACCAACCAGCAACGTGGGTTCGTTCATCCGTCGGTTCACACCCTTCGGAGACCGCACGGATGCCCACACAGACGCGCTCTACTTCGTCTTCCGCACGCGTGACCTGACTCGACTCGCAGAGCTTCCTCGCGCCACGTCGTTGCAGCGTGCCGTTCTTGAACGGCTGGATCGTGGCGAGTCATGGCAGATTGCGTGGGGCTATCTCGTCCTCGAGTGACACGCCCAAAGCGGGCTCCGTACTAGTTCTGCATCAGCCGCGTAGCTGAATCACGGTTTTGCCCGCGGCCCGACGCTCATCGAGGGCCGCGATCGCCTCGGGCGTGCGATCAAAGGGCAGAATTTCGCTGATGATCGGCGCGAGCTGACCGCCCGCAAGGTGCGGCGCGAGGCGATCCCATTGAGCGGGGAGGGAGACGGACGAGGTCGGCATCAGCCCTTCCCATGCGACACCCACGATGGTGGTGTTAGTGAGAAGTAGGCGGTTCACACGCACGGTGGGGATGGTTCCGCCGGTGAAGCCGAGCACCAGCAGCCGGCCCCGAGTCGCGAGGGATCGCAGTGAGTCGGCGAAGCGATCACCACCGACGGGGTCAAGCACCATGTCGACACCACGTCCGTGGGTGATGGATTTGACGTCGCTGAGAAAGTCAGCCGGCGAGATGACGTGGTCTGCACCGACGCGGTGCGCGATCTCTGACTTCTCCGGAGTGGACACAACGGCAATGACCTGTGCACCGCGCAACTTCGCCTGCTGGGTGAGTGCTACTCCGAGTCCGCCGGCCGCTCCGTGGATGAGCACGGTTTCGCCCGACTGCAGATCGCCTCTCTCGCCCAGCGCGAACTCTGCGCTGAGTGTGTTGATCGGCATGGCGGCGGCCTGGACAAAATCGATGTCATCGGGCAGCGGCAACACGCGGTCGGCGGGCGCCACCACATAGTCTGCGAACGCCCCGGATCCAGCGACGCCCACCACGCGTGCACCGGGGACAAACCCCGATTCAAATCCGCCTCGAGTACAACACCCGCGAATTCGCTTCCCACCGTGAACGGCACCGCGACACGGTGCTGGTACTCCCCGCGGGACTGCAGAACGTCAGGGTAGGCGACTCCAGCTGCGTGGACTTCAACAAGCACTTCGCCGCGCGCACGCGTTGGCACCGGGACCTCGTGGATCTCGAGAACGTGCGGCCCACCGTTGGTGGTGTTCCGCACTGCCCGCATTGTGATGCTGTGTAACTCCATCCCGCAATCATGCCCGCTGCGCGGTCACGCCCCAGCCATCCGCTGGAGCAGAGCGTCAATCGATGAGGTGCTTCTGGAGGAACTCGCTAATACGTGCCTGCGCAATTTGATTCGCGAAGCTTCCAAAGGCGGCATCAAACGCGTGTTCTGTGTCGGGGAGAAGCAGAATCTCGCTCTCCACCGCGACAGAGTCGAGACGCTCGGCGAGGTTGGTACTTTCCTCCGCCTGCACTCCGGTGTCGCGGAGCCCCTGGATGATGAGGGTCGGCGGAGAGTTCTCGTCGACGTACGTGATCGGACTGAAATCGCGGTAGCGCTCCGGCTGTGTCGCCGGTGTGCCGCCGAGGTACTGGACCAACGACGCCCGGACAGGTGTGCTCGGCGTTCCAACGTAAAGATTCTTGAGGTCCGTGGGGCCGTAGAAATCAACTACCGCGCGCACCGAGGTGTCATCAACGTCGCAACTGGCAGGTACTGCGGCTGAGTTCGTCGAGTATGCCGCGAGAAGGGCGAGGTTGCCGCCGGCCGATCCGCCGCTGATCGCAACCCGCTCGGCATCGATTCCATACCGGTCCGCGTTCTGGTGCACCCAACCTACGGCGCACTTCACATCCCCAGCGGCTTTGTCCCAGCTCGGATCTGTCGGAGTGGAGAGCCGGTAGTCCATCGAAAAAACAGTGATCCCCTGACTGGTCAGGTGTTGGAAGTACGGCGCCCACTGATCGCGCGAACCGGACTCAAAGCCTCCGCCGTAGACGTAGACCACTGCGGAGTTCGAGGCACTGGCCTGATCGTCGGGCTGCCAGACGTCCATCTGAAGGTCTTGCCCATCAACGGTGTTGTACGTCGTGGTGGCGGTGGGCTTATCCACCCCGCCGTCGGGGCCCTTGACCAGCATCGACACGGAAAGCTCAACGTCGTTGTCGGCCGCTGTCTGCGAAAGTCGCGCGGACGGCACGGCGACCGCGACAAGCAGGGCGATGGTGAGTGATGTCGCGACGGTCGTGACAATACGGAGTCGGCGCTTCCACGCGAGAGCGAGGAGAACGCCACCGAGAACCACAGCCCGCCATGTCTCCACGGAGCTCGGTGCGGGACTCCACACCGGCGTTGAGCACGCGCTAACCCTTGGCGAATACGAGGCAGCAATTACCCGTGCACTTTCTGCTTTGGTCGAGTCTGAGCCCTCCGTAATCGAACGACTCCGACGCCTGCGAGTACTGATGCTGACGGACGCCCGACTGCGCGCCGAAGTGGCGAAGAGTGAGGGATACCTCGCGGGGATCGCCGTCGACGATCTCAGCCTCGGCGAGATTCCCCTGCGCACGCGTCTTCTGCGGGAGATCGCGGCGGCCACGCTCCGTGCCGCATTCGACTCCTGGGCGAGCATCGGCCGCAACGGCGGCGAACTCGTCGAGCACTACCGACAGGCCCAAACGGAACGCCTCGCGTTGTTGGCCTAACGAACTACGTCTCCGAGCGCTCGGGCACCGGTTCAGGACCGGCGACGGTCAGAGATTCCTGTCTGCGGCGCGTCACTAACCACGAGCCCGACAGCACGAGCACAAACCCAATAACGGTCCAGATGGTGACGCGTTCCCCCAGCACCACTACCCCGGCAATGATCGCCACGGCCGGGTTGACGTAGGTGATTGTTGTCGCCTTAACCGGACCGATTTCCGCGATGAGCCCCACCATCAACAGGAACGCGAGCGCGCTGCACACCACCGCCAGAACGACAATCGACACAATGACCTCGGTAGACGGCCAGGCAGTCGGCCAGCTCTGCGTCATCAACACCACGGGCACATAGAACAGCGCCGCCCCAGCCAGTGAGACCGCGACAACGCCGACCCCCGGCAAGTCCGGCATCCATCGAGACAAGATTGCCGGTCCCACCGCGTACCCAATAACCACCACACTCATCTCGAGCACACTCGGCAAATCGGACCCGCTGACGTCGAGGCCAACCAATCCGGCGACACCGAGCATCCCCAATGCGATGCCCAGCCAGTTCACGCCCGTCAGCTGTGCGGGGCGTCCCATAAAAAATGCCACCGCGACCCCGGCGAGGGGAACTGCTGCGAGCAGCAGCCCGGCCGTTGAACTCGGCAGATTCTGCTCGGCCGAGCTGAGGAAGTACCACGGCGCAATGATCTCGACGATTGTGTAGGCGAGCATCGGCTTCCAGCGGCGCACCACGACCATCACTTCACGCCGATAGAAGGCGAGCGGCAGCAGGAGGATCGCGGCCAACCCCGATCGGGCGAGCACCACCATGGCGGGCTCCAGCTCACCCACAGCAATCTTGATGAACAGGTAGGGAATGCCCCAGGCGATACCGAGGCCAGCGAAGAGGATGAGTCCGCGACGAGTCACCATCCCATTGTGTCCCGGCCCACCGACGGTGTCGCGGGGGTTGCTCGGTTCGGCAGGACCTCGTCGAAGAGTGGCAGTGTTGTGACGCCCAGCTAACCGGCCCCTTTACGTTCGCCGCGCTCCTGCACGCCGCGCTCCTGCACGGTGCGCTGTCACGCAACCGCTCCTAGCCATTGCCCGCCGCGTCTAGTTGCGCACCGACTGCGCGGACCAGTCCCGCTTCTATCTGATCCATCGTTTCGGGGTAGGCCTCCGCCATGTCGATGCCGAGTCGTTCGGCGATCACCATCACCCACCACATCGATTCCGACAGCTTGTGGCGCAGTTGCGCGTTAACGTCGCCGTCAATGCCCCACGTGCCGTCGTTCGCGAGGATCAGACGGCCTACCATCCCCACGTCGTTGCTGAACCCAAGCATCAACTCGTGGAGCGTCCACACCTGTCCGTTCAGTCGCTGCTCCAGCGTTTCGTACAGCGCCCGCACGTCCATCGCCCGGTCGCGCGCGTGGTCGAGGCCCGAGGGCTGGAGGTCGTTCATGGTGTTCTCCCTGGTGCTGTGGTTCCGGATGACGCGGCGCCGAGTCAGCGCCGTGTTGACGGTCACCTACCCCAACCGCGCACAGAGGCGTTATATGCCCACCCTGACACTCTGTGCCATTCATCTGCGGCATGGCGCACTCTGCCACGACTGGCAGGATAAAATCACCGGATGAGCAACGAGGGCGTCGACCGAAGTGAACTCCGCGAAATCGGTAAGCGGGCGATGCGGTCGGAGATCGTTTCCCGCGCGGTGATCTTGCTCGATGAGCAGGGTTTCGACGAGACAACGGTGGAGGAGATTTCCACCGCAGTGGGAATCTCCCCTCGCAGTTTCTTCCGCTACTTCCCCACCAAAGAGGACATCGCCGTCGGTCACCTCGTTTCGATGGGAGCGCTGGTGGAGGAAGCTCTCGCCGCACGCCCCGACGACGAGCCCGCGTGGATCGCTCTCCGCGCCGCGCTGGCCCCACTGGTCTCGATCACCGAGGCCGACGTCGAGAACGTGCGGCGCAGCTCGCGGGTCGCCTTGAGCACCCCGGGCCTCCGCTCAAAAGTCCTTGAACTACATGCGGCCTGGACCGACACACTCGCCCCCATACTCTCGCGACGCCTGAGCGACGATGGGCCGCACCCGACCATGGCCGCCGAAGCGGTCACCCAGAGCGCGATGGCGTGCCTCTATGTCGCCACGAAGACGTGGGCGGCCAGCGGAACACGAGACTACGCCGACCTGCTCGACGAGGCCTTCGACGCCGTCGCTGCGCTGTAGGTTTCTTTCGAAACCCTCACGGCCGTCTCACTATCGAGAATTGGAACCTGCCAACCGACTGCACGGGGTGGAACGTCAAAGACGTCGCGGCACGCGTCGTCGGGTCTGCCGCAGGTCAGGCATCGCCACGCGAATTCGTCCGCACACTCTCGGGCCGACGCGCGGGAACGAGAGCAATGCGGCACCTGCCGCCACTCTGCCCGACAGGCCGCAGCTCACCGCGCAACCCGTGTCCAACTCGACTGGCCGGCGCAGTACGCAGGAAACGGAAGTCAATGTGATCACTCAAATCAGTCCGGATCACCGTAGCTTGTGGGGTTTTGTGGGGTTTCATCCTGCAACTAAAACGCTATCCGCCGACCTGACTTCATTGCCCGGCGAGTCGCGCGCAGCTCAGCGCCACCTGCACCGCGCCAGGAGATAACGACACGCGATCGAGCCGACCGTGGCAGGTGACGACCGACGGCTAGCAGGTCTGGATCTTGCAGAATTCCTGGGCGGTCTTGAATTCGGTATGTCCTCGTCGATCGGCGTCTCATCCGTGACGGTGACCGGCTCGTGCAGGCCGGCGTCAGTGGCACGCATCCAGTGCGCCCCACAGGTGCCGGTGCCACCGGTGGGGTGCCCGTGTGTGCAAATGAAATGGATCCCAAGCGGCTGCGTGCCGTCGAACAGAGTGACCGTGTCCCGGAGCCAACGAGCGATGAGCGTCGTCACCATCCGGTCGCCTGCGGTGATGTGAGCGATAGCGAGACCACCGGCGATGCCAAGATTGGCCAGCTCGTCCTCTAATTGGTGGGACAGTGCGGTGAGGGTGCTGGTGGACATGATGTCGACCCACCACCCGGCCGGATACCGAGTTGATTCAGCACGGGGAAAAGGTCCGCAGCGCTCCGTTCGAATAGAGAGTATTCGGGCCTCGAGTGCGGTGGGCTGGTGGACCGCGTGGGTCCGACGAATGGTGTCCGGGTCTGCTTCGCTGAGCCCGAAAAAGCGGATCTTGCCAGCCTCGACCAGGTCCGCCACGGTTCCCGCGACATCCTCAATCGGTACCTGCAGATCCACGCGGTGCTGGTGCGACACGTCGATGACATCTGTGCCAAGTCGGCGAAGGATGACCCACAGCCGAAGACCTCGATTCCGGCTGGCGTGCGGGTAGGGATGCCGTGGTCGAGCCCCACGGGACGTTCGGGATCGCGGCTATGGGCCCAGTCGGACATCGCGGCGGCCAGGGAGCGGCCTTGAGAGTTTTAGGAAGGCAACTCATCTAGCCGCCGTTGCAGCTTGACGCGCTCACGGTTCAGTCGCGCCAGGCCTGGCAGGCCGAAGATCATCGTCATGATTTGCTGTCGCATGGTGGGGAGGTTCTTTTCGCGTAGTTCGGTTGTGACGAGTCGTCGGTCTTCGACCTGTGATTCCTTGACGATACGGCGTGCTTCTTGCATGCGGGGGTCACTGAGGGGGTGCGCTGCGATCCGTGCTTGGACGTGCCGCAGGCGGGCCTGCGCCTTTTCGTAATTCACAGGGTCTCCTTCGTTCTGGCGCTGGAAAGGTGGGTTGCTTCCGCTATTCGTCCTGTCGTCGATTCTCGCTCGCGAAGAACTCGACCGCGCACCGTCGGAGCGATGATGCTGGAGAAGCGCTCCAGGGCTGCAGGGTCGTCGGTTGCGACGATGAATGTGCTGATTCCATCTTCGCGGGCCAGTTGGACGAGATCGTCGACGACGAGAGACGGCGGGATGATCAGGTGACGCTGGATGTGCGCGGGGCGGCGTCCCGCGGCGGTCGCTGCGGCGTCGATGATGGCGTTGCCTCGTGCGAGGTCGCCAGGCTGGAGGTATCCGAGCGACGGCACCCACCCGTCAGCTTTCTGGCCCGTTAGTCGGAGCATCCGGGGTTTGTAGGCGCCGAGGACGATGGGGATGTTGTGGGCTGGCGCGGGTCCGCGTCTCACCCCGTCGACGTGCACCAGGGACCCTCCGGCCTGTAGCGCGCCTGCACGTCCGGTGTCCCAGATGCCACGGATGACGTCGATGGCCTCGTCGAGGGCTGTGACACTTTCCGCCGGTGTGAGCCGACGGACACCCATCGCTTCGACCGCGTCCCAGAATGCGCCGGGGCCAATGCCGAGCTCGACCCTCCCGCCGGTCAGCAGATCGAGGCTTG
>Ga0247808_10000450_pt1 | contig 20375 bp, 17 predicted proteins | sample UWRJL089202R1_FD_179914 | JGI IMG/M metagenome (GOLD analysis project Ga0247808, IMG submission 179914) | Plant litter microbial communities from Arlington Agricultural Research Station in Wisconsin, United States - UWRJ-L089-202R-1 | ecosystem: Environmental > Terrestrial > Plant litter >... | reverse complement strand
CGGCGGCGGCGTGGGCTTCGGGGTCTCCGTGGGCGGGGGCGTCGGCTTGGGCGTTTCGGTCGGCGTCGGCGTGGGCTTCGGCGTTTCGGTCGGCGTGGGCGTCGGGGTCGGCTTCGGGGTCTCCGTCGGCGGGGGCGTCGGGCTGTCCGTCGGGGGCTTCGGCGTCGTCGGTGGGGTTACCGGCGGTGCAGGCGGTGTCGGCGTTTCCGGAACTTCCGGAGTTGCAGGCGGTGCAGGCGGTGCCACGGGCGGCGTGTTGTCCGTCGGGACGGTGGGCAGGTCGGGGCGAGCCGGGTAAACCGGGTTGCCACAACGCAGCATCACCCATGCCATCGAGTCATCCGGGAAGGTGATCTGGATAGCGGCGCGTTCAGCGTCGTTACCTCGAACACCATTGTATGCATCGATGCCATAGTGGCCATTGGAATCTGCACCAGAGTTGACTCCGTTAGACGGAGCGGTTCCCAGTGCGTACTTCATACCTTCGGTGTGCAGAGCACCATACAGCTTGCCGTAGAGGAGCTGTCCGTCTGACGACAGGCAGTCACCCTCAACGAGCGTAGCAGGATCGGTGTTCACATCGTGCCCCACCAGGTGAGCGTAGGCGACAAGCGAAGTGGCATCGTGGCCAGCATCGACAAGCATCTTGGCGCTGAGGGGGTTTTCGATTCCGGATGCAATAACATCCTTCAGTTCAGCCTCGAAGTTCGGGTTGATCTTGACGCTGCCGTCACGGTCGAGCAGCTGAGTAAACTCAGGCGTGCACGATGCTTCCGCGACGGGTGCAGCTGAAGGCGTTGAAGGCTCGGAAGGGGTTGAAGGTGTCGAAGGCGTCGACGGCGTGTATGCCGAGGATGCCGAAGCTTCCTTGGCGATGTTGTTGCCGGCGCCCCAACCAAAGTTGGGAGCGATGATTAGGACGAGGATGAAGAGGGTAAGGATTGCACCTACGAGTAGGGCTCCCTTGCTTATCTTGCTTTGCGTACTTTCCATTACTTGACCTCCAGAGGTCGGGATTTGTTCGCGAAACCGAGGTCCTCGAACGTGTTCGATTTGTCGGATTCGGTGTCGTGCTCGTCGTCTTCATCCTTCTTGCGGTTCATGGCGCGGATTGCACCAAAAACCACGAAGGCGATGACGGCGAAGAATGCTGCCAGGAAGGCGAACGCCTGAAGGACAGGTCGTGGTTCTGGTCCATACTTGAGGGCCCAAAGGCCTTCGATGAATGGAGCCATTACAAAACCTGCAAACAGCGCAGCGCCAAGGGTTCCAAGCGGCAACAAAATGAAGCGCTGGAAAAACTTGTTGCTTCGGTTTCGCCAAGCGATGAACCTGCTTTTCAGCGAGGCGGTCGACTTGGTGGAGCGCGTTGCGATGCGTTCGGTGGTTTCGGTGCTTCTGGTGCCGGCCCGCGATTCTCGCTTCAGGGTTACCCCTGCAGCGCTTCGTGCGGATTCCAGCTTCAGCTCCGGGTTTACCAGCGTCGGCTTCTGGTAGACGGCTCTTTCGAGTGTCGATTCGATGGCGTCGTGGGGGTCTTCACCCTCACTAAGCTTTGCGTCATAGAACGCAACGGCCTTCGTGTAGCGCTGGGTACCAGGCTTTGCGAAGGTGTTGAGTCCATGACGAAGATTTTCTTCGTTGATTCCCATTTTATTTACTCCTGTACTCTCCATGGATAGTTGCGCAGTCGCGCATTTGATTGCGTTACTGTGGCCGTCCCTGGAGGGGTTGGGAGCAGCGCGTCATACCGCTGAACTTGCGTTCGGCAGAATGGCGCGCTGCTTCCTAAGAAGTAAATAAGCATACATTCTAATAGTTTTCAGTGCGTCGAAAACATGTAAAACATGTCTTGGACATGCACTGTAATGATCTGACTTGTTAACGTTCACCTCACCTGACAAGGGTTTTAATCCATATCCGTGAATGATGTTACTAATTTATCACAAAAGTGCCATAATGTCAATGCTTTATACAATATATACACATAAACACAAGCGGTTTCAATTTGCTTTAAACCGGTCCTCATAAGCACGAGCGTTATCAAGCGCTACAGCTAGCGTGTTAAGGACGTTAAAACACGCTATATATAAAATATTTGACAACATCTGTCAATAAGTGTATATTCTGCTGTTAAGTGTAAGTTGCTTAGCTGCAACCAGCTTATTTCGCTATCCGCGCGATAAGCTGTCAACGGATACACGCCCGGGTAAGGGGAATGAATGCAACACAACAGTACGGAAACGGCTTCAGAAGTCGAATCTGCTCACGAGAAGATCATCTGGGACATCGCGTTCTGGGTGGTACGGAAGTACAACGAATGCGAATTCGGCCTTCCTTCAACTGAGCTCCCCGAGTTCGCACGCAAGATTCTTGCAGACAACGTCGACGACGTCAAACTGCAGGAGCTGCTAGCGGGTCTCGATGGGGATTCTGAGTATCACTGGGAGTGCATGAATTACGCACTCCTTTACGTCACCAAGGGCTTCACCAAGCGATCATCGGTATATCCGGGGAATTGGTTGTCGAAGTACCAGCAGGATGTGAAAGAGTTGCCGATTTCGGCAACAGCGTTTCGATTTGCAAAGCAGTTCGGCCGCATCGCCGACAACAAGAAGGCAGTAACAGCATGAGCTCCAAAGGATCAGTCGCAACAAAGCCTCTCACGACCAAGCCCCTCAGGGATGCTGATCTCCAGAAGGGGATTGCGGTCGTCGAGGGTATGCAGTCTGTTGTACGATGGAGCAAACGCGGCAAACCTGTCGCAGATATCGAAATGGAGATCACCACGATCGAACGAAATTCGTTCACCGAACCGAACTACCAGAAAACCAAGGATCTGTTGTGCAAGCGGTACCGCATGAGCGAAAGCGATTTCGTTCGCCAGGTGCTGCACGGCATGACGCAGTAGTTCCTACAAAAACCAGGCAGGCAACTGCCGCAAAACGTCACCGGTTCTGAGCCGGACTCCCTCCCCCAAGGAGTCCCTCCCGGTGACACCGCCACCTTTCTTTCTTCCACGGGAGGATAGACAGCAAAGGTGGCTCCCCGAGCGGAGCGCTCCAGGTCGTACGGCCTGTGATGCGCTCCGCTCGTGCGGATACAATTACCCCTAGCCAAGGGGTATTTTTTTTGTTATAATATACCGAGTAAAAGCGTCTTCGACCAGTTCTTTTGATGGTCTCATCGTCTAACGGTTAGGACACCAGGTTTTCATCCTGGCAATCGGAGTTCGATTCTCCGTGAGATCACCAAGAGAACCGACCGAAGGCGCGCTAACTAAAAAAGGAAATATATTTATATGGCATTAGTATTCAAACGAACAAAAATTCTCGCAACTGTCGGCCCTGACACAAGCACCCCTGAGATGCTAGAAGCTCTTATCGCTGCTGGTGTTAACGGTATCCGTCTTAACTTTAGCCACGGTACTTACGAAGAGCGTGAAGAGCAAATTCCTTGGATCCGCGAAGCCAGCAAGCGCCTTAACAAGCCAGTTGCGATTCTCCAAGACCTTCAAGGTCCTAAAATCCGCCTTGGTATGCTTAACGAAAACACCTCTGTTGTAAAGGGTGACGAAATCATTCTTGATTACGCAGCTGAACACAACGGTCTTACGTTTCCAGTACAATACAACCTCGCTGAAAAAGTAAAAGTTGGTGAACCACTTTACATCTTCGACGGTAAAGTTCGTACTACTGTTATTGAAATCGCCAGCGAAACTGCTATTAAACTCCGAATCGAAAACGACGGTACGTTAATGAGCAAAAAGGGCATTAACCTGCCTGACACTGACTTCGGTGGTGACATTCTTACTCCTAAAGACCTTAAAGACGTTGAATACGGTCTTACTCAAGACATCGACTACGTTGCGTTGAGCTTTATCCAAAGTGCTGATGACATTAACAACCTTCGCCAAATCTTGGTTGCTGGTGGTTCAACTGCGCAAATTATTGCCAAAATTGAAACTAAAGCTGCTATTAAACCTGATGTTATGGAAGAAATCGTTAAAGCTAGCGATGGTATCATGGTTGCCCGTGGAGACCTCGCGGTTGAAGCCGGTGCTGAAGTTGTGCCTATCGTACAACGTCGCCTTCTTGCGCTTTGCCGTAAGCACGGTAAATTAAGCATCGTTGCCACACAAATGATGGCAAGCATGGTTGATAACCCAGAGCCTACTCGTGCTGAAGTAAGTGACGTTGCTAACGCCGTTATCCAAGGTGCTGACACTGTCATGCTTTCCGACGAAACAGCCAACGGCAAATACCCACTTGAAACTGTTGCTGCTATGAAAAAAGTTATTCTTTATACACAAGATAACGCTCCAGTAGCTCCAATTCACGACATCATTGCTAAAAACATCCAACTCGACGCAATTAGTACAGCTGCTGTATCGCTTGCTGAACACCTTAAGGTTGATGCAATTATTGCTGAAACAAAGTCTGGTGCAACTGCATCGAACATTGCTGCTCACCGTCCAAACTTGCCAATAATCAGTGTTACAAGTGAAATCAAGGCTGCACAGCAACTTGCACTTAGCTACGCTAACCGTACATATATCCGTCCTGATAGCGCTGAAGCTGGTTTCGACTTAGCTACAGAACTTAAGAACGACGGCTTATTCGGCGAAGGTACTGTAAAGGTTATTATCGTTAGCGGTCAACAACCTGGAATCATCGGTCTTACCGACACAATTAAAGTTCGCGTACTCCAATAAATTTGGCATAAAAACGGTTGCTCCGTAGTACAATAAGCATAACAAGAAAAGATTAGGTGGATATGAGCTTTTTTAAACGAACCATTCGTGATGTTCCGATTGATAATAAAACCGTATTAGTACGGGCGGATTATAACGTCCCCCAAAGTAGTACCGGCGCAATTAGCGATGATTTACGAATTAGGGCGAGTATACCTACACTTGAATACTTACTTGAACACCACGCAAAAGTGGTAATTATGAGCCACCTCGGTCGTCCAGAAGGTCACGAAGCTAAATACAGTTTAAAACCTGTTGCCAAGCGGCTTTCTGAACTTCTTGGTCGTAAAGTCATTTTTGTCGATGACTGTATTGATGACAAGGTTGTTCAGGCGGTTAAAAAGGCTCCAAACAATAGTATTATTCTGCTTGAAAACCTTCGGTATTATCCTGAAGAAGAAGCCAACGATTCTGACTTCGCTCAAAAAATCGCCAAAAGTACTGGTGCCCGATACTTTGTACAAGATGGCTTTGGTGTTGTTCACCGAGCGCACGCGAGTACCGAAGCAATTACACACTTTATTCCTAGTGTCTCTGGTCTATTGCTGGAACGTGAATACGTTACTATTACTGGTGCTATGGAAAAGCCACAACGCCCGCTGGTAGCCGTTATGGGTGGAGCGAAAGTCAGCGATAAAATAACTGTCATCGAACGCTTGGTGGGTGTTGCCGATAAAATTATTATTGGTGGTGCTATGTCTAATACCTTTTTGAAATATAAGGGGCACCATATGGGCAGCAGTAAAGTTGAAGATGGCCAAGAGAAGGTGCTCGATAATATTTACTTAGCGGCTCATAAAAAACTTGATACAAGTATTGATGATTTTATTATTCTTCCTGAAGACGTAGCAGTTACGACGAGCATTTCAGAGATCGCTAAGCGAAAAAATGTAAAGCTTGGCAATTTAGATCCAAAAGCAATTGCAGCCGACATTGGCGATGCTTCTATTGAGCGAATGATTGAGGAAATTGCCAAAGCCAAAACAGTCATCTGGAATGGCACGTTAGGCTTAGCTGAATACCCCGAGTTTGCACACGGTTCGGCGCGTTTAGCGTTGGCTTTGGCAACGCAGCCTAAAACCACCTCTATTATCGGCGGTGGCGATACGGCCGATTTCGTTTTGAAATGGGATGGGAAAGGTGGCGAAAGCTTCACTCATGTGTCTACGGGCGGCGGGGCATCACTCGAATTAATGGCTGGCAAGAAACTCCCTGGTATCGAGAGTTTGCTTGACGCACCAAGATAAGCTACACTAAAGTTAATTAAATAAGCATAGGCAGTATGGCAAGAGAAAAGAAACTCATTATTGGAAACTGGAAAATGAACCTTGGGGTGCATGATTCTAGTTTGTACCTTCACCGTTTAGCTGGTGAAGTTAAAACTCACCGTAACTTAGAAGTTGTTATTGCGCCAACTATGTTAGCTTTGCAAACATTAAGCCTCCAAGTGAACTATAAACAGTTTAAGATGGCTGCTCAAAATTTTTACTGGCGTGACCACGGTGCGTATACCGGCGAGGTTTCAGCAACTAACCTTCGGGGAATCGTGCAGTATGGCTTAGTCGGACACTCTGAACGTCGCCATGTCTTTAACGAATCAGATAAAGATACGCGCGCAAAAGTACAGGCTGCTATCCGAAACGGTATTCGTCCAATCCTTTGTGTTGGTGAGACTACAAACGAACGCACCTCTGGTGAAACCCGCGATGTTATCCACGACCAACTTATTGGCGGTTTGGCTAACGTAACCAGTGAAGAGTTACCTCAAGTTGTCATTGCTTATGAACCTGTCTGGGCGATTGGTACTGGCAAAAATGCCGTTCCAACTGATGTTACCGAAGCGGTAGTGACAATTCGTCATCAACTAAAGCACCTCTACGGCGCTAAAGCGGCTAATGAAGTTCAAGTATTGTATGGTGGAAGTGTTACAGCTGACAGTGCTGCTGACTATTTGGCGTTAAGTGAAATTGACGGCCTGTTAGTAGGTGGTGCTAGTTTAGATGCCAAGGCTTTTAGCACGATTGTTGAAAAAGCATATAACAGTGTTAAAAAGTAGGTAGGTGGGGATATGTCTGATATTGATTTTGATGAACTAGATAGAGCCGTTAACGGCGCGATTGATGGTAACGGTACGCCGGCGCCCAGGCCGCGCTTTGATGATGCACCGGTTGCACCTCAGCAGCCAGCAGTACCCCAACCTCAAACCGTTACCCGTGTTGAACGAACAACCTTATCGCCCGTATCTTCGGGGCCAACTGCTGTTGCGGTTTCTGCTCCTTCGCAATCAACCGCTCCGGCAGCTCGCCGCAGTTCAGGTCGCTTTATGGATATGGTGCACCCGTCTTCAGATATGCGTTCACACGTGCCAAACACCCCTATTGAAACCAAGCCTGTGCCACAAGCACCAGTTGTCGTACCAGAACCTGTTATTGTAGAAGCTATCGAATCACCAGCCTGGAACGAACCGCTCGAATCTCCGTTCCTCCCAGACGCTAAAGTTGAGAAACGCCCGCTTGGTGGTGGAGAAGCGAACGTTGCTGAAGCGACAAGTATTGTCGATGAATTTGATTTTCAGGGTCTACTTGATGAGCCTGAAGAGCCATTGCTTGAAGCTCCAGAGCCTCAAGAACGCCTCGAAGCAACCACAATGCCAGACCCAATTGATTTTGCGGTAGCACAGGCCGAAAATGAAGTTGTTGATGCCGAAATTGTCGTAGCCGACGAACCTATAAAGGTAGAAGAAGAACCTGTTGCTACACCTGAAGTTATTGTTCAGCAACCCGTTCCTATTGCAGAGGCGCCTCGACCCGTTGTCGAAGAGCACGTTGGTCCAACTTCAATTACCCCACAATACAAAGAGCAAGCAAGCTCTAACCAGCAATCTGGTGCAATGTATGACACCGAGTCGTATCACCAAGCAGTTGCTGCCCCAGCTAAGAAGAAATCTGGTTGGCTTACGGTACTTATGATCTTGTTGCTGGTCATTCTTGGTGCCGTCGGTGGCTGGGCTGTGTTTACTTACGTATTACCTATGCTTTAACCCTAGGCTAACTACAGCGCCTCGTTTATACTAATAAGAATGGACATTCTTGGGGAATTAAACGATGCGCAGCGCGAAGCTGCTCTGACAACGTCGGGGCCACTTTTAATTTTAGCTGGAGCGGGGAGTGGTAAAACCAAAACACTGACGCACCGCATTGCCTTTCTTATTGCCGAAAAGGGTATTTGGCCAAGCCAAATTTTAGCCGTGACGTTTACTAATAAAGCTGCCAAAGAAATGCGTGAGCGATTGTCTCACCTGATTAACCAACCGAACAACCGTTCATTTATGCCTTGGATGGGAACATTCCACGGTATCTGCGTACGCTTGCTGCGGATGGATGGCCACTTCATTGACGTACCAAGTAACTTTGTTATTTATGACGAAGATGACCGGAAGGGTCTTGTTAAGCAGGCGATGAAGCAGCTTTCAATTACCGATAAAGAAATGAAACCTTCAGCTGTTAGTAGTGCAATCTCTTCGGCAAAAAACGACATGCAAAGCCCGGCCGATTACGAAGCTGCCGCCAACTATCCTTTTCAAAAAAGTGTCGCTAAGGTATATGCTTTGTACGAAAAGCGCCGAAAAGAAGCCAAGGCACTCGATTTTGACGATTTATTGCTTGAAGCGGTGAACTTACTGCAATCCAGCAAAGATATCCGTGATAAATGGAAAAACCATTTTAAGCACATTATGATTGATGAGTACCAAGACACGAACGCGGCTCAGTATCAGTTAGTGAAACTGCTAACCAACGACGAAAAAAATGTTTGTGTAGTAGGAGACGACTGGCAATCTATTTATAGTTGGCGTGGGGCCGATTTTACGAACATTTTAAACTTTGAACGTGATTATCCAGGGGCGAAGGTGGTGAAGCTTGAACAGAACTACCGAAGTACCGGTAATATTCTTGATGCTGCCAATCAGGTGATTACTAAAAACACCCAGCGTTCTGATAAGAAGTTATGGACTGCTGAGGGCAGTGGTGCGCCAGTGCAAGTTCACGGTGTATACGATGAAGCTGAAGAGGCGCGAACGGTTGCTGACCGGATTTCTGCTCAGGTGATGATTGCGGCTCGAAAGCACAGCGATTTTGCTGTGTTGTACCGTACCAACGCCCAAAGCTACACGCTTGAGCGAGCCTTTTTGCAGTCACGGGTACCGTACCAGATTGTTGGTGGTGTTCGCTTCTACGACCGCAAAGAAATTAAAGATATTATTGCGTACTTAAAGCTTATTTATCAACCAAACGACCGCATGAGCTTTAGCCGTATTGCTAATGTGCCAACCCGTGGCGTTGGTGCGACAAGTTTAGAGCGGTTTTTAAATTGGCAATCTGACCAGCCAGTCGATATTATCGAAGCCTTATTACGGGTTGATGCTGAAAAAATCGTTACAGGTAAAGCGAAGCTTGCTTTAACGCGACTTGGCCAGAACTTACAAAGCCTGCGTGAGAAAGTTGAAGAACTAAGCCCGGCTGAACTTATTGATGCGCTCATCAAACTTATTGGGTATCGTGACTTTATTCTCGACGGCACCCCACAAGCTGAAGACCGTGAAGAAAACCTTGGTTCGCTGCTTTCGGACGCTCAAAACTTTACGAGTATTTCAGATTTCCTTGAAGAAGTCGCCTTAATGTCGAGTGTTGATAGCCAGAAAGATGGTGACACCGTTACCCTAATGACACTCCATGCTGCTAAAGGCCTAGAATTCCCAGTGGTCTTTATGGTTGGTATGGAAGAAGGTATTTTGCCACACTCTCGAGTATTCGATTCGAGCCCGGCTGACTTGGAAGAAGAACGTCGGCTTTGTTATGTAGGTATGACACGCGCCAGGGAAGAACTACACCTCAGCTACGCTTATAGCCGCCTGCAATTTGGACAACGTGGCTATAACCCGATGTCCCGTTTCATTACCGACATGGGCGATCAGGTTGCCATGACGAGCCCCGAGCCCGGTATTATGGGGTACCAGCCAGACGAACCGTTTTATAGTGATGAAGTTGGCTTTGATATTGGTGATAAAGTCCGTTCAGCTGCCTTCGGCGACGGTGAAATTATTGATGTTGACGGTATGGCAGTTACAATTGCATTTATCAGTGGTCAAACGAAAAAGTTAAACGCTGAATATGCCCATTTGCAGAAGCTTTAGTGCTATACTAAGTACAATAGAAAATACAAAATACTGTATACACTGTTAGGGACTGTTTTTTAATTCTGCATGAAACTACGTTTACGTAAATCCACCACGTTTATTTCTGTGAGCCTTGCTATCTTGGGGCTTTTCGGTGTCTTTGGAATTAGTATGATTGCTCGCCCGGTGGCAGCCGCTGATATTTCAGGGCGTCTTGTTTCGGTGCACGACCGTGGTAAAGAAACGGTGTTTTTGACTAATGCCGAAACTTTGCGGGATGCTTTTAAGGAAAATGGTATTGAAGTAGATTCACACGATGCGGTCGAGCCAGCAATCGACGACAAGTTAGTTGCGAGTGATTACCAGGTAAATATTTATCGGGCTCGGCCAGTAACTGTTATTGACGGTTCAACTCGCCTAAAGGTTGTCACACCTTACCAAACAGCCGAACAAATTATCGCTGACGTTGGCATTTCGTTGTATCCAGAAGACACAACCAGCCTAAGCCGCTCAACTGACATCCTGAGTGACGGTGCCGGCTTGAAATTACAAGTAACTCGGGCGACACCTTTGATGCTTGATTTGTATGGCAAGAAAACAGAAGTTCGTACGCAAACTGGTACTGTCGGTGAGATGCTTAAGGAAAAGGGCATTGCCTTAGCAAAGGATGACCGTTCGTCACTTCCAGACTCGACAGCTATTACTGAAGGTATGGAGCTTCGTTTATGGCGAGAAGGTAAGCGTACGCTTAACGTTGATGAAGCCGTGGCGTTCGGTGTAGAGAAAATTAAGGACGCCGACCGCGCCATTGGCTATAGCGCCGTTCAAACCCCTGGCGTTGCTGGGCAACGGACTGTGACGTACGAAGTTGAAGTTATTAATGGTCAAGAAGTTTCTCGTACCGAGATTGCGGCAATTGTGACACAGCAACCGAAAACACAAGTTGAAATTATTGGTTCAAAATCTGCATCAGTTGCCTATACTGGTGGCGGTTCAAAAACCGAATGGCTGGCTGCTTCAAATATTCCGCAAGAAAGCTGGGGAGCCGCAGACTTCATGGTAGCTAAAGAGAGTGGCTGGAACCCTAACGCCGTCAACAAATCATCTGGTGCTTGTGGACTGGCGCAGGCACTGCCATGTAGCAAGCTTGGCCCAAACTGGAGCAACCCAGTTGTTGCCTTGAACTGGATGAACAACTACGTTAATGGCCGTTATGGAAGCTGGGAAAAAGCCTATAGTTTCTGGCAAGCGAATCGATGGTATTAATGAAAGGTCCTAAAAAATCACTTGGACAGCACTGGCTAAAAGATCGAGATATCTTAGCAAATATTGCTGATGATGCAAATATTGGCCCAGACGACGTTGTGCTAGAAATCGGGCCTGGCCTTGGTACACTTACGAGTGAACTACTTCGGCGTGCTAAGAAAGTAATCGCTGTTGAACTTGACGGTGACCTGGCTGCTAAACTACCAGGCCAGTTTCCGGGTACCAAGCTTGAAGTTGTAAACCAGGATATTCTTTCCTTTGACCTAACTCGACTACCTGAAAACTACGTAGTGGTTGCGAACGTTCCGTATTACATTACGTCAAAAATTATTCAGTTATTAACCACTGCCGTCAATAAGCCGCGCACTATTGTGTTGCTGATTCAAAAAGAAGTTGCCGTACGACTCGCTGCTAAGCCAGGAGATATGAGCATTCTGGCTGTAAGTGCTCAAATTTATGCCGAAGTTGAACTGAGCGATGTAGTGCTGGCTAAGTTTTTCACACCACCTCCAAAAGTGGACAGCCAAGTGGTGGTGTTAAACACTCGCGAAACCGCCTTAGTGAGCCCAGAAGATGAAAAATTATTCTTTAGAGTGATTAAAGCTGGCTTCTCCGCTAAGCGCAAAAAACTGCGAACAAGCATTTCAAGTGGCTTACATATTTCAAAACAGGAAGCCGAAGAATTGCTGAATAGTAACGGTATTAGCCCCGACGACCGCGCTGAGCAGCTTTCTTTAGACGACTGGTTACGATTGACTGCAGCCGTTGCACGAACAGAGTAGATATACAGTGCTATAATTAATGCTAATGATTAATCGTTTGTATACTGGACTGTTTTTAGTCGCTTTTCTTTCGGCCGTATCCTTCATTACTTTTAGTAGTAGTGTTCAAGCTCAAGATGAAACAACCGAAAATAGCAGTGCCAAGCGCCTCATGACCGTCTATGACCGTAATACGGAAAGCTCATTCTTAACCGACCAAAAAACGATTGGTGCGGCGCTGAAGCAAAACGGTATCGAGCTTGACCCTCGTGATACGGTTGAGCCATCTCGGGACGAAGAGTTAATTGCTGACGACTATCAAGTGAATATTTATCGCGCTCGCCCGGTGTTTGTTATCGACGGCTCAACTAGGGTGAAAATTATGACTCCGTATCAGGTACCTGAGCGGATCGTTAAAGACGCTGGTATTAATATGTATCCCGAAGACACTACCATTCTAAAGCCGTCGACTGATTTTGTTGGCGATGGCGCTGGCTTACAACTAAGCATTAGCCGGGCGACGCCAATAATGCTGGACCTTTATAGCAAGAAGACTGAAATTCGCACTCAAGGCAAGACGGTGGGAGAGATGTTAAAAGAAAAGAATATTGTACTCGGGGCGAATGGGCGAGTGTCCGTTCCTGAAGTGACGCCTATTACTGCCGGTATGGAGGTGCGCGTTTGGCAAGAAGGTAAGCAAACAATTACTATTGACCGAGCCGTGCCCTTTGGAACGCAAAAAGTGTTTGATGCTGACCGCTTGATAGGGTACAAAATGGTGAGCATCCCAGGTACCGAGGGCGTAGAAACGCTCACCTATGAAATTGAAGTAAAAGACGGTGTAGAGATATCTCGAACCCAGATTGCGAGCATTGTTATTAAACAACCTGTTAAGCAAGTTGAGCTTGTTGGTATAAAAAACAATCCTGGCGCCCTAACTAAATCCAAAGGTGCGCAAATCTGGACAGATAGTAAAGGTGTGAAGCACCGAGAAACCTACTACGATTTAAATATGAGTCGGGTTATGCAAGCTTGTGGGCAGGGTGGCTATTACGAAGTGCGATCTGACGGTATAAAAGTCGATGCTGATGGCTATGTAATTATTGCGGCTAATTTTGGGCGCTACCCTCGCTGTTCGCTGACCGAAACCAGTGTCGGTATGGCAAAAGTATATGACACCGGTGGTTTCGCAGCTAAACACCCTGATGGCTTTGACCTTGCCACCGACTGGTCGAAGGCTGACGGTCGTTAACCTCTGACGATTTAACCGTCAATCTGGTACAATGGACATAAATGGAACAACCACAGAAAAAACTCTACATCACCACTGCCATCCCTTATGTGAATGGCACACCTCACATTGGCAACGCCCTTGATTACCTTTTAGCTGATATCTGGACTCGTTACCAGCGCCAAAACGGCCACGAAGTTCGTTTCCAAGTTGGTACCGACGAGCACGGTAATAAAATTGCCGCCAAAGCCGTCGAAGAAGGTATTACACCAAAAGAATACACCGATAAAATGTACGGCAATTTTGAAGACCTCATGAAAAAAGTCGGTGCTCAATACACCGATTTTATCCGCACCACCGATGCTCACCACGAAGCAGCTGTCCAACATATTTGGAAGCAACTCGAGCCGTATATCTACAAAGGTTCATACCAAGGTTGGTACTGTGTTGGCCACGAAGCCTTCTTTACTGATAATGAAGTTCAAGCCCTTGGCGGTATTTGCCCCGACCACCAGAAGCCTTTTGAACAGGTGAGTGAAGAAAACTACTTCTTTAAAACCAGTGCCTTTACTGACCAAATTAAAGAAGCGATTAACAACGGCACTATGCAAATTGTTCCAGAGTTCCGCAAGAATGAATTCTTAGAACTTATTAAAGATGGTATTGCAGATGTCAGTATTTCACGGCCTCGCAAAAGCTTGTCTTGGGGAGTGCCTGTTCCTGGTGACCCAGAACAAGTTATGTATGTCTGGATTGATGCACTCGCTAACTACATTACGGTCATTGGCTACCCTGACCGTCCTGAAGAATACAAAAGCTTTTGGCCAGCTGATGTTGAAGTTATCGGTAAAGACATTCTTCGTTTCCACGCCGGCATTTGGCCAGCGATGCTTCTTGGCATTGGCCTGGAAGTTCCTAAAAAGTTACTGGTACACGGCCACATTAATATTAGTGGTACTAAAATTAGTAAATCTATTGGTAATGGTATCGACCCTAACGAAATTATCGACCAGTATGGCCTGGACGCTTTCCGTTATTTCTTCTCCCGTCACATCCCAACCCTCGACGATGGTGATTTCACTTGGGAAAAGTTCGAAACTGCGTATAACAGCGAACTTGGTAATGACCTAGGTAACTTAATTCAACGTGTCTCTAGCATGATTATTCGCTACCAAGCTGGCGTTATTGGCGAGTCGCAACAAACTGAGCACGACATGACTAACTATCACCGCGCAATTGCTGACCTTGAGTTTAACAAAGCAATTGATGAAGTATGGAACATGGTGCGTAGCCTCAACCAGTATATTGATAACGTAAAGCCGTGGGTTGTGGCTAAAGGACTAGGCACTGACCCTGAGGCAGAACCTCACTTGTCTGAAATTCTGGCTCACTGCGCTGGTGCTTTGGTTCAAATCGGTGACCTATTGATTCCATTCATGCCCGGTACGGCTGCTTATATTCACGATACATTTGAAAGCGGTGTCGTAAAGCCATCGGAGGGCGTGCTATTCCCTAAGCGCTATATTCACACCGCTGACCCACACGCTGCAAAACAATAATGTTAATTGATACTCATTGTCACATTCACGAATCGTACGAACTGCCTATTGAAGAGGTATTGCAACGCGCCGCCGAGTCGGAGGTGGGTGAGTATATATGTGTGGGGACTTCTGAAAAAAGTTCCGAGTTAGCTGTCAGTTTTGCCGAGGATCATCTTGAAGCTTACGCTGCGATTGGCGTACATCCACACGATACGAAAGATGGCTACGAAGCCATAGCTAATATAGCGGGTACATCTTCAAAAATTGTCGCGGTAGGCGAAATAGGCCTAGACTACTTTTATACCCATAGCCCCCGCGAAGTGCAAATGGAAGCCCTCGAAGCCCAAATTCAAGTTGCCCTGAGTTATGATTTACCAATTATTTTCCACGTTCGTGAAGCTTTTGATGATTTTTGGCCTATTTTTGATAAGTACCCAGGAATTCGCGGTGAGTTACATAGTTTTACAGATTCAAGCCAGAACCTGCAAATGGCGCTCGACCGAGGCTTGTATATAGGCTTAAACGGCATAAGCACTTTCACTAAGGACGAAACGCAGAAAGCTACTTTCGACTCCATACCGTTAGACCGTTTACTGCTCGAAACAGACGCGCCTTTCTTGACACCTGCACCATTACGTGGTAAAGTAAATGAGCCCGCGTATGTGAAGCTAGTTGCGCAATATCATGCTAATCGAAGAGGTATAAGCCTTGAAGAGATTGCTGATGCTACTACCGCAAACGCCCGTGCGTTGTTTAAACTAACAGCTCTTTCTTAAATAAAAACACTACCGCAAAAATTCCATTATTTAAGGGAAGATTTTTTATATGGCAAACGGACAATTCAATATTCCAGATTCGTTTCGAGATTCTACTCCGGAACGTCAAAACAGCCCTTCTTACGAAACCCAACAGGTTGCGCCTTATTTGATACAAATGGATGCCCAACGCAATGGGCCGGAAGTACTTCAGTCGCCGGTGGCATCAATTAAAGAGCTCACTGATCAATTGAGTGACCGCCTTGACTCTTACCGGTCTACAGCAGAAGTGCTTGAGCAAAGTAAGCGCCCATGGTTGAAAGCTGCCAAAGGGTTAATTATCGCACCGAAGCCGATACTTGCAGAACTTATCGAGAAGGAAAGTATCATTATTGGGAAACTTGTACAAAAACAAGGCCCGCACCAAGAAAACCGAATATGGATTCAGAATCGTGAACTCTTTTATGGTTTTATTGATAAAAAAAATCACATCTCTTTGGACAAAACGACCGTCAGGTACTACTTCAATGCACATAACAGGTACATTAAATTGTTTAACGGAAAGGATATTCCGTTTGTTCAGGGTGAAATAGAAAACCTTGCCGGGTTGTTACCAATGATAGAGCATTCTGTTATGCACGAACTGTATCCTTTAGACGAAGCGATAGATGACCTTATGCATGATGATGATGACGCTTTAGACCACCTTCAATACCTTGATAATTTAACAAATACTAATGGTGTTTCAGAGCTAAGCGAAGCGAAGACAGAAATCAAAGATGGCGCTAGTCAAGATGATTTTAAGTTAGCTGCCTAGTGCTCCATACGCTATAATAAGGAAAGTGAATAACGAGGTGATTTATCTTGATCATGCGGCTGCAACGCCGCTTGACCCAAAAGTTTTAACGGCAATGATGCCGTACTTTTCTGATGACTTTTATAACCCCTCGGCTCCTTACGCGCCAGCCATTATGGTGCGCCGTGCGTATGAAGCAGCCAAAGATACGATTGGCCGAGCAATCGGCGCTCGTGGTGATGACATTATTATTACCGCTGGGGCGACGGAATCAATTAATTTAGCGTTTTCGAGTGTTGGTGGCCACATTATTACTGCCAACATTGAACACCATGCAGTACTTGCTGCGGCTAAAAACTTTGACCACACTATCGTTGAATCAGACAATCGGGCTGTGGTTACTCCTGAAGTTGTCCGGGCGGCAATTCGCCCTGATACTCGGCTAGTCAGTATCGCACTAGCTAATAACGAAGTAGGGACTATTCAGCCACTTCGAGATATTGCCGAAGTAGTTAAGAAAGAGCGTGATGCTCGTTTGGCTCGTGGCGACCATACTCCCATTTACCTGCACAGCGATGCTTCGCAGGGTGTTGGGCAACTTGACGTAAACGTTGCCCGCTTGGGTGTCGATTTGCTGACGTTAAATGCAGCAAAAGTGTACGGCCCTAAGCAAGTTGGGCTTTTATGGTCAGCACCTTTTGTTGAATTAAAGCCATATATTGTTGGCGGCGGGCAAGAGCGTGGTATTCGCAGTGGTACAGAAAACGTCGCCGGTACTGTTGGCTTCGCTAAAGGCATGGAACTAGCGAGTGAGCACCGTGGCTATGAATCGAAACGACTTATGAAATTACGTGATTCGATGCAGAAAAAGCTCATTGAAGCATTTCCTAAGGCGGTTCTTTCTGGGCACCAACGCCATCGCTTAGCGGGGCACTTGCACATATCGTTCCCTGATCTTGATGGCGAGCGGGTATTATTCGGGTTGGAAAACCGCGGAGTATTAGTTGCAACCGGGAGTGCCTGCGCAGCCAATAAAGGCACTCGTTCACATGTACTCACTTCAATTGGGTTAGCCCCGGAGATTGCCGATGGTAGCCTGCGAATAACACTAGGGCACCTTTCGAATGATGAAAATTGTGTCGCTGCTGCCAATATTATTATTGAAGAGGTGACGAAAGAGTATGCTCGGGTAGGTCGCTCATGAAGTGGCTCGTTTCTGGATTTATTCTAGCTGCGGTATGTATTGCTTTGATTACTGTTTACCTGCAGCCGAACAACTTTATAGGCTGTAACGATACACCAACCGCAAGTCAGGAATGTGCAACATCTGATGCGATTGTTGTAGTGAGCGGCGGTGATACTCGGGCTCGTACCGAAGCGGGAATCAACCTGTATAAAAACGGTTGGGCAGACACGCTCATTTTCTCTGGTGCGGCTCAAGATAAAACCGGCCCAAGTAACGCTGAAGCAATGCAACGCCAAGCCGTTGAAGCTGGCGTTCCAATTGAGTCGACCATTATTGATGAAGATTCTGAATCGACTCAACAAAATGCTAAAAACACAAAAACCATCTTCGCTAATCAGAGTTATTCTGACGTTATTTTGGTAACTTCCGGCTATCACCAACGACGGGCTAGCCTTGAGTTTAATAAACTCTCCGACTCGGTAACGATTCGTAATTACCCAGTTACCGAAGATAGCGACTGGGGCTGGTTTTGGTGGCTAACCCCTCGAGGTTGGTGGCTGTCTGGTGGTGAATTAGTGAAAATTGTCGCCTTTTACTTTGGAGCAACCTCATGACAAAAGTATATGTAGGTATGAGCGGTGGTGTTGATTCGTCTTTGACGGCGGCACTTTTAGTTGAGCAAGGCTACGATGTCACGGGTGTGTATATGAAAAACTGGACCCAAGACCTGCCGGGTATGAAATGCCCCTGGGCTGATGACTTGGCCGATGCAAAGCGCGTGGCTACTCAGCTTGGGATTGATTTTAAAGTCTTCGATTTCGAAAATGAATATAAGCAAAAAGTCGTTAATTACATGATTGATGAATATAAACTTGGCCGTACCCCAAACCCAGATATTATGTGTAACCAGGAAGTTAAGTTTAAGATTTTTCTTGAAACGGCACTTGAAGATGGCGCTGACCTTATTGCTACTGGACACTATGCACGGGTGGCTGATGGAAAATTATTACAGGCTGTGGACACCAACAAAGATCAGACCTATTTCCTGTATCGTGTAACAGGTGAAGCGCTAGCTAAGACATTATTTCCACTTGGTGAATTTACAAAACCTGCTGTTCGTGAAATGGCGAAAGAGCGCGGGCTATTTACGGCTGCTAAAAAAGATAGCCAAGGCATTTGTTTTGTTGGGCAAATTGGTATTCGCGAATTCTTAAGCCAATACGTTGAACAGAAGGCTGGTTCGATTATTGATAAGAAAACCAACAAGGTACTTGGCCAGCATGATGGAGCGATTTTTTATACCATCGGTCAACGCCACGGGCTTGATGTTGGTGGCGGCTTGCCATATTACGTTGTTGGCAAAGATATGGATAAAAATGAAGTGTACGTTACAACCAACTTGAACGACGAATCGTTGTGGCGCCCTGAACTGACGTTAACCAGCGCGCACTGGATTAATGAAACTCCACGAACGGGTGAATATCAAGTACGGGTTCGTCACCGAGCCTCGCTGATCCCAACCCAACTTTCATTCAATGATGACGGCAGCGTAAACCTTACATTAGACAACGCCGAGCGGGCCGTCGCACCTGGACAATCGGTCGTTATCTACGACGGCGAGCTTTGTGTTGGCGGCGGCATTATTGCTTAAGTGCTTATTCAGCTAGTGCATATATAGTGTATTAGTAAAGTATCTGAATTGACTTCAACTGCGAGGGATACTTTATAAACAAGCACCTGTTTACTTGAAGCAATGTTAGTTGTTCGAGTTATATGAAAGCCACCTCACGCCCACCCGGAGGTGGCTTTTTGTTTGGGGCTAAAAATGGTACAATTACCCTTATGAATGCCCAAGAAATCCGCAACTCGTACCTAGAGTTCTTTAAAGAACGTGGCCACGCAATTATTCCGCGTGCCCAGCTTATTCCGTTTAACGACCCGACAACATTATTTACAGGTAGTGGTATGCAACCGTTGCTGCCTTACTTGCTTGGCCAAGAACACCCCTCCGGTGTTCGGCTAGTAGACAGCCAAACCTGTTTACGTGCCCAAGATATTGAAGATGTTGGCGACAATCGTCACACAACCTTTTTTGAAATGCTTGGTAACTGGAGTATGGGTGATTACTTCAAAGAACAGCAAATTCGCTGGTTTTCTGAATTCTTATTTGACGTCGTAGGGCTGGATCCAAACAAAATTTATGTAACGGCATTTATTGGTGATGAAAAAAATGGCATTCCTCGTGACGACGAAGCTGCGAACATTTGGCAAAAAGTATTTACCGAACGCGGTATCCAAGCCGATATTGTTGAAGTCGGTTCACAAGCCGATGGTGACGTGCGTGGCATTAAACCGGGTGAACGAATCTTCTTTTACGATGATGGCGAAAACTGGTGGAGCCGTGGCGGTGGCCTTGAAAAGACACCTATCGGTGACCCATGTGGACCAGATAGCGAAGTGTTTTATGACTTTGGGTCTGAAAACCACGCCCAAGGCTATGGCCTCGCGCACCCGGCTAGCGACAGTGGCCAGTTCATGGAAATTGGTAACCAAGTCTTTATGCAATATAGCCGTAACGAAGATGGTAGCTTTACGCCACTTGAAAAACAGAACGTCGACTTCGGTGGTGGTTTAGAGCGAATTGCGGCCGCAAGTATCAAAAGCCCTGATGTCTTCCGAATTAGTCTTTTATGGCCAATTGTTGAAAAAATCCAAAAACTGAGTGGCAAAAACTACGAAAGTAATACCGCCAGTATGCGTGTCATTGCCGATCACCTCCGGGCAGCGGTCTTCTTGGCAGTCGATGGTGTCAAGCCTGCGAATAAAGAGCAAGGTTACGTTATGCGCCGTCTGCTTCGCCGAGCTATTCGCTTCGCCTTTGACCTTGGCATCGAACAAAACTTCTTTGAAGAA
>Ga0247808_10000449_pt1 | contig 20384 bp, 20 predicted proteins | sample UWRJL089202R1_FD_179914 | JGI IMG/M metagenome (GOLD analysis project Ga0247808, IMG submission 179914) | Plant litter microbial communities from Arlington Agricultural Research Station in Wisconsin, United States - UWRJ-L089-202R-1 | ecosystem: Environmental > Terrestrial > Plant litter >... | reverse complement strand
AAAAGTCAGAAATTTTCGCGAAGCACGGAAAATCTGCAAATGACACAGGAAGCGCTGAAGGACAGATTGCTCTATTCACTTTTAGAATCAACCACCTTTCTCAGCATTTGAAAGCCAACCGTCACGATTTTGCTACAGAGAGATCTCTAGTAATGTTGGTAGGTAAGAGAAAATCTCTTCTTGATTACTTGAAGAAGAAAGAAATCTCCAGATACAGAGCTATCATCGCTGAATTGGGAATCAGAAAATAATTTCCGCTTTCAAGCAAAAACAAAAGCAACTCAATTTGGGTTGCTTTTGTTTTTTGAATTTGTTTCAATGGAAATGGTAAGATTAATTTGCTTCTATGACTTTAGTTTTAGCTAACAAATCTCCCAATCTCTGACTTTCATTTGAATTTTTAATTATAATTATTGCTACCAATCCGAAAAAGAACATATCTAGTAAATCTACAATGTGTCTTAAAAAAGATTGTCTCAATGTGATTTTATTTTCAGTTTGTAAATCAACCGGAGTTAATCTAACAATAAAATTTCCCAAAGTTGAATTTATTGTTATTTCGATTACACATAAATATATAAACCAAAATAAAATTATAGGAATAGTTTTAATACCATTTACAGAATATTCTCCTTCATCATTTGAACTTCCAAATTTATAAATATAAAAATAGGTCAATCCAAATATTATTGAATAGTCAATAAAACCTGCTAAAATTCTTCTTAAAATAAACTTTTTATTTTTCAATTTATTAGAATTTGATTAAGCTTTAGCAACCTCAGATTTTCTGGATTCCTTAAAAAGAAAATAAACCCCAATCAAACTCAACAAAACAAACAAGCCAAAACTTATCAAAGAAAATAATTTTCCAGTTTCGATAACGGCTGGTTCAAATTTCATTTCAATTTTGTGTTTTCCTGCTGGGACGTAAAGTGCTCTCAAAAGGTAATTTGCTTTGATGTAATCCACTTTGTTTCCGTCCAGATAAACATTCCAGCCGTGTGGATAATAAATTTCTGAAAATACTGCTAATTGAGCTGTTTTGGAAGATGAATCAAAAGACAATTCGTTTGGCTGATAAGACTTCAAAGCCAAAAACGCCGTTGAGTCTTTTACTAGATTTTTTCCGTTGAAATAAGCTTTATCATCTTTAGAAATTACAGCGATTTTCTTGGTGTCGAGATTTCCGGTTTCGTTCAGTTCCTCGTTTGGATTATTTACGAATTTGATGTCAGAAACAAACCACGCATTTCCGTTGGCTTCAGGATTTGGCGTGATTTCCGGTTTTTGCTGGTCGCCCACCAGGAAATATTTGGTGTTCAGCATATTCAGGATTCTGACCGTTTTTACCTGGTCGGTCGTTGAGAAATATTTGTTGATTAAATCATCATAACGTCTCAGTTTCACAGCGTGATAACCGCCAATCGACGATTTGAAATAAGACGTATTTGTCTCACTGAAAGTCGATAGAATATTGTTAAAAATCCTGTAATGATCCTTGTCTTTTTCTGCAATTGTCTGCAAAGCTTTATTAACTTCGGTCTGTTGAAGAAGGCTTTGAACAAACGTGTCGTTTCCAGCTTTGCTCATCAGATATTCCGAATTTTCTGTTTGAAATGGATAATCAGCGCAGGTTTTGTCAACGAAGTTATCGTCGTTCAGATAACGTCTGTTAACTGTCCAAAGGTCAAATAAACTCACGAATCCAATAATTAATAAAACGATGTTGACGTTCAGTTTTTTCTTTAATCCTAAAAATAAAACGCCAGCCGTAATCAAAACGTAAATAATCGCTTTGAAAGCATCGGTTTGGAACATAGACGCTCTTTCATCAACCAAATAATCTAATAAGAAAGGCGGAAGATAAGTTTTTTCAGTAGCGGTATAGAAACCTAAAATTCCTTTTCCGAAAACCATCAGAATCAATGTAATTCCCAAAACAGTCCCAGAAACATAAAATAAGATTTTCTTTTTGTATTCTTCGGTCAGATTTTCATCAGTAAAGAATTTATATAATCCAAGAATCGCAATGAAAGGAAACAAAAATTCCACAACCACCAAGATAGACGAAGGCGCACGGAACTTGTTGTACATCGGAACATAATCGATGAAGAAATCTGTTAAAGCTGAGAAATTGCTTCCCCAGGCTAAGAAAATTGTCAAAATTGATGCGCCTAAAATCCAATATCTGTAACGTTTTCCGGCAAAGAAAAATCCTAAAACGGCCATGAAACAAACGACTGCACCTTGATAAGCCGGACCAGAAGTGCTTGGCTGGTCGCCCCAATAAGTCAGGCTTCCAAAACCTTTCATCATCATTTCATATTCCTGCTGAGATTTGATGTTTTCCTGAGCCAGTTCTTGTACGTGTTCCATCATTTTGTCAGAACCTTCTTCCTGGCTTGCACCTCCCATTAATCTTGGAATGAATAAGTTAAGTGTTTCCAGTTTTCCGTAGCTCCACATTGTGATGCTTTCTTTATCCATTCCGGACTTTCCGGCTGTGTGAGAGCCTGTGTTCAGAATTTGTTTTCCACGTACAGTTTCTTTCACATATTCTGCGTTTGCCATTATTCTTTGGGAATTCATTCCGACTCCGATGATTGCTGCTGCTGCTACAATTCCGCTGGAAATCAGAAAATGTTTCCATTCGATTTTGCCTTTGATGGCTCTTATCAATTCGGAAAGGAAAAGAAATCCTAATCCAATGAACAGATAATAAGTCATCTGCGGGTGATTCGCACAAATCTGAAGTCCCATAAAAAGGGTAGTGGTAATAAATCCGAGAATATATTTTTTCCTGAAATAAACCAATAAAATTCCGGCTACAAGTGGGGCGAAATAAGCAATCGTATGAACTTTTCCATTATGACCAGCCGCAATAATAATGTAAAAATAAGTTGACAATCCGAAGAAAGTTGCTCCTAATAAAGCGTATTTCCAATTTCTAACCGCAACCATTCCCAAAAAGAAAAATCCAGCAAACAAAAGGAATAAATAATTTGCAGGTTTTGGAAGGAACAAAAACAAATCGTCCATTTTTTTGATAACATCGCCACGGAATTGTGCTCCGGTTTGGTAAGTCGGCATTCCGCCAAACATGGCGTCACTCCAGTACGTTTCATTTTCGTTGTTCGCGCGGTATTGCAAAAGTTCCTCTGCGCCGCCTTTGTAGAAAACGATATCGTGCTGCATCAAACGTTTTCCGGAAATGACAGGATTGGCGTAAACCACGGCCAGCAAAATGAAAACGACCAGACTTGCAAGGATGAAAATTAGATTCTTCTTATTTTTAAACATAGATGTTAGATATTAAGCTTTATATTAGATTTGAAATCAGTGTTTTAGCAATTAATATCAATTGCCAAATGGCTTTAAAATTTCAAATTCCAAATTTAATATTAAAAAACCTTTCAGACTTAAAAATCTGAAAGGTTTTATGTTTATTTTATGTCAGCATCTGACTATTGTTTTTTCTCTTCTTTTATTTCCTCAAAATCTACAGTTTCCGCATCCCATTTTACTTTTTGTTCGGGCATTTTTTTCGAACCGGTCTGTTCATTTTGCTGCTGATTCTTAGGATTCAGAGTCGGGAAGTTTTTATAAAATGCATTAAAAAACAATCTTTTCAAAATATTCCAGACGAAGAATATGATGATGGTTGCGATAATGAATTCGAAAATGTATTTCATTTCCTTATTTTTTTATTTAATTCTAAAATCTATTTGTAAGAAGGATTGATGATAATAGACGTCGTCGAGTTTTTGCTCATGCTCTGCGTTTGCTTTCCGTCAGAAACACTTTCTTTTTGGGTTGTTTTGATGCTCAAATTCTGGTTCAGAAGCCAGCCTGTATTTTCATCGACGATGATTTTTCCGCTTTCGGTTCCGCCAACACTCATCGTATGCGTCATTCCATTTTGAGTTTGCTTATCAGATTTTGAAGGAATCACACCAGTTACACTGATTTCCGCTTTCCCATCCTCAACTTTAGTCAATGTAAATGTCAAAGTTTGTTTAACTTTTCCAGGAACAATGTCTTCAGAATCTGTCCATTTATCACCGATTTTTGCTCCTTTTGCAGGAAGAAGTTTCAGGTTTTTGCCTAATTGTTCTTTCATCATTGCTTCATTGAAACCAGTTTTGAAACTTTCTATAAAAGCTGTTTGCTGTTTTGTATCTTTCACAGTTCCGGCAATTGCTTTTTTCAGATTGTTGTAAACGGCATCAAATCCAGTTACAGATTTAATGTTTCCATAAGAATCCATTTTCACATTCAATTTGTTGCCTGCCAAGCCTTTGCTTACCAGATAATCCATTTTAAGAGCTTCCTCTTTTGGTGCCGCCTGTTTGGTGTCAATGGTTATCGTTTTTCCGTTCGAAGAATTAGACATTCTTTTTCCGGTCATATTCAATGTCAAATCGTAAATATTGTTTTTGAAATCATTGACAGTTACAGACATTTCGTCCGTAGTTTCATTGGTTCCGGACATTGTTTTTCCGTCTGGTGTGTTCAAAGTTTGAATTTCTCTTTGATAAGAAACCAACGGATAAGTTACTCCTTTTTCCAAAATGAATTTCTGCTTGTAAACGCCGCTGCTGTCAGCAATCGCTTTCGGTTTTGAAGCTTCCTCTGCGGAAACTTCTACCGTTACAGTTTCGGTTTTTCCTGTTTTCGGATCAACTCTTGTAATGGTTTTCGTTTCCTTTTTACAAGCTACCAATGTTATGGCGATAAGCGCGAGCGCTGTTATTTTTTTCATAATTGATGTTTAATAATAAATTATAATTGATGTATTGATAAATAATAAGTTGATTTCTAACAACTAAAAATTATCAACCGGCAACAACTATCTTCTGTCTCACGGCTTCATAAAGAATCGCACCACACGCTACAGAGACGTTCAGGGATTGGGTTTTACCTTCTATCGGTAATTTTATTTTTTCGTCCGAATGATGAAGTACTTCTTTGGAGATTCCAGTTTCCTCATTTCCCATTACGATTGCGCAAGGTTCTGTGAAGTCCACGTCGTATATCAATTTCTGTGCCTTTTCTGTTGCAGCGAATACTTTGATTCCGCTTTGCTGAAGGAAATCCACAGAATGAGCAAGGTTTTTTTCTTTACAGATTTTAATATTATAAATTGCTCCAGCCGAAGTTTTAATCGCATCAGAGTTGATTGGTGCACCACCTTTTTCCGGAATCAAAATCGCATCAACGCCCACACATTCTGCAGTTCTACAGATGGCTCCGAAGTTTCTAACGTCGGTCAATCTGTCCAATATCAAGATAAATGGTGTTTTCCCTTCTTCGAAAAGCTGAGGCAAAACATCCTCGATTTTGTGAAACGGAACATCTGAAATGAAGGCAACCACACCTTGGTGGTTTTTTCTGGTGAAACGGTTGAGTTTTTCTATAGGAACATAATTCGGACGGAGATTGTGCTTGGCCAAAAGTTGCTTCAGTTCGAAGTAAATTTCGCCCGTCAAAGCGTTTTGTAAAAATATTTTATCTACGGTTTTTCCGGCTTCTAGGGCTTCCATCACTGGTCGCAAACCGAAAATGAAATCGTCTTTTTTCTCTGGATTCATTAATGAGATTTTGTTTTGCAAAAGTAGTCTTTTTGAGATTAATTTTATCTTAACAAAATTGTAAAGTTCTGTATTGAACCACAAAAGTCTCAAAAGGAAATAATTATTGAAGAAATTTAGAATAAGAGAGAAAAGAAAACCTTATAGAAAGTCTTTTTTAACTTTTGAAAAACATATTAAAGAATAAAATTTTGTGACTTTTTTTAATCCAGCACAAAAACCAAAAACTCATCATTTTCAGTTTTGAATTTCAGATCGCCTGTTTTTCTGTAATCTTCGAAAAGTGGGGTTGGAAAAGTATCATCAAATTGTTTGGTCTTGAAGAATTTTCCTTTTATTTTCAGTGGAATTTTCTTGATGAGTTTATCTGTTGTCACCGGAATTTTGAATTTTCTCTTTTCCGGATCTTTGGAATCAACGTAGAAACAATGTGCAATTAAGTCAGCTCTGTCAACGTATTTTTTATAATCAGCAACTTTTACGAAATTGGGAAGATTCGTATCATCCCAAGTCAAGTATAGAACTTCAATTTCCTGAGTTTTGCCGATAGGTTGGTAATATTTGAATCTCTCATTCTCCGATTTTGAAAATGATAAAATGATTAAAAGTAAAGTCGGAAAAAGAAATTTAAGATTCATTGATTATTAAATTTTGAATAAATCATTTATCATTATAACTCATCATCTATAAACTGAGTCCTTCTCCAATCAAGGCTCTTTTCTGCGCAAGAATGTAGCCGTAATGAATACTTTCGTGCATATTATTAAAAATAATTGCATCCTGAATATTCTTAAGATCGATTCCAAAACTTGTGGAATACGGCGTGTAATCAGGAAAAAAATCATTGTCGAAATCCTTCATCAAAATCTTGGATGTTTCTATCAGAAGATAAGCCAGGTCTTCCATTTCAGATGGTTTGACGTCTACATTTGCAAATGTCCCTTTTTTGTAAGTTTCTACCCAGTATTTGTCGATCCGGAACTGATTTCCGCTAAGATAATAGCAAAGCAATTGCTGCTGTGCGATGCAATGCGCAATATTCCAATAGATGTTATTATTAAAACCGTCTGGGATTGTCAGAAGATCTTTTTCCGAAGTTGTCTGTAAAATATTTAAAAGGTTTTTACGGATCTGTCTATGATTGGCAAAATGATAATTCATTTTTGGTATTTATTATTTTGAAAGGATAAATTTATAAAAAAAGGATGTAACTATTATTCTGAATATATGCGTCTTTCAACAGAAGGTAGTTTTTCCAAATTGTGACTGGGACTATCGAGATAAAAATACGATGTTGCAGAATAATCGTCGGTTCTGTAAAAGTTGACCCAGCCATCTGGAAATTCAGGACTTTCGATATCTATAGGATTATCCAGTAATCGGAAAAAGCCTTTCGGACCGCTAACTGAAATAATATTTAAAGGGATGTTTTTTTTCATCATTTTCCTTACAACATCTCTGGGTGCGCCGCCAATTTGCTGTATTTCTGCACGGAAATTTTTATTAAAATAAATTTCATCGGGAACATGAAAACGATAGAACGCGAATTGTCCCTTTTTTTCATCTGCCACAGTACAGCCTTGAAATTTACTATTGAAAGTTCCCATTCCCCAGGCTGTTCCGGCATAATCTTCTGCACCGGTTCCGTTCCAGGTTGGATATTTTTCATCATTATCAATAAACATTTTTACTTCTCCTTCTCCCCACCAGGAATTACGGTAACCTTTTGAAGTTGTTACACCCATATTTACACCAAGAAAACGGCCTTTGCCAGATATTGTTGGTAGAAAAACAAAATTATCTCCCAATTCTGAATTTGATTTCCTTGTCCAGAATGCGTGAAAATAAAGCGCGTTATCATCCTGTTTTTCAACTTTTACAAAATCGATATCAAAAAAGAAAGCTTCAATATCCTGTGAACTTTCATTTATAATTTCAACTTTCGCACCTTTTCTGAAAGGCATTGGGATGAAAAAATTAAAAGATCTGCCTTCTGCGCTGGAAAAAAAATCATTTTCCATTTTGGTAATTTTAGAAAGTCCGAAACCGAAAAAATCTCCGAGAGGGACATCAACCGCGGGTTCTGATTCATGATCCCAAAAGATGCGTAATCTGACAGAACGAAGCATTTTTGGCGAACGATCCTGAAGTGTAATCCATATTCTCTGGATAGTTCCTGCTCCCGAAACATCAAGTAATTTTTTTGAAGCGCCAGCTTTTATAGGCTCAAAAGCGTTTCCCTTAGCAGAAAAATTGCTTTTTCCTCCGGATGATTTTGTGCCATTCATGTTTTCAAATGTTGAAATTGTGCTTTCAACTTTGTTTTGAGGGAAACTGAAAATTTGTTGTGATCTTAAAAAAGAAGGAAATATAAATGTAACTAGAATTAAAAAAGCGGAACAAATTGGATGTAGTTTCATTTGTCTAGAATATTACAGTCTTAAAAATACAACATTTTAATGTATAATCATAAATTGAGTTGTTTTAACAAATATTTAACGCAAGATTAGCAATTATTGTGTTTGCTGTTGCGGGTTTTTATATGAAATTTACCAATTATATTTTAAGATTTACTATGTCAGAATTGAATCAAGCAGAAGATATCAGACAACTTACCGAAAAAGTAAAAGAGCAAAATTATTTTTTTTCTATTTTAAAACAAGAGATCAACCGCGCCATTATTGGTCAGGAATATATGATCGACCGATTGCTGATAGGACTTTTAGGGAACGGACACGTTCTTTTGGAAGGTGTTCCCGGATTGGCCAAAACTTTAGCGATCAAAACTTTATCCGAAGCTGTTGACGGGCAATTTTCCAGAATTCAGTTTACGCCGGATCTTTTGCCTGCAGACGTTGTTGGAACGATGATTTATAATGTAAAAGACAACGATTTTTCAATAAAAAGAGGACCTGTTTTTGCTAATTTCGTTTTGGCAGATGAGATCAACCGTGCGCCTGCAAAAGTACAATCTGCACTGCTGGAAGTAATGCAGGAAAAACAAGTGACAATTGGCGATGAAACAATGCCTTTGCCAAAGCCTTTCCTCGTATTAGCAACTCAAAATCCGATAGATCAGGAAGGAACTTATCTGTTGCCGGAAGCACAGACCGACCGTTTTATGCTGAAATGCAAAATCGATTATCCTGAATTTGAGGACGAGAGAAAAGTGATGCGAATGGTTTCTACACAGGATATTCCGCAGATCAGAAAAGTGGTGGATCTGAATCAGATTGTAGAAGCTAAAAAACTTATCAACCAGATTTACCTTGACGAAAAGATAGAAAAATATATTCTTGACATGGTGTTCGCAACCCGTTATCCTGAAAAATATGGATTGTCCGAAATCAAAAGTTATATCAGTTTTGGTGCTTCGCCAAGAGCTAGTATCAATCTGGCAATTGCTTCCAGAGCATTTGCATTCATCAAAGGAAGAGCATTCGTTATTCCGGAAGATGTGAAAGAAATTGCTAAAGATGTATTGAGACACAGAATTGGTTTAAGTTTCGAAGCTGAGGCGGAAGAAGTCACTCAGGATGATATTGTGAATAAAATTCTGGCTAAAATACAAGCTCCATAATAGTTTTATGAACAATTTAATTATCAGGGAAGCAATTCTTGAAGATTGTCCGGCGATGCTCGATCCAATAAAAGAATTAGCCGAATATGAAAATGCACCTGACGAAGTCACAGTTTCATTAACAGAATTTGAAGACTCAGGTTTTGGGGGCAATCCGGTTTGGGGTGCTTTCGTGGCTGAAATTGATGACAAAATTGTAGGTCTTTCTTTATATTATGTAAGATATTCTACTTGGAAAGGGCAAAGGTTATATCTGGAAGATCTTATTGTTACAGAAAAAATGAGAGGAAATAACATAGGGAAATTATTGTTTGATAAAACATTGGAATATGCGAAATCCAGAAATTATACAGGAATGGTTTTCCAGGTTTTGAACTGGAACGAGCCTGCTATTAATTTTTATAAGAAATATGAAACTAAGTTTGATGATGAATGGATCAATGTCTCTATAGAATTAAACTGAAAGGATGAATGATTCCAGAATTGGGAAAAATGATTTAAGAAATATATTTAAAGAGGTTTTAAAACTCCTCAAATTTGGTTAATCTGTTGATAGTGGTCAGTTGTCCTATCGTTTTTGAAAAAACTAAGATGTCTGAAAACTATCAACCGATGACCGCCAAAAAATAAAGAAAGTAAAGTGCAGATAAAAGACATTGTCAAAAAAGTAAAGCAAATCGAGATCCGTACTCGCAAGAAGACGGAAGCATCACTTATGGGGCAATATCACAGCGCTTTCAAAGGTCAGGGAATGACTTTTTCTGAGGTTCGCCAATACCAATTCGGTGACGATACGCGAAGAATGGACTGGAACAAAACCGCACGTTTCCGCGAGCCATTTGTAAAAGTAATGGAAGAGGAACGCGAGCTCACAATGATGCTCGTTGTGGACGTTTCTGCATCGATGGATTATGGAACGAGAACGCAACTGAAAAGAGAATATGTTGCTGAAATTTGTGCATCACTCGGATTTTCTGCTGCGGGAAATAATGACAAAATAGGATTGATTCTCTACGCAGACAAAGTCCTGAAAGTGGTTCCGCCTCAGAAAGGCAGGAAACACGTGTTGTCTATCATCAGCAACATTTTGTCGGCAGATTATGTGCCTGCAAAATCCAATCTGGATGCGGCTTTCAATTATATGATGAGCGTTTTCAAAAGGAAATCTCTGGTTTTTCTGTTTTCAGATTTTGAAGATGAATTTGACCAAAAAATACTGAATGTGACCGCAAGAAAACATCAGGTTTTGGGACTTCGTGTCTTTGATGAAAAAGATATGGAGATTCCGGACATCGGTTATGCGCTTTTTCGGGATGCAGAAACCGGACAGCAAGTTTGGGCAAACACTTCCAGCGCAAGATGGCGGTATGATTTTGCAGAACAACAAAAACAGAAAATGCGCCAGACAAAAGAAGAATTTGAGAATTCGTCGGCTCATTTTTTAGATATCAAAACATCCGAAGATTACAGTAAGTTTCTGTATCAATATTTTAAGAAATAAATTTCAAGAAACAAGAGTAAAGAGCCAAGATTAAAGACAGTCAATAATGCCTTATAGAATTTTCAAAATATTTTTTTCGTTTTTCATTTTAATTTCAACGTTAAATTTATCTCAAACCTTATCGTCAAATCTAGATAAAACCACTCTGGCGTTGGGTGAAGTAGCGGTTTTTAAAATTCAAATCACAGATCTTCAAGGGAAAGATGTTCAGATTGCGGCCAGAAATGAACTGCTTCCTTTTCATTTTGAAATGGTAAATGACAGTATTGCAGTTCAAAAAGATATTTATCTGAGATCTGTGAAATTTGCTGTCTTTCAGGAAGGTAAATTCACAATTCCGGAAATCGAAGTTAAAGTTGGCGACAAAATTCTGAAAACCATCCCTTACGAAGTTGAAGTCATTAATACAGCCAAAAAAGGCGATCAGATCAATGACATTATGAAGAATAAGGAAGTCCGGCTTGATGTGAAGGATTATTGGGAATTGTACAAATTCTACGTTCTTCTGGCTTTATTAATAATTGCAATCATTGTTCTGATCATCGGAATTGTCAAGTACGGAAGAAAACGCAAAGACAGTCCGGCAGTTACTACAAATCAAACTCTTAAAGATTTGGAGAAACTGAGAAAGAAAAATTATATCGAAGACGAAAATTTCCGTGCTTTCTATGTAGAATTGATTGAAATTTCCAGAGCTTTCATCACTAAACAATATCAGATTCCTGCAGATGTTTTGCTGACAGATGATCTCATTACTTATATGAAATCGACAAATGCGATTTCTCAGGAAAATGAAAAAATTGTAGAAGATATTTTCTTGCGTGGCGATCTTGTGAAGTTTGCGAAAACAATTCCGAATCAGGAAGTAATGTCCAGAGATTTTACGGAAATCCGTGAATTTGTAAAACGTTCAACAAAAGATGTGGAAGCAGAGAATCTGAGAAGTATGAATAACGGTGAAAAAGAAAATTTCAGAACCAAAAATCCATAAGTTTTTATTCAATTATTTATCAACCATCATTTATCAATTATAATTAATCCGTGAATTTCGAATTTTACAGTCCGTTGTTTTTATTGCTTTTTATTTTGTTCATTCCATTAATGATATTGGATGCGGGCAAAAAAAAGAGTAGGGGAATTGCTGTGCCTTCGGTTCAGAATATGCGGCCAAGCGGAAATATTTCCTTGGTAATGACTTTTCTGAAGGTTTCGAAATATTTCATTCTTACGGCTCTGATTATCGCTTTGGCAAGACCAAGAACTTACACCATTTCTCAGGATCGTGATGAGTCAAAAGGAATTGACATAATGCTTTCTGTGGATGTTTCGCTCAGTATGCTGGCAAAAGATCTGGATCCAGACAGGCTGGAAGCTTTGAAAAAGATTGCCGTAGATTTCGTCAACAAAAGAGAAAATGACAGAATTGGTCTGGTAGCATATTCCGGAGAAGCTTACACAAAAGTGCCTTTGACCACAGATCATCAGGTTGTTGTAGATGAGCTTAACCAGTTGAATCCTTTGGAGTTACAACCAGGAACTGCAATAGGAGAAGGGCTGTCTGTGGCGGTAAATCACTTAAAAAACAGCAAAGCAAAAACTAAGATTATCATCCTGATGACAGATGGTGTGAATACAATCATCAACGCCATGCCGCCACAAATTGCCGCAGAATTGGCAAAAAACAACGGCATCAAAGTTTACACCGTTGGGATTGGAAGCAACGGATTTGCCGCTTTTCCAACAGGAACCAATATTTTTGGAGACATTGTTTTTACGGAACAAAAGACAGAAATTGATGAAAATACATTGATGGATATTTCACAACTCACAGGCGGAAAATACTTCCGTGCAACAGATAATTACAGTCTGCAGACGGTGTATGATGAGATCAATCAATTGGAAAGATCGGATGTAAAGACTTCCAAATTGTATAATTATGAAGAATATTTCAGGATATTCCTTTGGGTTGCTTTAGGACTTTTGCTGTTGGACGCATTGTTCCGTTGGGTCATTTTTAAAATTTTGAATTAAGCTGATGAATTGGTCTTTAGGAAATTACTGGTATCTTTTATTACTGCTGTTGCTGCCTGTCATTGGTTACTTCATTATCCATTATATCCGATGGAAAAGCAAGAGAAGGAATATTTTTGCTGAAGACAGATTTCAGGAAGTTTTGTTTGAGAAAACATCCTGGTTCGGAAAAATTTTTCCGGTTCTTTATCTCTTTGGATTCTTGTTTTTAATCTTTGCCATCATCGATCTTTTGGGCGGAAAGGAAGAGATCAGCGTAACTCAAAATGTGAGTAGTACAATCTTTGTTCTTGACGTTTCCAACTCGATGAATGCTCAGGATATCCAGCCAAGCCGATTGGATGAGGCTAAAAATATCATTATCAATTCGCTTCAGAAAATGACCAATGATAGAGTAGGAATCGTTGTTTTTGCGGGCGATGCTTATTCAGTAATGCCTTTGTCCAGCGATTATTCTGCGGCAGAAACATATCTTTCCGGCATCGAAACCAGCGTTGTACAAAACCAGGGAACCGATTTTCTGAAAGCAATGGAAGTGGCCTCTCAGAAATTCAAAAATATTAACAAAGGTTCTAAAAATGTTGTCTTAATAAGCGATGGCGAAGATAACGAAGGCCACGAGGAAGAAGCCATCGATCTGGCAAAAAAACAAGGCATCAAAGTCACAACAATTGGCGTAGGAACAGAAGAAGGTGCGCCCATTCCCGAATATTATTATGGACAGTTAATGGGCTATAAATCCGATATGTACGGAGAAACCGTAGTTTCCAAATTACAGACAAAAGCGCTTAATAACATCGCTTCGTCAACAGGCGGAAGTTACTTCAATGGGAATAATCTCGATGAAGCCATCAATCATCTCACTACCGAATTACAGAAAAATACAGGCTCCAGTTCCACAACCATCAGCTCTCAGTCGGCGGTTCATTACTACCAATACTTTCTGGCAGCTTCTTTACTTTTCTTTTCCCTGATTTATTTATTCAATCCGAAGAAAGATTTCAATTTATAGATTAATTTGGGCAGCTATTTCCGCCCTCCGTTCCCGCTATTTTTTGTCAGAGGATTTCGGTTTTTATAGATACGTCAGGCAACCACAAAAAATGAGCTCCACTCAGGTCGGGCTGCAGCTTCGCAAAGTTGAGGTTTTTATCATTATTTCAACGTTTACTCTTCCATTGAATTTTTCAAAAAAACTATCAATATCAATCTGCAAAATTTGAAAGAAAATATCAATCTCAAATTTTAAACTTTTACATTCAAAAAATGGTATTTTCCATCCTTATAATCGGCAAAAATATGATGAAGACCATTGCTGATGATGATCTGTTCCGCACCAATTAAGCTGTTGTATCTTGCAATCTGTTCAAAGTGGATTTCCTTCAAAGCAATATGCGGCGCTTTGCATTCTATTAAGATTTTCGGCTTTGTTTTTTCGGTAACCAGAAGATCTATTCGCTTTGTAGTTCCATTTAATTCAAGCTTTTTTTCCAGGATGAGAGATGACAGATTTTTCTTTTTTACAAACCGGTAATAATGCAGCCAGTGCTGTCTTACCCACTCTTCAGGCGTCAGTACAAGCCAGATTTTCCGTACCAGATCATAGATAAAAAATGTATCTTTGTCTTGTTTGATTTGCAAATCAAAGTCATTTTCAAAATTAAGTTTCGGAACCTGCATACGATAAGATGAAAGAAATAGATATTATCCTCAAAAATATTAAAAATAAAGAACTATTACCGGTTTATTTTTTTCACGGCGAAGAGTCTTTTTATATAGATCTGGCGGTCAAGCATTTTGAGCAGGACGTTTTGGAAGAGGATGAGAAAGCTTTCAATCAAACCGTTGTTTACGGTAGAGATACCAATTATCCCGAAGTTCTTTCTTTAGCAAGACAATATCCGATGATGGGCGACAAGCAGCTTATTATTGTGAAAGAAGCACAGGATATGAAACTGAATGATGACGAATCCAAAGCGTTGGAAAATTATCTGGAAAATCCTGTGCCTTCGACAATTTTGGTTTTTGCACATAAGCTGAAGAAATTGGATGCAAGAAAAAAAGTGACTAAAACTTTAACCAAATCCGGAATGCTTTTCACTAGCGAAAAGATGAAGGATTATCAGCTTCCAACCTGGATACAAGGCGAAATGACCGTGATGGGAATCAAATCTGCACCCAACATCAGCCATCTTCTGGCAGAATATCTGGGAAATGATCTTTCCAGAATTGCCAATGAACTTAATAAACTCAAAATCGTTCTCAAAGACGGCGCAGTTCTGGATGGAAAAATCATCGAGGAACATATCGGGATCAGCAAAGATTTCAATATCTTCGAACTTCAGAATGCTCTGGCTACAAAAGATCAGGCAAAAGCTTTCAGCATTGCTTATTATATGGGCAAAAACAAGAAGGCAAATCCTGTAGTAATGTCTTTTGGTTTTCTGTACAAATTTTTCTCAGATCTTATCATTTATCATACACTCACTGGTCAATCGCCTCAAACCATTGCTTCACAGATGGGCGTTGCGCCGTTTGCTATTAAGAATTACGCAGAAGCCGCAAGATTTTATCCTTTGAAGCACGCTACCCGCGTCATTTCAATTCTTCGTGAGATGGATCTCAAATCCAAAGGTCTTGGTGTGAGACAAATGGAGGATGAAGAGATTTATAAAGAATTGGTTTACAAAATCATAAAAGTGGACGAATTGAAGGTTAAGGTTTAACAATATTATTTGCCATTCACATCAGCCACATTGATACTTTAGATAGGTTTTGAATAATTAATTCACGAAATTTGTACTCGCTTTTTCGCATAAAGATTTATATTTGAAAACTTATAAATTGGAACGGAAATCGCTAATCAATTAGCCTTAAAAGAATAAAATAATTTAATTTTAAAAATGGAAAACAATATTTTAGATTGTGTCATTGTAGGTTCCGGACCTGCTGGTTTTACAGCGGCCATCTACGCTGCCAGAGCAAGTCTGAAACCCGAATTATTTACAGGATTGGAGCCAGGAGGACAACTCACAACAACTACAGAAGTTGAGAATTTCCCAGGTTATCCAGATGGCGTTACAGGTCCGGAAATGATGTTGCATCTGCAAAAGCAGGCAGAACGTTTTGAAACCAAAGTTCATTACGAGATGATCACAAACGTAGAGTTTGCCAAAGAACGTGGCGGAATCCACAAGTTGAGTACAGGTTCTCGCGAGATTCTTGCAAAAAGTGTAATTATTTCTACAGGAGCTGCTGCAAAATATTTGGGATTGCCGGATGAGAAAAAATATTCCGGTGGCGGTGTCTCTGCGTGCGCAACCTGCGACGGATTTTTCTACAGAGGAAAAGATGTTGTAGTTGTAGGAGCCGGAGATACAGCTGCAGAAGAAGCAACTTATCTTTCTAAAATTTGTAACAAGGTAACTTTGCTGGTAAGAAAAGACCATTTCCGTGCATCAAAAGTGATGGTGGACAGAGTAATGAGTACATCTAATATTGAAGTAAAATACAACCACGAACTTATCGGTATAGAAGGTGAAAACGCTTTGGTAGAAAGAGCAAAAGTAGTGAATAATTTGACTGACGAAGTTTCTACAATAGATGTTCACGGGATTTTCATAGCAATTGGTCACAAACCAAATACAGGTATGTTCAAAGGACAAATTGATCTTGACGAAAACGAGTACATCATCACCGAAGGGAAATCTGCAAGAACCAATCTTCCTGGTGTATTCGCAGCGGGCGATGTCCAGGATCACCATTACAGACAGGCGATTACGGCTGCAGGAAGCGGTTGTATGGCCGCGATGGATGCAGAGAAATATCTTGGAGAATTAGCTGGCGAAAACCATACCTGGGTAGAGCAATAAGCATTAATTACAATATCATAAAATCAAAATACACCGGGAAACTCCCGGTGTATTTTTAAAAAAAAGAACTATTAAAACTAATATATATGATTGTGTTTGTTTTGATTACTTTTCGCTAAAAGCTAGATTTCTTCTTGTTTCAGGTTGATTTCTGCTTCTGTCTTCTTCTTTGCTATGGATTTTATAGTACAAATAAGCAATCAAGGTTGGCTTCTGGAAAATTTTGTAATATCTGTATTCTGTATGGAAATGACGCAGATTGATCTTGTAAAAATCATACCCGATCACGACCAAAAGACATATGCTGATCACATAAAACACCCGGAATTCTAAACTGTAATAAGTCAGTCCTGAAAAGATAGCTCCCAGAACATAAGCAGCCATAATGCTCATCAATAACTTTGCTCTGGCAATGAGCTCCGGATTTTTCCTGAATTTTTTCTGAGTAAACATCGAAGCCAAAATTCCCAAATCCGTAGTAGTTCCTGTAAGGTGAGTTGTTTTAACGGAGAAGTTGGAGATACTCGCCGTCAAACCATTTTGAAGACCTGTTGCGAATAACATCAATGCCACCAAAACTTCTGTCTCCTGAAGGGTTTTCTCATAAAAGAACTGACCGTAGATTCCGACTGCCAAAAGACATAGGATTTCAAGAAAAATCGGCAATGAATGTGCAAAATATTTACTCTTTTTGTTAAGATTGATAACGCTCATATTGGCTACAAATCCTCCGAAGAAGAATAAGAAAATCCATCCGCCCACAACTGCGACCTGAGACCAGTTTCCCTGGCTGATTTCTGCTGCAAAAATGGCATAATGCCCTGTTACGTTGGAGGTGAAGGAAAGAAATATTAACAGAGATGCAATATTTATAGTTCCTGCCGTAAAAGCAGTCAGCGTCCCCAGTCTTATATTGTCTCCTAATGTCCTGCTGTTACTATAATTTCTTAACATGATATTTACTTTTATTCATTAATTTTAAACCTCATCATTTCAACTTCATCATTCAGATTTTCTCTATAAAAAGATTTCTGCCAATCTTCCTTTTTCCGGAACGTATTCCTGAGTTTTTGTTGCAACTTCCTGAGCCTCTAATATTTTGTTTTTCTTGAGGTAATCAGAAATATCGAATTGATTTTTGCTCAGGTTTTTGCTTTTGGCAGATGCGTAATAAGCCTCGTCTACATTTGCAGCTTCCAGATAATTGTTGAAAGTTCTTTGGAAACTTCCGGTGAAAATATCACAGGTTACCTTGTTGATCAGATTCGGATATTTGTTACTGATAATGCTGTACGCATCGCAGAATTCTTTTGGTCTTATTTTGTTGAAGATAGAACTCTTGGTAGAAAACAAAAGATCTCTGATAGAATCTCCCATATCATAACCGGAAACAAAAAGAATGTTGTATTTATTCTCATCATTTTGATTATATTTCTTTTTCAAAACTTTTTTCAAGATGTCCAAAGATTCCAGTGAAAAGTCGGTTGCAATTAAAATGGTTTTGGTCATAACTTTAATATTTGTGAGTTGTTGTTTTTTGATACTACAAAACTATACCCGCCAAATTAGAAAGTCTTTGGAACCAAATTAAAATGTAATGAGAGAGATTAAAATGAGATTAGAATTTCATTTTTGGATATTAAATGAATCTAAATTTGTAATCCAGCAGTTGCTGAAGGATTTTAAATAGAAAGAAAATATTCATTAATGTAACAAAAAAGCAACCTTTTCAGATTGCTTTATATTTATTTTACCTTTTCCAAAAGATAAAGTTTTCCGCCAGAGAAAGCTTGCTTGGGCATCAGACTGCCTTCAAGAATCATTGTTTTGCTGCTGATATCTATGACCGAAATATAATTGCTGGAGTTGATTTCGATATAATTTTCCTTCTCTTTCGTCAAAGGATTTTTACCAAAATCGAAGTCATATTTCTGCCAGCTTTCTTTTTCGGTATTGCAGTGTACCGGCTTGAATTTTGACCTCTTGGAATTGAAGATAATCTGGTCAAAACCATCCGCGCAGTCACTGGTAAAGGAACTTTCCGGATTCTGATCTGCGCTGAAGTCTGCAAAAGATCCGTGATAAATTCCGACAATTTTCCAGGTACCGTCTATTCTGTCTTTGTCAATTTTTCCATTGGCCTTGCTTACGGCCCAGCTCACGCCTTTTACAGTACCTTTCACGGCTTTGTATCCAACTTTTGCAACGCCTTTCACAGCTTTTGCAGCCGTAGAGACGATGCAGGATTGCAGAACAGCTAAGGCAAATATTGGAAGGATTATTTTTTTCATAACATCAGATTTTACACGAATATAATACATATAAAGTACTTATTTGGGTAATCTAAAAAAATACTTTGATGTATTAATTTAAAATCTTAATAACTAAAATTCTTAAACATTTTCTACCGGAACGAAAATCGGAAAACTGATCTGCACCGTAGTTCCCACATTTTCCTTAGAATTAATGATCAATTCTCCGTTGTGAATCCTAATGATATTCCGTGCTAGGGGTAATCCGATCCCGTAACCTTCATAATTCTTCGTGTTGGAAGCGCGGAAAAACGGATCATAGATTTTATTAAATTCAGAATCCGGAATACCAATTCCATTATCTTTTACAATAATATAGACGTGCGTATCTGTTGCTCCTAAAGAAACTTTAACTTGCTGAAAATTAGAATATTTGCAGGCGTTATTAATGATATTTGCCATTGCAAGATGAAGAAGCTGCTCATTCCCCTGGACTTTCAGTTTCTTCGGATTATCCGGCAACATGCTGATGTCCATAAAAACATTGTTCTTGGAATTGATTCTCGTAGCAGTTTCTATAACATCCCAAAGAAGCTGATCCATTCGAACTTTATCCATCTTCTGGATTTTGCCGTCAAAGCCGGTTTGGGCAATCATAAGCAAGGCTTTGATTTTTTTGTCCAGTTTTTCTGCCTCATCCAAAATAATCTGAAGTGTTTCCTGATAATGTTCCTCGGATCTTTTCATAGAAAGCGCTACATCCGCTTCTCCCATTATGGATGTAAGGGGAGTTCTTAGTTCGTGTGACACATTTCCAATCAGGTGGTTTTGGGTTTCGAAGGATGTTTCCACTCTGTTCAGCATATCGTTGAAGGTGTCTACCAATTCATTCAATTCTTTGTTTCCGGGCTGAGGTTCCAAACGCAAATGCAGGTTTTCTGTACTTATTTCTTTTACTTTATTGGTGATTTTTAATATCGGTTTGAACAAAGTCTTAGACAAATAGAAAGAAAATATCATTGAAAAGAAAAGTGCCAGAATCATACACGTAATCAGCGTTCTTTTGAGGTAACCCAGATAATAAACAACATAATGGTTCTTTGCAGATGCAATTGCTATATAATCTTTGTTGTGAGAGCGGAAACTTTGACCAATGTAGTAAAGCTCTTTGTCATTATAATTGGCTACTCCTTTTTTCACAATGTTTTTAAAGAAGGTATCAGGAATGTGAATCTGATGGGAAATCCTGTTGTAATTGGAATCTTTTGGGATTTCAAACACATAATCTTTTTCCATTGGTAATTCCTCTTCGCGGGTCAGATTTGTAATGATCTGATTGGTGGTTGTATCAATATGAGGTCTGCTTTTCTCGATCTGAACAATGGTAGTTGCACGGATTTTCAGCAATTCATAAAACCTCTGATGCGAAAAATTAACAATTGAAAAATAAACCAATCCACTGAAAAGCATTATGACCACAGTGAAAACAAGCATCAGGAGAAGCATTGTTTTGGTTTGATTGGTAGAGATTCTTTTCAGCATAGCGTTAAGCTTTTT
>Ga0247808_10000448_pt1 | contig 20414 bp, 19 predicted proteins | sample UWRJL089202R1_FD_179914 | JGI IMG/M metagenome (GOLD analysis project Ga0247808, IMG submission 179914) | Plant litter microbial communities from Arlington Agricultural Research Station in Wisconsin, United States - UWRJ-L089-202R-1 | ecosystem: Environmental > Terrestrial > Plant litter >... | reverse complement strand
CAGAGATCGAGCGCAGCCTGTTCGACGAGGCATCCCCGGCCAAGGCGCTGATCTGCCTGCTGAACGATGAACCCATCGGCTTTGCGGTGTATTTCCTCAGCTATTCCACTTGGCTGGGGCGCAAGGGGCTGTACCTGGAAGACCTGTTCGTCTCGGCGCAGCATCGGGGCGTTGGCGCAGGCAAGGCGCTGTTGCGGCGGCTGGCCAGAATCGCCTACGACAGCGGCTGCGGGCGCTTCGAATGGAGCGTGCTGGACTGGAACCAGCCGGCCATCGACTTCTACAAATCCATCGGCGCACAGCCGCAGGATGAGTGGGTGCGCTATCGCCTTGAAGGCGAGACGTTGAAAAGTTTTGCGTTGGGTTGAGAAGTTTGTAGGACCGGCTTCAGCCGGGAGGGGGTGCTCCCGGCTAAAGCCGGTCCTACAGGAAAATGGCTATCCGAGCAACTCGCTGCTATCTATTCGCGTCACACCCGCTGCGAGCATGTCCTGCCAGGCTTTGTCGAGAGAGCCATTCATATCGATGGCGCGGCAGGCGTTTTCAATCACCACCGTGGTGAAGCCCGCAGCCCTGGCGTCCAGCGCCGACCAGGCCACGCAGAAATCCAGGGCCAGGCCGACCACGAAGACATTCTGCACACCACGTTCCTTCAAGTAGCTGGCCAGGCCGGTCGGCGTGCTGCGGTCGGCTTCGAGGAAAGCTGAATAGCTGTCGATATGCCGATTGCAGCCCTTGCGCAGGATCAGTTGCGCGTGAGGCAGATCCAGATCCGCGTGCAACAGCGCGCCATGATTGCCCTGCACGCAATGGTCCGGCCACAAGGTTTGCGGACCGTAGGGCAGGATGGTGCTTTCGAACGGCAATCGGCCGGGGTGGCTGGACGCGAACGAAATGTGCCCGGACGGATGCCAGTCCTGAGTGATGACCACGCCGCGAAATTGTTCGCCCAGACGATTGATCAGCGGCACCAGCGCATCGCCATCGGCAACCGCCAGCGCGCCGCCGGGCATGAAGTCATATTGCATGTCGATGACCAGCAGGACGCTGTCGAGGTCGAATCGAGGCTGGATCATGGTGCAGCTCCTTGGTCGCAAGTTGAGAAATTCAGACGTCCGTGTCGGCAAACATTTTGGCAAAGGTCGTGACCTTTTCGGGGACAAGTCCCCTCCTACAGTGGAGGCCGTTGTAGGAGGGGATTTATCCCCGAGTGCCTCAGGCAAATACCCGAATCGGCTCGCCGGCATCCCAGGCCTGGATATCCTCGATCATCTGGCTGAAGAAGGTGCGGTAATTATTTTCGGTCACGTAGCCGATGTGCGGGGTGGCGAGCACATTGTCCAGCGTGCGAAACGGGTGCTCGGCGGGCAGCGGTTCAATGGCGAACACATCCAGCGCGGCGCCGGCGATGCGCCGTTGTTGCAGGGTTTCAATCAATGCCGCCTCGTCGACAATCGGCCCGCGCGCGGTGTTGATCAGGTAGGCGCTGGGCTTCATCCAGCTCAAGGCCTGCGCATCCACCAGCCCGCGACTGCGATCGCTGAGGACCAGATGCACCGAAAGCACGTCGGACTGTTCGAACAATTGCTGCTTGCTGACATAGGTCACGCCGGATTCGGCAGCCGCCTCGGCGGTGAGGTTTTCGCTCCAGGCAATGACATTCATGCCGAAGGCCTGGCCGTAGCGGGCGATCCATTTGCCGATGCTGCCCAGGCCGAGGATGCCCAGCGTTTTGCCATGCAGATCGCTGCCCAGGCCCATTTGCCATTGGCCGCTGCGCAGAGCATTGGCCTCATCCACCAGATTGCGGGTGATGCCCATGATCAACGCCCAGGTCAGTTCCGGGGCGGCATGTTTGTAGCTGTCGGTGCCGCACACCTGGATGCCAAGCTTGCCGGCCGCCTTTACGTCAATCGCCGCATTGCGCATACCGCCGGTAACCAGCAATTTCAGGTGCGGCAGCTGGCTGAGCAAGGCTTCATCGAAGCTGCTGCGTTCGCGCATCACGCAAATGACATCGAATGACTGCAGGCGCGCGGCCATGCTGTCCGTGTCGGCTGGAAATTCGTGGAGGAAGGTGACTTCGCCAATGCTGTTCAATACCGACCAGTCCACGACGTCGCTGGCCACGGACTGCCAGTCGTCAAGCACCGCAATTCTCGCAGGAGAACGTTGAGTCATTTGAAGATCGCCTCGCTAAAGCAAAGGAAAGGTTTTTAGGGTTGTGCGCTTACCTTAACGCCAGACCATCGGCGCGGGAAACCAGATGTTGCGTCCAAAGCGCCGTCAGCCGAAAAGCCCGGCGGCAATGTTGATGGAAAAACCGAGAATGGCCGTATTGAAAACGAAGCCGATCAGGCATTGGGATAGAACAGTCTTGCGCAGCCCGTGGGTCGCCACGCCCACGTCTGAAGTCTGCACCGCGACGCTGAGGGTGAACGAGAAGTAGAGGAAGTCCCAGTAATCAGGGTGCAGTTCGCCGTCGGCGAAGCGCAGCGCCGGTTCCTTGCCTTTCCAGGTGTAAAACAGTCGCGCGTAATGCAGGCTGAAAATCACCCCGGTGACCAGCCACGAACCGACAATGGTCAGGCCGGTGAAGGCGTAATGCAGGGCTCGGGCGTCGCTGGTCATTGCCTTGGTGCCGGCCAGCTCCAACGTAATCGCCGCGAGGCTGGCCAAGGCGGCAATGCACACAGTGAACAGCACCTGGCTGGCGTTTTCGTCCTCGATCAGGGAAATCCGCTCGACGTCTTCGGCATTGGTGCGAAAGGTGCGCAGCATGATCAGCCCAAGGTAAATCCACACCCCGACGTTCCAGGCGATCAGGCATTTGGTGGTTAAAGAAATGTCCGGAGCGATGATCGCCGACGCGAAACCGCTGATCAGGCCCAGGCCTGCAGCGATGCTCAGGCGGGGGTGGGTGTGAGCGATATGGGACATGGCAGGGCATCGAGACAAAAGGTCCGCAAACCTTAGCACGGCCGTTGCGCGGGTAGAAAAAACGGCGCGCAAGGGGGTTGCGCGCCGTGTGCCAGCTTGGCAAATCTGTCGAAGTCTCAGTTAGAGCTCTGTCGCACGGCAAACACCGGTCTCGTTGGAGCGAGGGGGTATTTATGGAATCAACGCACCAGACACGGCTGTTTGTTGTTGAATTTCCAGTCCGGAATCAAAAACTGCATCGCCACGCTGTCGTCTCGTGCGCCAAGACCCATGCCTTTATAGAGTTCGTGGGCTTTTTGGACTTGATCCATGTCCAGCTCGACGCCCAGGCCGGGTTTTTTCGGCACCTGCACGCAACCGCCGACGATCTGCAATGGCGCTTTGGTCAGGCGCTGGCCGTCCTGCCAGATCCAGTGGGTGTCGATAGCCGTGATATTGCCCGGTGCCGCTGCCGCCACGTGGGTGAACATCGCCAGGGAAATATCGAAGTGATTGTTGGAATGCGAGCCCCAGGTCAGGCCCCATTCGTTGCACATCTGCGCGACACGCACCGAACCCTGCATGGTCCAGAAGTGCGGATCGGCCAGGGGGATATCCACCGATTGCAGCTGAATCGCGTGACCCATCTCCCGCCAGTCGGTGGCGATCATGTTGGTCGCGGTCTTGAGGCCCGTGGCTCGGCGGAATTCAGCCATGACTTCACGGCCCGAGTAGCCGTTTTCCGCGCCGCAGGGATCTTCGGCATAAGCCAGCACGTGATGCTGATCCCGGCACAGGCGAATGGCTTCTTTCAGTGACCATGCGCCATTCGGATCAAGGGTGATGCGCGCCTCGGGGAAGCGTTCGGCCAGTGCAGTCACCGCCTGGATTTCGTCGTCGCCGCTGAGCACGCCGCCCTTGAGCTTGAAGTCCTGGAAGCCATAGCGTTGATGCGCGGCTTCGGCCAGGCGCACCACGGCGTCGGCGGTCAGGGCTTTTTCGTGGCGCAGGCGGAACCAGTCGTTATCGGCATCAGGCTCGCCGCGATAGGCCAGATCCGTCTGGTTGCGATCGCCGACGTAGAACAGATAACCGAGCATTTTCACTTCGTCGCGCTGCTGACCTTCGCCCAGCAAGGCGGCGACCGGCACGTCCAGATATTGACCGAGCAGGTCGAGCAGGGCGGCTTCAATACCGGTGACTGCGTGAATCGTTACCCGCAGGTCGAACGTCTGCTGGCCGCGGCCGCCAGAGTCGCGCTCAGCGAAAGCCTGGCGCACCGAGTTGAGGATCTTCTGATAATTGCCGATGGCGCTGCCGACCACCCATTGTCGAGCGTCTTCCAGGGTCTGGCGAATGCGCTCGCCGCCGGGCACTTCGCCGACGCCGGTGTGCCCGGCGTTGTCTTTGAGAATTACGATATTGCGGGTGAAAAACGGCCCGTGCGCACCGCTCAGATTAAGCAGCATGTCATCGTGACCGGCCACCGGAACCACTTGCATGCTGGTGATGACAGGCGCTTTGTTGATGGTCTGGTTGTTCAGCGTATCCATGTTCTAGTCCTTATTAGTCGTGGCACACGATCAAGAGTGGGCGGCGGGTGCTGGAGTGATCACAGTTGCGGCGTTGGAAACCTTAGGCGTATTGCGGGCGGCGAAGACGATGATGGCGGCGATGATCGACGTAGCCGTCAAGCCGTAAAGCCCGCCTTGAATCGAGCCGGTATGTTGTTCCAGCAGCCCGAAGGTGGTCGGTGCAACGAAGCCACCCAGGTTACCCACCGAGTTGATCAAGGCAATGACGCCGGCGGCGATGCGGGCGTCCAGATAAGCCTGGGGAATCGGCCAGAACAGCGACGATGCGGACTTGAAGCCCAGCGCCGCAAAGCAGATCGCGACGAACGCGAAGATCGGGCTGCCGGTGGTGGACATGAACATCCCGGCGGCGGCAATCAGCAGTGCTACGGCGACCCACGCCTGTTGTTTCTTCCATTTCGCCGAGAGCGACGCGAAGGCGTACATGCCGATGATCGACAGCAACCAGGGGATCGAGTTGAACAAGCCCACCTGAATGTCGCTCAGATCGCCCATTTTCTTGATGATGCTCGGCAGCCAGAACGTCGCGGCATAAATAGTCAGCTGAATGAAGAAGTAGATCAGGCAAAACAGGATGATCTGCCGATCCTTGAGCAGCTTGCCCAACGACGCCTTGATCGGATTGGCGGCTTCCCGAGCCCGTTGTTCGTCGTCGATGGCGTTGACCAGCGCGTCCTGTTCCTCACGGGTCAGCCATTTGGCATCGTGAGGTTTGGAGTCCAGCCAGAACCAGACGAAAGCACACAAACCCACCGAGAACATGCCTTCAATGAAGTACATCCATTGCCAGCCGTGCATGCCCAAGCCGTTGATTTGCAACAACAGGCCCGACAGCGGACCGGAAATCAGCGAGGCGATGGCCGAACCGCTCAAAAAGATGGCGATGGCCTTGCCGCGCTCGACACCGGGCAGCCAACGGGTGAAGTAATAGATCACGCCCGGGAAGAATCCGGCTTCAGCGACGCCGAGCAGGAAACGCAGGATATAGAAGTGGGTTTCGTTCTGGATGAACGCCATGCAGGCAGCGACGATGCCCCAGGTGAACATGATGCGCGTCAGCCAGATACGGGCGCCGACTTTTTGCAGGAGCATATTGGAAGGGACTTCGAACAGCGCGTAACCGATGAAGAACAGTCCGGCACCAAACCCGTAGGCGGCAGCACCGATGCCCAGATCGTGCTCCATGTGCGAACGCACGAAGCCGATGTTCACCCGGTCGATGTAATTGACGATAAACATGATGACGAACAGCGGCAGAACGTGACGCTTTACTTTCGATACCGCCGAAAGCAAAGCCGAATCCGCGCCGTCACTCACCCTGGTATTGGATGTGTTCACTGGTGTATCTCCCACTCGTTATTTTTATGCGGGTTTTGGGCAAACTAGCTTGCTTGCGTTGATAGACATCATACAAGTAACGACTTGTGACGCAAGAGGACATCGATTCGTTTTGTCAGATATTTTTTGCGGGCAGGGGAAGTGTGGGCGCAGACGGAACGCTGAAGTGGCCGTTATATGCCTTATTTTGTTGAGTTCAGGCGGGCTTACGGATTGATTGCCGACACCGCAAAAAAAATTATCAAACCGTTTCTTGGCGTTTTTGCTGCGGGTCGGTGTTTTTTACTTGTCATACAAGGTAGACAACTCAGCCTGCTCTGCTAGCTCGTCAGACAAGTGCGCAGTACTATGTCTTCCAAGCCCATTCCGCGATTTCCATGTTCAGGACACCTCTTTCCATGCAAGCGCCCATTCGGCCGATTCCCAAGCGTCGGCAACATAATCTGGCCACCGATCTGGTCACCGATCTGAGCCAGCGCATTCTGCTTGGCAAGATTGCGCCCGGCCACAAGCTGCCCTCGGAAAGCGAAATCGTCCGCGAGCATGGGGTCAGCCGCACCGTGGTGCGCGAAGCGATTTCAAAATTGCAGGCGTCCGGCCTGGTGGAAACTCATCACGGGGTCGGTACGTTCGTTCTGGAGCGCAGCGATCACACCGGGCTGCGCCTGAAAGTTGAAACCGCAGCGAGCGTGCGCGACATCATCGAACTGCGGATCGGCCTGGAAACCCAGGCGGTCGCCCTGGCAGCGTTGCGCCGCACGGACGAGCAACTGGCCGCCATGCGTCAGGCGCTGGATGATTATCAGGATCTGCTGGCCAAGGAAGACAGCTGTGTCGAGGCAGACAAACGCTTTCATATGCTGATCGCCGAAGCGACCGGCAATCCTTATTTCGCCGAGATCATGCAGCACCTGGGCAGCGCGATCATTCCCCGCAGCCGCATCGCCTCAAGTGAACGTGCTGGCGCCAATCTGGCGCGCCACGGTTATCTGGCGAATCTGGAACATGAAGCGCTGCTGAGCGCCATTCGCCGCCAGGACCCGGACGCCGCCCGCGCCGCCATGTGGACCCACCTGAGCAACAGCCGCGAAAGGCTCGCGCCGCTGGAGTGAGAGTGGACGCTGGAATGTGCGCTGCGTAATGGGATGGACTCGCCCAAGCCGATTACTCAGCGCTACAACCGGCCTCATCGGGAATGAATTCCGTCCTACAGGTCTCTGCAGCAGGCGCATTATTTTGCCAAAGTCCCGGCCGCCTCCAACACCTGCAGCATCACCCCCGATTGCCATTCGAAATACGGGTTGAACGTCAGTCGCGCATGCACCTTGCCAACTTCGCGATAACCCCAATCGGAATACCAGACTTGGTCGCCGTTCAGGCACAACTGCATGTCAGCCGTGCTCTGGCCGTTCCAGCAGATACGCTGTTGGCCGTTTTCCCCGTACAACGGGTTGGCGGGGGAGAACATCAAACCCATGTGCGAGAAACGGCTGATCCGATAGTCGGGCAGGTAATCGGTACGGACCAGCACGCGCGGGGTTTTTGCCGACACGGCCGGGTCGTCGCCGTACCAGATGAGGCGGCTGGCCGGGTTGCTGAAACGCTGGTTGAAGTTGTCCAGCACATAACCGGTGTCCAGCACCGAGTCGTGCTGGGTGATGGCGATAAATACCGGCTTGTCATAGCTGCGCTGGCCCAGGCGTTTTTGCGCCAGGACACTGCTGCGATAAAACTGGGCGAAGCCATTGGTCGGCACGTTCAGGTAACGCACCGGCGTTTGCAGCGGCCGCCCGCCATCGTTGGGATTGGCCAGCCATGGGCGCGCCCAGCCGATCCATTGCGTCATCCACGCATACTTGCTGTCGGAGCGAAACGCCGGAGAGAACAGCACCAGTCCAGCAATTTCATCGTGATCGTAGGCGTAATCGAGGACCAGATTGGCGCCCGTGGAAAACCCGCCCAGATACACTTTCGGCACATCGCGACTGAGGATGTTCGCCTGTTGGCGAACCACGTCCTGCCATTGACCAAGGGTTACGTCGAGCATGTCCGAAGGCTTGGTGCCATGGCCGGGCAGCAGCACGGTACGCACCAGAAACCCTTGAGCCGCCAGTTTTTCCCCGATGTCATGGAACGACCAAGGCGAATCCCCCAGGCCATGCACCAGCAAAATGCCACCTTTGAGCGGACCTTGCGGCCGCCATTCCTGGGGCGCGTTCCATTGCAGTTCCGTTGGGTGATCAGTGGTCTGAAAACTGCGCTGCTGCTGCATCCATTCCAGGGTTTGCTGGCGATAAGCGGCGAAGCTGGCCGATGCTTCATCATCGCTGGCCATCGAGCCGCAGGCCTGAAGGGTCAGGGCCGAAAGCAACAGGGTAAGTCGATGCCTGGGCAAGATAAGGGATTCTCCGCTGAAGAAGGTGCATCGATAGAGCCGCGCTAGCCGTGACTGGTTCAATGAAATGCATAGGGTGCCAGCACTTTGCCACGTCAATCGCACTCGTATCCAGAATCAGGCAGACTCAAGCCTCAAATAAAAACCAGCGGCAGCCGTATGCACATCATCTTTGATTCTTCGTCTGGAGCCCGCCATGTTCGCCCTTGATCATTCGCTGGCGCAGGACATCGTCGACCGGGCCATGGCCATCCTGCCGTGCAACGTCAACGTCATGGATTATCTGGGCATCATCATCGGCAGCGGTGACGCCGAGCGTTTGTATACCCGGCATGAAGGTGCGCAACTGGTGCTGGCCAACCATCGCGTCGTGGAAATCGACGCCAGCACGGCGCAGCAACTGGATGGCGTGAAGCCGGGCGTGAACCTGCCATTGATGCTGGATCAGAAACTGGTGGGCGTGCTCGGTATCACCGGCGAGCCGGAGCAGGTCAGGGTCTACGCCGAATTGGTGAAAATGACCGCCGAGATGCTCATGGAGCATCGCCGCCAGCAGGCCGATCAGCAGTGGCGGCAGCAGCGCAGCGAGGATTTGCTTTCACGTTTGCTGCTGGCCGAGTGTCCGGACTATCTGGTGGACGAGGCGCAGCAATTGGGCCTGCAACCCGCTCTGCCGCGTCAGGCGGTGTTGCTCGAACTGGCCGGGCCCGCCACCGATGCCGCCAAAGTCGTGGCCTGGCTCAATGGCCGTTACGCCAACAGCTGGTGCCTGGCCCGCGAGCCGATGCTGGTCCATTGGTGTCGGGCCATGGGCAAGGACCGCGATGACGCGCTGCTGCTGGAGCAATTCGATGAGCAGGGCTGGCAGGTGTTGCGCATGGCGACGGTTGAGCAATCGCCCGACCTGCCGAGTTTGCGGCATGCGGTCGCCGCAGCCCGGGATTTGCTGGATTACGCCCGTGAGCTTCAGCCCCGGCAACGTTTGTTGCGCCTGGCAGCGTATCGCCTGCCGGTGTTGTTCTGGCGTTATCGGCATGACTGGCTGGCGGCGCAGGTCGCCGAGCCGATTGCGCGTTTGCACAACCACGCCCAATTGCTCGAAACCCTGCGCAGCTGGTTCGACTACAGCGGCGAAAGTCAGGCCTGCGCCGATGTGCTCGGCATCCACCGCAACAGCCTGCGCTACCGCCTGGAAAAAATCGCCGAGTTGAGTGGCTGCGATCCTTATCGCACCGATGATCTGTTGCGCCTGTACCTGGGCCTGCACATGACGCCGCGCGCTGCGCTTTGTTCAAATGACCAATAGGCTGGCGTTTGCGTCGTGCGCAGGGCGCGGGGCATATCCGCTCAAAGCTGAGAACATCGCGACATTGGGTTTACGGAGAACAACAACATGAAAATCGTCATCGCCCCCGATTCCTTCAAGGACAGCCTCAGTGCCCAGGGTGTCGCCGATGCCATTGCCACAGGACTGGCCGAAGTGTGGCCCGACGCCGAGCTGATCAAGTGCCCGATGGCCGATGGCGGCGAGGGCACCATCGAAGCGCTCCTCGCTGCGTGTGATGGCGAGCTGATGAGCGCCGAAGTCAGCGGACCGCTGGGGCAGCCGGTTGCCGCCCATTGGGGCTGGCTGGCTGCGAGCCGCACCGCAATCATCGAAATGGCCATGGCCAGCGGCCTGCAATTGTTAACCCTCGACCAGCGCGACGCGCGCATCACCGGCACCCATGGCACCGGCGAGTTGATCCTGGCTGCTTTGGAGGCCGGAGCGGTGCGGGTGATTCTGGCGATTGGCGGCAGCGCGACTAATGACGCGGGCAGCGGCATGCTGGCCGCACTCGGCGCACGGTTTCTCAATGTCGACGGCAAACCGGTTGCGCCGGGTGGGCTGGCATTGGCGCAGGTCGCGCGGATTGATGTGCAACAGCTGGATGCGCGTTTGCGCGACGTACAGTTTGAAGTCGCGGCCGATGTCGACAATCCACTGTGCGGGCTTAACGGCGCCTCGCACATTTTCGGTCCGCAGAAAGGCGCTTCGCCCGAGCAGGTTCTGCAACTGGATGACGCCCTTGGGCACTTCGCCGATCTGTCGGCCGGGGTTCTTGGCCACGATCTGCGTGACGAACCCGGTTGCGGCGCGGCGGGCGGCATGGGCTTTGCGGCCAAGGCCTACTTGAATGCGTCGTTCCGTCCGGGTGTCGAGGTGGTGGCTGATCTCACCGGTCTGGAGCAGGCGCTGCAAGGTGCGGATCTGGTGATTACCGGTGAAGGTCGCTTCGATGCCCAGACCTTGCGCGGCAAGACGCCGTTCGGCGTGGCGCGCGTCGCCAGGCGTGCTGGCGTGCCGGTCATTGTGCTGGCCGGCACCCTCGGCGAGGGTTACGCCAATTTGTACGAGCACGGCATCAGCGCGGCATTTGCCCTGGCCAGCGGACCGATGACCCTGGAGCAGGCCTGCCGCGACGCCCCGACGCTGTTGCACGACCGGGCACGGGATCTGGCGCGCCTCTGGCAACTGGCGGCGCGCTGATCAGTGCCGATCAATTGTCACCCAGGCAACCGGTGCCATTGACCTCGTAACGCAGGGTCTGGGTTTTGCCCATGTGGTCGACATAGGTCATTTCCACTGGCCGTACCCCACAGAAATTCAGCTGCGGGGTACTGACGACTTTGGCGATGTCCAGTTTTGTGCCGTAGGTGTAATCCTGGACATTGGCCTGCGGCTTGAGGCCGGCGTTGGCGACAGAAGCAACGCTGCCCAGGGCGAGCAAAGTGAAGGCAATCAGTGCGGTTTTCATGATGAGTGTCTCGTTCAGGTGAGTTCAACTTCTTGAGCCTGTACGACGAAGCTCATCGAGCTTTATTCCCGCGCCTGAAGAAAAAATGGTTGTTCACGCCGATTGCAGGTGCATTTGCGGGATCGGCTTGCGCATCAATGCGCCCACCACCGCAGCGCCAAGCAAGGCCAGGAGCCCGGCAACCCAGAGCAATGTCGCGAAGCCTTGCACGAAGGCCAGGTGCGCCAAGGGTTGAACGATCAGTCGGGCGCTTTCGGTCAATGGCGCCATGGCCGCGACCATGTCACCGGCAACCACCCGCGAGGCGATGCCGTCGGCCTGATTCAGCCAGTCAGCCGCCTGCGCCTGCATCGCGGCCTTCAGGCTTTGCTCGGTGTGGCTCGCCAATAACGCGCCGTAAACGCCGATCGCCAACATGATTGCGCTGAAACGCATGGTGGTGCTCAAGCCCGAGGCCATGCCTGCGCGGTCACGAGGCACGCAGGCCATGATGTTCTTTTGCGTGTCGCCGTTGAGCAGCCCGGCTCCGGCACCCGTCACCGCCATGGCGCAGGCAAACCCGAGATAGCCGCCGCCGGACACCGCCCAGGCGCTGAGCAAATTGCCGCAACCTACCAGCGTCAAACCCAACGCCATCAAGGTTGCCGGTGACCAGTGCCGCGCCAGCCTGGCACCGATCTTCGGGCAGACCAACATCGTCAGGGCAAAGGGCAGCATGCCCAGACCTGACGCGATGGCGCTGAAGCCCAGTCCGTTTTGCAGATAGAACGGCAGCAGCGTCATCATCACCTGAGCGCATCCGGCGTAGGCGAACATGCCCAGCAATGCGCCGATGAAGCGCGGGGATTTGAACAGCTGCAAATCCACCATGGGCTTGCTTTGCATACGTTCGACCAGCACGAACATCGCCAGCAGTGCCACGCCACCGAATATGCGCAAGAACGTGATCGAGCTGTCCCAGCCGATGCGATTGGCTTCGATCAAGCCCCAGATCAGGCACAACAAGGCCGCGCTGAACGTCAGGCTGCCCCAGGGATCAAGACGCGCGGACTGTTCGTTGCGCGACTCTTCGATGTTGCGCCGAACCATCGCAATCAGCAGCAGGCCAACGGGCAGATTCAGATAGAAAATCCAGCGCCAGCCCAGCAGTTCGGCGATCAGTCCGCCCACAGTGGGCGCGGCCGTCATCGCCACGCCCATGCAGGCGCCCCAGAACGCCCAGGCTTTGGCGCGTTCGGTTTCGTCATGAAAGGCATGGCCAATGGTGGCCAGGGCCGACGTCAGCAGCAGCGCAGCGCCGACGCCTTTGAGCGCACGGGCGATGTCGAGGAACAGGATATTGGGCGCGGCGCCACAGCCCAGCGAAGCCGCGATGAACAGCACCAGCCCGCAGAGCAGCATTTTCTTGCGTCCGAAGCGGTCGGCGACACTGCCGGACGGCAGCAACAGCGCAGCGAACGCCAACATGTAAGCACTGACCACCCATTCGATGTCGGCAAAGTTGGCGCCCAGATCCCGAGCGATGCTGGGCAGCGTCACCGCAACAATATTGGTGTCGAGTACGATCAGCGAGCAAACGCCGGAAGCGGTCAGAAGGGTCATGCGTGGGCTGGGTGTGGTGATTTTCATGGCGGGCCTGCGACTACTGTTGTGATTGAGGCGCTTGCAATGACTGCAGCGCGGCGAGGGCGATTTCATCATCGTGGGCTGGCGTATCGGCACTGACGCCGATGGCACCCACAACCTGGCCTTCGACGCGAATCGGCTGGCCGCCCTTCATCATCAGCAGTCCCGCAGTGATCGCTGCTGCGCGCCCGCCATTGATGCCTTTCTCCAGATCATCCGATGGGCGTTTGAACAGGGCCGATGTCCGCGCCTTGCCCTGAGCCAAGTCGATGCCTGCCACGACCGGGGCGCTGTCCATGCGAGCCGTCAGAATTGGCCATCCGCCATCGTCAACGACCGCGACTGCACAAGGCCATCCGTGCTGACTGGCGTAGGCTTGCGCCGCTTGCACCAATTGACTGGCGCCCCTTAGGTCCAATATTGCTTTGTGAGTAATGCTGGGGCGGGGCTCGGCTGCATTGGCTATTTGCAGGATTAGAGCACTGCAAAGCATGACTAGAACTGATTTGACGCGCATTGTTGATCTTCCTAAAGTACATGAGCAGCCAGCTTAGCCCGGCATTACCCTGGCGTTATTACCTGCGGCCCGTCACATGATTACCTGTGAGCTAATTAAAATATGGAAATCCGTCATTTCCGCTATTTCCTGGCAGTCGCCCGACACAAGAGTTTTGTGCGCGCTGCTGAACAGCTGGGTATCGCGCCGCCGACCTTGACCCGGCAGATTCAAGACCTGGAAAGCGAACTCGGCACGCGCTTGTTGCAACGCTCGCAACGGGACGTGAGCCTGACCGAAGCCGGGCGTGCCTTGCAGATCGAGGCCGAGGCGACGCTGCGCCAGTTCGAATCCGCGCAACTCAGCGCGCAGCGGGCCGGGCGCGGCGAAACCGGCCATATCCAGCTGGGCTACGTTGCGTCGGCGGTGTTCTCCGGTGTTCTGCAAAATCAGGTCAGCGAGTTTCGACATCGCTATGCGGATGTGGGCTTTACCATTACCGAACAGCTGATGCCGATCTTGCCGCGTTTGATTGAGGAAGGGCGGCTGGATATCGGCTACGTGCGCTCGCCGATGCCTTTGGGGGAGTCGTTGAGCCGCCTGGATTTGTTTGAAGAAGCATTTGTTCTGGCGCTGCCGGCCGGTTCCTGGCTCTGCAACCTGAAACAGATCGAAGCATCGCACCTGCAGAATGAAACCTTTATTCTGCCCGAGCAGATATCAGGCACTTTCGACGTTGCCGCCCAAGGCGGGTTCGCCCCGAAACTGGGCCCGCAACCCGGCGGACTGGTGTCAGTGGTGGCTCTGGTTTCCCTGGGGCAGGGCGTCGCCGTGGTGCCGCAATCGATGGTCGAGCGCATCCAGTTGCCCAATGTGCTGTACCGCCCAATCCACGATTGCCAGCCGCGCTCATGCCTGTCGCTGATCTACCGACGCCACGAAAAGGCTGCGGCCGTGGCGCGGTTTATTGAGCATGTGAAGCGGGGTGCGAGGGTTTGAATGATCACGTTGAATTTTGAAGTGGACGTGCGTGGTGACCGCACAATTAACAGCACAAGTGACCGCACAAGTGGGGTAATTTGAGGCTGCATGGGTGCGTCACCGGCTGAAACCCCACGCCCACGCTGAGCCTGCTAAACAACGGAGCCAATCGATGATCGATCATCTGGACCACCTGGTACTCACCGCCGTCGATGGCGAAGCTACCAAGGATTTCTACACCCGCGTGCTGGGCATGCAGCTGGAAACCTTCGGCGCCGGGCGTATGGCGTTTCGGTTTGGCAATCAGAAAATAAATCTGCACATTCGCGGGCATGAGTTTGAGCCCAAGGCGCATGTGCCCGTGCCGGGTGCGCTGGACCTGTGCTTCATCGCGTCGATCCCGCTGGAGCAGGTCATCGGGCGTTTGAACGCGGCGCAGTGGCCGATTATCGAAGGCCCGATCCTGCGCACCGGCGCGACGGGGCCGATACGTTCGGTGTATGTGCGTGATCCGGATTTGAACCTGATCGAGATTTCAGAGTTGGTTTGAATTGGCCAGAACAGCGCGCCCGGAAACCCCGTAGGAGCGAGGCTTGCCCGCGAAGAACGATAACGCGGTGGCTCTGACTCACCGAGGCGCCTGATTCGCGGGCAAGCCACGGATCCATTTGGGTCATCACCGGCACGCTTCAATCAACTGCAATGCTTCCTGCACAGGCAATGGCTGTTTCATACGCTCGGCCAGCAACGCGACGGCTCGTTCGTATTTGCAGGCCACAATTGCCGCAACAATTCCGCTCCGGCAGAGCAGGGCGACGAACTCGAACTTTTCCGGTTCGCCGATATAGACAACGTCATCCCATTGCTCGGCGTGACCCAGGTAGTCGATGCGTTTGCCGAAGTGATAGGTCCAGAAGAACGGCACGTCGACATAGCGTTCAGCGCCGCCCAGCATGTTGAGCGCGGCGATGCGGCCTTGTTGTTGTGCCAGACGCCAGTGCTCGATACGCAGCAGTTGGTCGGCCAGCGGGAAGGTGGCGATGTCGCCGACGGCCCACAGACCTTCCCTGAGTTGCATGCCGCCATCGACGCGAAGCGAGCCGTCCTCTTCGCGTTCGATATCTTCGACAAAATCGGTCACCGGGCTGACGCCGATTCCGACCAGTACCAAGTCTGCAGCCAGTTGCTCACTACTGTTGAGCCGCACGCTTTCCAGGCTTTGCTTACCCTCGAAATGAGTGGCCTCGACGTGAGTGCGAAACAGCACGCCATGCTGCTCATGTAAACCGCGTAACGCTTTACCGATACGGTCGCCGAACTGTTTCTGGAACGGTATTTCATGGCGCGCCAACACCGTGACTTCCAGACCGCGCTTGCGCAGTGCCGAGGCCGCCTCAAGCCCGATAAAACTGTCACCGATGATCACCACCTTCGCACCGGGTTGCGCTGCATACAGCAAGGTACGCGCATCGTCGCGGGAGCGGAGCAGCAGCACTTGAGGCAAATCCGAGCCGGGTAAATCAACGGGTTTGGGCTTGCCGCCGGTCGCGATCAGGGCAGCGTCGTAGCTCAGCGTTTGCCCGTCGTCCAGAATCACCTCCCTGATGTCGCTGTCGAGGCCTACGACCAGGGCATGGATGCGTTGTATGTGCTGCTCGCGATAGAAGCTTTCGTCACGCAGCGGTGGCACTTCATCGGGAGGCATATCCCCGGATATCACGAATTTGCTCAGGGCGGTGCGGTCGTAGCCGGGCTGCGCTTCTGCATCGATCAGGAGCAACGCCCCACCAAAACCCTTTTCCCGCAGGGCACTGGCGGCGGCAATGCCCGCAGCGCCTGCGCCGATGATCACAAAACTGCGCGGATCGGCGCAGCCGTCGCGAGCCGGTGCCGGCATCGGCTGATCATCGACGAGGATCATGCCATCCAGAATTTGCGCCGGATAACGCCGTAAGCCATCCAGTGCGGGAGGTTCACTCAGGCTGCCGTCCTCAAGCTCGAACATCGCCTTGTGCCACGGGCAAATCAGCCTGCCGTTACAGATCGCGCCTTTGGCCAATGGTGCGCCTGCGTGCGGGCATTTGCCTTGATAGGCGCGCACTTGATCACCCATGCGCACCAGGACGATGGTCTGTTCGCCGATCTTGATTTCGCTGCCGCGATCTTCGGCAAGATCAGCAAAGCGGGCGACGGTATGCAGGGCCATGGCGTTCTCCTGACAGGCTTTTGGTTGGGAGTCAGGCGCCGGGTGCAAGGTTCACTGCAACTAAAATCCACCCTCCTCAGCGGACCAGACCCAGGCGTTCGTGCCAGTCGGCAATGGATTCCTCGGGAAAGCCGTCGAACAGTTTGTCGCCCTCGTGGGCTTGCACCTCGACCCAGGAGGCCTTGGAATCAATCAATAGATGCGTGTGTTCCGGTGGCGTCGGCAGCGGTGTATCGATAGCTGACGCAAATGGATGGATCAGCTCGGGCCATTCCGGACTGAACAGCCATAAGCCGCTGCCGCACAGTTTGCAGAAATGCCGTTCGGCACTGCTGGTGTGCACATGATGATCCTCACGCATTTTGGCGTGATAAATCGCGATGTGTTCGCGGCCTTTGACTTTCAGGCTTTTGGCGTCGCCGCTGAGGTTGATCGAATAACCGCCACCGCCCTGTGTCTTGCGACAAATCGAGCAGTAGCAGCGTTGATAAGGATACGGATGGGCGCTGTTCAGGCTGAACTCGACCTCACCGCAATGGCAGGAACCTTCAAGATGCATGACGAAATCTCCTCAAGACATGCCTGAGCGCTGACAAAAAACTCCAGGCAGTTAGGTTCTAGACAAGCGGATATCAGATTGGGTGTCTGCGTTCGTCGGACAATTCTTACCAACATGAAAGAATTGTCACTGAGGAACGCTCAAGATGCGCGTCGCCAAGTCGATAGCGTCTGAAGTTGTCGGACAATTCAAGCCTGCCAAGTCCTGTTTCCTGATAACCCTTCTGTTTAATAACAAGAGCTCACGGCCATGAACCTACGCAATTTGACCATCGCCCGTCGCGCTGGCCTTGGCTTTACCCTGATTTCCCTGTTGGTTGCATTGCTGGGTTGGTTCGCGTTGGTGCAGATGTCGGCCATTCGCCAGAGCGAATTGGCGGTTGAAAGCAACTGGATGCCGAGCATGCGGGTGGTCAACGACATTCGCGAGAATATGCTGCGTATCCGCACGATCTCGCTGCGCATGGCGCTGGACCCTGATCCAAAGAACATTGCGACCTATCGCGGTCAGTTGGATGTACGCAATCAGGACCTGAATAAAAAACTGGATACGTTGAACGCCTTTGTCGATACCCCGGAAGAGAAGGTTCTCAACGATCAGTTCCGTGTCACGCTGGGTGACTATCAGAAAGGGCTTGAGCGCTCATTCGTCCTCGCTGCGCAGAACGACCGCGAGGCGCTGAACAAGCTGCTGCTGGTGGACATGAAGCCGATCGTCGACGGCTCCGGCAAACAACTCAGTGATTTTGGCGAGTTCTATGCCAAACAGGTCGATGCTGAAGGCCAGGCGGCCGAGGCGCAATACGGCAAATCGAAGACCATCGTCCTGATCTTCGTGATCATTGCCGGTCTGGGTACTATCGGTCTGGCCTTGTGGCTGACGCGCAGCATCGTGCGCCCGCTGCAAACCGCCGTGATCGCCGCTGAAAGTGTCGCCGCCGGTGACCTTACGCAAACCATTCATGTGGATGGCAACGACGAGGTCACGCGTCTGTTGGCCGCCCTGGAAAAAATGCAGGGCAACCTGCGTTCGGCCATGCGGCATATCGGCAGCTCGGCGACCCAGCTGGCGTCGGCGGCGACTGAGCTCAACTCGGTGACCGAAGACAGCTACCGAGGCTTGCATCAGCAAAATGCCGAAATCGATCAGGCGGCCACCGCCATCAATGAGATGACCTCGGCGGTGGAGGAAGTGGCGCGCAACGCTGTGTCGACCTCCGATGCTTCCAACCAGTCCAACGTTTCGGCCCAGGCCGGGCAGGCTCGGGTGGTAGACACCGTGCAGTCGATCCAGACCCTCACCGACAACGTTCAGGCAACCTCGAAACTGGTGCAGAACCTCGCCGATCAGTCCCAGGATATTGGCAAGGTACTGGACGTGATTCGCTCGATTGCCGAGCAGACCAACCTGCTGGCGCTCAATGCCGCCATCGAAGCGGCGCGGGCAGGGGAATCGGGACGCGGTTTCGCAGTGGTCGCCGATGAAGTCCGGGCCCTGGCGCACCGCACTCAGCAGTCGACGCTGGAAATCGACAAGATGGTCACGGCAATGCGCAGTGGTTCCGCCCAGGCCCTCGAATCCATGCAGACCAGCAGTCAGCGGGCGGGCGAGACCCTGTCGCTGGCACAAGGCGCGGGCGAATCCTTGACCGATATCACCGCGTCGATCAATCAGATCTCCGAGCGTAATCTGGTCATCGCCAGCGCGGCCGAAGAGCAGGCGCAGGTGGCGCGCGAAGTTGACCGCAATATCGTCAATATCCGTGATCTGTCCATGCAATCTACCAACGGCGCCAATCAGATCAGTGCGTCGAGCCACGAGCTGTCGCGTCTGGCCGTAGAGTTGAACGCGGTGGTGGCGCGCTTCAAGGTCTGAAGCGATATTCGCCTGTCGAGGTGTAACGGCGGCTGTCCATGTGCTGACAGCTTGCCGCTGGGCATGAGGGCCGGGCATGATTCGCCACGGCCGATCATCCCGGCCATCGAACTATCGACAGAGGCGAAACAGCTTCCATGGACAATAAAAATCACACCTTCAGCAGCTGGCTGCGCGCGCCGGCACACCATGAATGGCTGGCTCGCGAAGGCAATCGCCTGCTGAGTTTCGCCAAGGCTTCGCGCCTGCCCCAAGGGTTCGGCAATCTGGACGCACGCGGCGTACTGCCTGCTGACGCCCGTGCCGAAACCATGAATACCGCCCGCATGACCCACAGTTTCGCCATGGCCCACGTGCGAGGCATACCCGGTTGCGCAGCATTGGTGGATCACGGCATTGCGGCGCTCGCGGGACCGCTGCGCGATGCAGAACATGGCGGCTGGTTCAGCGGGCCGCTTGATGACGGTCGCACGGCTGACAAACAGGCCTACTTGCACGCCTTTGTGGCGTTGGCGGCCAGCTCCGCTGTGGTGGCGGGGCGAGCAGGCGCGCAAGAGCTGTTGTCGGACGCGATCCAGATTATCCAGAGCCGGTTCTGGAGTGAAGAAGAAGGCGCCATGCGCGAATCCTTCGCGCGGGACTGGAGCGCCGAAGAGCACTATCGCGGCGCCAACAGCAATATGCACAGTGTCGAAGCCTTTCTGGCCCTGGCCGATGTGACCGGCGACGCGCAGTGGCTGGATCGTGCGCTGCGTATCGTCGAACGGGTGATTCACGGCCACGCCGCCGCCAATGACTTCCAAGTGGTCGAGCACTTCAGCCAGCGCTGGGAGGCGTTGCCCGACTATAACCAGGACAATCCCGCCGACGGCTTTCGCCCGTTCGGCACCACGCCGGGCCATGCGTTCGAATGGGCGCGCCTGGTGTTGCATCTGGAAGCGGCACGGCAACGGGCGCATCTGCCCACGCCGGGCTGGTTGCTGAAAGATGCGCAGCAGCTGTTCGCCAGCGCCTGCCGTAATGCCTGGGCGGTCGATGGCTTGCCGGGGATCGTCTACACCCTGGACTGGCAGAACCGCCCGGTGGTGCGCCATCGTCTGCATTGGGTACATTGCGAGGCCGCCGCCGCTGCAGCAGCCTTATTACAGCGCACCGACGAAAAGCAGTATGAAGACTGGTATCGCCGGTTCTGGGAGTTCAACGAAACCCTGTTCATTGACTACGAGCAGGGCAGCTGGCACCACGAACTCAACCCGCTAAACCAGCCCAGCGCTGAGATCTGGGCTGGCAAACCCGATCTGTATCACGCTTATCAGGCGACGGTCCTGCCGGTGCTGCCGTTGGCGCCGAGTTTGACGACGGGGTTGGCGGCGATGGGGTAGTTTGCCAAACAGGGTTGTTGATCGAGTACATATCCATTGCTGCGGTAACGGCGGCTTAGGGTTCCGCCCTGACGGCGGGTTACTTGGATAAGCGCCAAGTAACCAAGCGCTCTCGCCCCTGACGTCCGGTGGTTCGCCTGGGCTCACCATACCCTCGCTCCGGTCTTGCTCCGTGGGCCCGCCGCCATCGGCCATCCCTGGCCAAGGGCGGCTAACCCGGCATCCATGCCGGGTTGCCCACTAC
>Ga0247808_10000447_pt1 | contig 20434 bp, 24 predicted proteins | sample UWRJL089202R1_FD_179914 | JGI IMG/M metagenome (GOLD analysis project Ga0247808, IMG submission 179914) | Plant litter microbial communities from Arlington Agricultural Research Station in Wisconsin, United States - UWRJ-L089-202R-1 | ecosystem: Environmental > Terrestrial > Plant litter >... | reverse complement strand
CTTAAAACAATAGCGTAATCAGCACAAGCGCAATATTCATATAATTGTAAATACTACTACATTTCTGCAGGTGTGTCTGTTGGCTTGCTCGATTTGAGTGGGCGCTCTTTGAGAGCAAAGACAAGGCCTGTTGATAGAGCCATGAGGACACTCGCAACTATGAATATCCGCCTCAAGCTATCCGAGAAGGCGTGCGTCACAGTGCTCGAGAACTCTTTTTGATTCTCGGTAAACGTTCGCTGTGCAGCATCAGCTGCCGGTGCAGGTAATGTCGACAGGTTCTTCTCTACTCCCGCAGTTATTTCAGACTTAATACTTGGCATATTGAGATTAAGCATTGTATTAGGATCGTCGAGATCACCGATTCTCTGTACGGCAGGACTCTCCTTTAACGACTGGACATACGGTGTTGATTGGATATTTCCAAGGTGGGAGATAATTCCCGCGGTAAGTATTGCTCCAAAGATCGCAGTACCAAGTGTTGAGCCAAGACTACGGAACAACTGGTTTGAACTTGTCGCCACACCCAATTGTCGTTGCTCAAACTCATTTTGAACGGCAAGGTTAAGGGTTGGCATCGCAACACCCATTCCCATACCCATGAACACCATAATCAGCGCTTCGTAGGCGTAGCTACTTTCAGGCGAAAGCGTCGTCAGAGCAAGCATCATAAGCGTTGCAACCGTAAAGCCAATCTGCATGAATATCTTGTACTTACCGATCCGCGAGATGATCTGACCAGAGGCGATACTCGTGAGCATCAACCCGGCAACCATTGGAAGAAGCATCAATCCTGAATCGGTTGGCGAAGCGCCAAACACTTGTTGGTTGAACTGCGTAAGATACAGAATTGATCCCATAAAGGCCGCACCGAATAGTGCCGCAATCGATACAAGCAATACAAAGTTGCGGTTCTTGAAGAAAACGAGCGGCAAGATTGGCTCTTGTACCCTCTTCTCGACAAAAATAAATGCAGCTGCCGCGAGTACAACGATGCTATACATAATCACTCGCAGCGCCGTGAGTGAAATACCTGTAGCATCTAGGAGACCCGCAAAAATAGTCTCGGTGTTATCGACCGCTAAAATCAGTGTTCCAAGGACAATCGCAAGCAAACCTGCACCTAGGTAATCAATTTTCGGTTTCTTCTTATCAGCATGATGTAAAGAAGGAGAGAAGATAGCAATGAGTGTAAAGGCAAGAATACCAATCGGAACATTTATATAGAATGTCCAACGCCAGTCAGTCGTGAGTCCAGCGAGTGCCTGTCCATCGGTCAACCATCCGCCAAGCAGAGGCCCAACGACGGAAGCGAGACCAAATACCGCCCCAATCAGCCCCTGCCAACGACCGCGTTCCCTAGCGGCAAACAAGTCGCCAACAATCGTAAAGGCATTTGCCGTAATAATACCGCCACCAATACCCTGTACGGCGCGCCACAATACAAGTTGGACGATATCACCGCTCATCCCACCCATCAACGAAGCAATGCCAAAGATCGCGACACCAATTAAAAGGATCAGTCGACGGCCAAACAGGTCAGAAAGTTTTCCGGCAATAGGAACGGTAATCGTTGTCGTAATAAGGTAAGCGGTGACAATCCAACTAAGTGAATCAAACGAGTTGAACTCTTCGACAATCTTGCCAAGCGCTGTGGCAATAATTGTCTGGTCAAGGGCGACCAAGAACAAGCTTGCCATAACTGAAAGCATGATAATAATCTTGCCACGGAGTGATAAATGATGATGCATATAAATTCCTTATTACTTACTAAAACTATTTGTCTGTGTTGTTGAGAAATGAACGGTATTGTTCAATATTATCGGTTAAAGACTCTACTAAAACACGCAGTTGATCTTCTTTGAGAAATCCAACCCACTGTGCTTTTTCAGACCCAACCACGTAGAGACGGTCTCCGGCTTTGATATCGAGAGCTTCTCGGGCGTCAGCAGGAATTACCACTTGCCCTTTGGTTCCGACTGTCGCAGTTCCGAATAACTTCTTATCGTGCATACATAAAAGTATACTCCTGGTATGAAATGTATGTCAAGTATGAAAACTACGAACGGAGACGAGTCATCAAACGCAAGTTCGAAAGATATTGCTGAGGATTTGTTGTTGGGTGCTTACTAAGGTAGGTCATGTGTTTGTCGACAAACAATAGGTCACTATCAAGCGATGCAGGGCTATAGGTCGACTTTGTATTAAAGAGTGGGCTTGTTACCATTTTTTCTAGTTCAGCTCGCAGCGATGTTGCCTCTTCTGATGCTAGGAATTTTTTGACACTGAGTGATTCGGGCATATAAGCTCTTTCTCATTACTATGTGCTCTCGCATTGGCAGGGCACAGCAAAACGTATTTATATATCTATTATGACCCCTATTAGCTATTTTTCCTAATTTCGGTGGTAACAGCCCGGTGATCTGAGAGCTCATCACCGGAGGTAGAGATGTCAATAAAACTATAATTCTTTGGTACGAGTACATAGTCGTTTCGTTTGTGCATATATGGGTAAGAGATATACGGAACTTCGGTTGATGCGCGGTAGTGATCGTCCCATACATCTGAAAGCGCTTCAAGATGATCAATATTAAAATCGCCGGCAATAATCCGCTCTTCGTTTCGGGTACTGAGAATTGCCAGTGTTTCCTTTAGGTGAGCGGTTGCAAAATCAATAGTATCGGTCAAAGAAAAGTGAACGTTTGCGAGTTTAATGATATCGTCATCGACCTTAATATCAATCAGCTGCACGATCCGATTGTGCTCATCGTCAGGTGCTTTTTTAAGAATCAATGTGTCAGTCTTTACGATTGGATATTTACTGAGCGTTGCAAGTCCTTCGCGGTAGGTTCCATAGGCCTTACTAGGTTGCAATCGAGTCACCGCACTGTTTTCAAAAGTATACTTTAATGCGCCATTAAGAATTTGCGCTTGATTGTATGGAGAAATATTCGGCAAGTATACGACTTCTTGAAAAAAGATAACGTCCGGTTGTACTGATTGTAAATATGCTTCGATGGCCGGCTGTCGTTGTTCCCAATCGATGAAGCCCTGGAGATTTAAGGTCGTAAGTTTCATTCTATCCAGTCTAACAGGTTGAATTGGCGTCAGCTATATTAAACGCCGAGTGACAGGAGAATATGGTACGCAACATATACTGGCCACACGGCAGCTTGGAGGAGCGCCAAAATTACATCCCAAAAAGCGCCACTCGTCTTACTTATAAAGTAAATTGCCGCGCCGATATAGAACATGAAAAACAGGAATCCCGCAGGACCTGCTCGGTTGATAACTTTTACTGTACCGTCGTGATGCTTTGTCATAATACCGCTCCTTTATTAATACCCTATGAAATAATCGGTCTTGATTCGTTTTACGCCAAGCTTTTTCAACGAACCTTTTACGCTGTCGATCATGAATGGCGGCCCTGAAATATAGGCCTGGCGAGATGCACTATCAGGAATATGTTTTGCAAGCAGGGCTGCACTAATAAACGGTTCATTTACATGTGTCCAGTTATCGGCGACAATCGTCTCTTCGCTTTTACTCACAACAATGACCCGAATACCCGATGACTCAATAACGTCTTTGTACGCAAGGTCAGCCAGATTACTCACGGAATAAACGAGGACAATATCCCTCTTTTTCTTAAGCTGCTTGAGCGTGCGTAGATGACTAATATAGGGGGTAATGCCGATACCACCAGCTACAAATAGAAGCGGCGTAGATTCGTCTTTTGGAAGCGTAAAATCACCATTGATTCCCGTTGCTGTGATCGTTGCACCGACAGGCATCTCGGTCAGTGCTTTTTTCAAACTACTCGATGGATCATAGAACTTTATACCAAGTTTGAGATCGTCTCTCATAGGTGATGACGTGACACTAAACGATCGTCGCTCTCCCCTTCCGTCAACTTTCTTATGCGGAACGGTGATTTCAATATACTGTCCAGGTTCAAACCGTAGCTTGGTCGTGGGAGTAAATGTCAGTTCACGCGAGGCCGGTGTGAGTTTTTTACTCCCTTTATATTTCAATAGTATTGCGTGGCGACGGCTAAAAATAAAGGCCACAAGATTACCGACGACAAGCGCAAGCGCTGGGCTTGAAGAGAAATCGCCAATATGGAATGGAATCGCAAACAACAGCGCCACTACCACCACTTCAATGGCTTGTTGCCACTTCTTTGGCGGTAACGTTTGCGGCTCGGTTAACATAAACCCAGAGAAGTAGAAGATTGGCCACGACAACATCAATACAAGTGCATTAGTCAGCGGCTCACCTTGAATAAGCAGCGAAATAAAGACAAGTGGAATCGTCAATCCTAAGAATAATCCGCCAGTAAAGAATCGTCGCGTCTTTTGAATAATCAGAAAACCAAGAATGAACGTGAATAAGAACAGCGGTGGTGTTGCTACCCACCAACTCGCAAACCCGAGACCAGTCAGGCTAATGACTAGCGCAGCAATTGCTGCAGGGTTGAAAATGTGACGTCCGCGCCATACTAATAAGAATTTCGATGCAGCAGCGATCAATCCAATAAATCCAAGTGTCACCAGTGATGCTACTTCAATCGATGGCGTAAATATAAAGAATAAGATAAGCGCAGTAATATACGATGATTCGGTGTGTGCCTTTACACCAAATAATTTTGCAAATAACAAAGTTGCCAAGAACACGACAGTCCCGAGTACTCCAAGGCTTGCCACCATCGCGACTGGTGAGTAAGAAATAATATCGAGCAGAGAAAAAACAAACGCGACGACCCAAAGCACCGTCAATGCGATTGAAATCATTTTATACATTGAGATTTTGTTGAGAAGTTGAGTTAACATCTAAAACAATTCTCCACTAAACTTATGGTTATAGTCAATAGCTCCCTTTTCATTCATCCGAACATACTCAAAATTGAATTGCTCGGCAAGCACAGCTGGTTCCGTAAAGAACAGTGCGGTCGCAAGTCCGTCGGCGATTAATGCCGTATCAGCCACCACCCATGTCGCAACTATACCTTTCACCGGCGCCTGCGTATCAGGATCAAAAATATGATGGAGACCTTCACCCCAACTCCGTCGGTTAGTTGCCGATGCGCAAATACTACGGTTCTGCACATCGATAACACCAATAATAGTATCTGGCTGAAACGGATGCTCTAGTCCTACACGGTTTTGAATACTGCCTTTATGGATTAGGTCCCCACTTGCATCAACAACATAGTCAGAAATACCCTGCTGATCAATGAGCGACCCAACGATATCAACAAGATAGCCTTTTCCGGCAGCACCAACATCAAGTACTACGGGTCGAGTCGTTGTGAGTACTGAACCTTCAATTTTCAATACCTCACCCCACGATGGAACCGGCACCTGTGATCTTTCGATAAACGAATAGTTGGCGTCATATCCAGATAGCTCAAGTGATCGACCGATAAGAGGCGTCACTTTACCCAATGTTGCATCATATAATTCTTTATAAAAATCCATGAGTGGCATGACGTCATCTGGAAATACGTAACTACCGGCACTTTTCGCCATTTGAGTAACTATCGAATCAGACCTGAACCGTGAATATGCACTATCAAATAGCTCAATACGATTATTGATAGTGTCAATAAGAGTGCGTGACATTGGGCGATCGGTGATAATTTCCCACTGCGTTCCCAATGCTTCAAACGTATGCTTAGACAGCAGCATCTATCTTGATTGTCTCAAGTGCCCTATTGAATCCATTTGATGTCAGCGATGAACCGGCAACACGCGACAGCGACACCTCGTCGACTTTTTTGCCGACGACAAGGGTTTTGTACCCCGAGGCGAAATCCGCTTGGTATTCTCGCGCCTCACCTGATCGGGCGTTTTCGACAAGACTTGTACTCGTGATAACACCTCCGGCAATTGTCACCGTCAGCTCAATTGACTCTTGACCATTCGGTGTTGAGTAGCTCCCGGTTGCCGAGTATGTTCCATCTTTGTAGTTTGCTGTCGAACGAGCGTCATTTGGATTCGACGAGCTAGTATCCGTAGTTGAAGGCGCTGTCGTATCAGACGTCTGCGTTGATTCTGAGGAATTATTTGCATTATTTATGACAATAACTGCAGTCGCAGCGATCCCAATAAGAACAATGATGATAAGTGCAGCAATAGCGGGGCTCAGCTTTTTTGGTTGTTCCATGTCTCTCCTATTCATACGTTGGTACATTTAGCTAACCACAAGGACCATACGAGAGGCAACCCACCCGTATTTGTTATACTGTTACTACAATGATTACGAAACAAATTCTTGGCGGTGTCGTTCATACAATGCCTTCCGATTTAAAGAAGGCCTTACTTGCTCACCCCAAAGGATTAGTAGCATGGAATACAATCACTCCCCTCGCTCGCAATGAATGGATATGTTGGGTTGACGGTGCGAAACTTATAGATACCCGTAAACGTCGCATTGAACGAACCTACACCGAACTCGCCGAAGGCGTTCGTCGGCCGTGCTGTTGGCCTGGATGTATGCACCGCGAAAAGAACGGCAAGGCATAATAATTGCACTAGAGTACTTGCCAGTTTAAGGATAAACGGTATACTAACTATATACATCAATCAAAACAAAAAGATTCGATAAAAAATGAAAACCAAAATTGTTCGCCTCAAACCCCTTAGTATTGCATTCGCATTTGTCCTTAGTATCATCGCCGTACAATTCGGCAGCGTTACCAATACCTTTGCCGCTCCAAAAACATGGGACGGAAGCGCCGGTGATAATAAATTCAGCACGGCCGCAAACTGGAGTGGAAATACAATTCCCGTCACCGGTGATACTATTATCTTTTCAGGTCAGGCCGGTGGCAACTCCGGTGATTCTGTCTTACTTAATAACGACCTTACTGGAGTCGCATTTGCCGGCATCACGTTAGATACTCGTAGCACAAATGTTCAAAAATCATTTCACCTCAACACCATTACCTTTCAAGCAGGCGCAACAATTAATGAAGCCGCCATTGGTGGTGGCGGATCAAACTCATCTATTGACTACTTTAACTTTTCAACGAACTCAAACGACGGCTATTATCTCGCTGTCGATGGCACCGTTAATGCACTCGGGAATTTGACAGTTACAACCCAGAGCGGATTAGCCGCGGGTGTCGTGACAGTCGCAGGGAATCTTACCGTAAGCCGCGGTGTCATTAGTACCGCTTCTAACATCAGCGGAACAGTCATCACCCCAAGCGGCAACGCAGGCTTATCCTACAGAGGCGCGTCACGAGCAATTTCAAACGATTTCACCATTGGTGCATTAAGTGGCTATCCAAATCAATCAAACCTTTTATTTGCCGACTGTACCGGTAGTTATACTAACGGACGCGGTGAATCGGGTAACCTCATACTTTGTGACGACTACGCAAATCGATCTTATACCTTAACAGGGACTATTACCCTTAACGACGATCTTGAAATTGGAATAGCCCCTAACACTACGGTCATTATCGCGGGTGATGTTAATTACAATGGACACACAATTACCAAGTCATCGACAACCAGTGGCAATGGGACACTCCAAATCCTCACGCTAGCGAGTGCTCCGAGCGATCTGGTCGCAACTCCTGCAAGCGGACATGTCGGACTTGAATGGCAAGCGTCGAGTAGTAATAGTCCAATCACTGACTATGTCGTTGAATATAAGCTTCATTCAAGCTCAACCTGGTCAACTTTTGCAGACGGCTACGGACCAGGGACAACGACAGACGTTACTGGCCTTACTAACGGATCAGCCTACGACTTCCGCGTATCAGCAGAGAATGCAAAAGGAATGGGTCCATCTGCTACCATCACATCGATTACACCTACCGTAGCCCTTACTGTACCACTCGCTGTCAGCGGGATCACAGGTGCTGTCGATGCAACGACCAAAAACCTCCACCTCAATTGGACAGCTCCTGCATCAAACGGTGGTTCAGCAATCACCAACTACCTCGTCGAAGCAAAGCTCAGTAGCGGATCAACCTGGTATACAGTCGCCCACCCCGCATCTGACGAAACAGCAATCGAAATCTTCAGTGGTCTTACCGACGGTCAAACCTATGACTTCCGTATTAGCGCGATTAACGCCCAGGGAACTGGTCCGAGCATGACTCTCGCGAACTATGTATACACCGCAGGTAATGGTAGCGAAGGAAATCTTAGTGAAGCCAGTGGATCAGTTGTCGGCGCACCGAATACTGGAACCGTGAAACTAAGTCTCAAGAATCCAATAGTAATCGCTGTCTTAGGTATTGCAGCAGCCGCAGCAATTCTCTTCTTCGCAAAATCTCGTCGACGCGCCTAAGGATTACTTCTTAGAAAAGATAGTTCGAAGCGAAAGTGGGTTCTGAAATTCAAGTGCACCCTTAGGGAAGACTTTGATCACGAGCCATAGAGTCAGTACGGCAACAACCGTCATGATCGCAAGACTGAGCGTCGCCTCACCTACTGATAGGTTTCCTACGGTATTTCGCACGAGGCTTGTTGTTGGTGCAGTAATTGGGAAATAGGTTATGAACTGGACGACAGGGTTTGATGGATCCGTAAGGACAGTTGCCATAAACCAGAACGGAACAAACGGTAGAATGTAAAACAGCGCCGAGAAGTTATTAGCTTGCTTCGCCGGCAAAAGCACGGCGATAAACGCCATGAGCGCTGCGAACAGTATAAAGCCAACAATCAAGAACCCAAGTCCGAACAGTACAGATACCGGATCAATAGGAAGTGATGATAGGTCAAAGTTAGCTGGCAATTGCATGAAGTCGGTATTCACTGCGATCAGAATCGCGATAGCTCCTAAAAGCCCAAAGAACAACAACTGAGTCAGCGTAATCAACACAACGCCGATAAGCTTCCCGATAATAAGCGTCCGAGGGCTCAAATACGTCAACGCCATTTCCATCGAACGGTTCTCCTTTTCATCAGCAATACTTGTAAGAATGTAGCCAATTGAGAACATCAGAATGATTAAGAACATCACCGCAATCGCCCCGGGAACGATAAATCGAGTAAATCCAACGCTTGTTGTCCCGTTGGCATAGGTAGTCGTCACACTGGTTGCCCCTTGTTGCGCAAGCATAATTTTCTCACCCGAACCTATTGGTGCATACAAGCTGCTTTGTAATAATGCACCGCCAAGCGCATCGACTGATGAACTAAAAGTGAAGTCTACACCAGAGATGTAAGTTTCGTATTTAGCAGTTTGCAAAAGATCAGTCGGATAATAAATTAAACCTTTACGATCTCCGGCCTCAACTTCTTTCTTTAGCTTGTCATAATCAGATACGGGATACGGTGTTTGACCGCTACTTTTTACGATATCGCTCGATACCAATCCACTCGCATCTACAACAGCAACGTTCTTTAGATCACTTGCAACTTTTTCGAGTGAAGTATTATTGCTTTGGCCGATGAATCCAAATAGTACAAAAATAAGCAAAAAGATCGCCGGCATAGAAATCATATATGCCCAGAAGCCTTTTTGTTTCACAACAGTGAAGTATTCGTGACGAATAACTGATCGTAACCGAGACATTATGCGTTTCCTTTCGCTTTAGAGGTGCCGTTATAAATACTGACGAACACATCCTCAATTGAACTTGCTTTGAACTTTTTCTTAACTTCTTTTACGGTACCGTACGCTTCAGATCGCCCATCTTTAATAATAATGAGTCGATCAGCCAGTCGTTCGACTTCTTCCATGAGGTGAGTAATGTAAATAACCGCAGCACCTTTGTCTGTATGTTTTTCAACGATATCAAGGAGAAGTTTCCGGTTTACAGGATCGAGCCCTTTCGTTGGTTCATCAAGAATCAATAGGCTTGGATTACCCATAACTGCCACGCCAAGTTGTATTTTTTGTTGCTGTCCACCGGAGAGTTTTTTAAGTTTAAGATTTGCCTTATCTTCAAGACCAACTTCGGCGAGGAATTCCATTCCTGCTTTTCGCGCCTCAGAGCGAGTCATCCCCTTCATTTCGCCAAAGTACATGAGATTATCAATTGCCGATACGCGGGTATACAGTCCACGCTCTTCAGGCAGATATCCAACGCTGTGTGCGTCCTTTGCGGTATATTGTCGTCCATTGATGTAGGTTTTGCCTTTAGTAGCCTCATAGAGCCCTAGGAGTGAGCGGACAGTACTTGTCTTACCCGACCCATTCGCTCCAAGAAATGCAAAGACTTCTCCAGGTTTTACTTCAAAGCTTAACTTGTGGACGATTTCTTTTTGACCTAATGTCAGCGAAAAATCTTTAACATATACAGTTGGTTTCACACACTCCCCTTCTGTGAATAATTGCGACTTGTGTCCTAATTATAGCAAACAAGCAATTAGATGACGCGCATGCGCTTGAGCAAAGCGTAGGCCAAAATGAGCACCAGACCAATTAGTGCAATCAAACCAGTGAATGCGAAAGGATGATGAGCGAATGGCAATTCAATATTCATCCCATACATACTAAAGAAGATATTCGGCAGGGTAATCATGACTGTAACGATTGTCAGAATCTTAATGGAACGGTTAAGGTTGTTTGAACTAATCGAACTATAGGCCTGGCGAATGTTGATAATTGATTTTGTATTTGAACGACAGGTTTCAATCGACTGTGTAATACTCAGCTCGAGGTCGTCAATAATATCTCGATCGTCTTCATGAAGCGCAATACTGCGACCTAGTTTCATACGACGAAGTGTCGCACTTGCCGGTAGGAGCGCTGCAAGAAATTCATTAATTTCATCTTCAATCGTAACGAAGTCAATAAAATCTTTATTACGAATTTCATGTCCCCGCAAACGGTTACGAATGGCCTTGATCTGTTTGCTCGTGGTCGTGATGTACTTGTTATATTGTTCAGTTACTTGATTGAGAATCTGCAACATGAATCGTGTTCGCTGTGTCGTCGTGAATTCAAGTTTACTCGCAAAAAATGGTGCGAAATGGGGAAGCTTACGCAAACTGATAGTAATGACACTATCTGGGCCGTAAACAATCAATAGCGGCATTGTATCAAAGGCTCCGTCGGGAAGCGCAATCGCCGCCCTCACATAGACGTAGACAAGATCATCTTCTCGTTCAAGACGAGGCATTTCATCTTCGTCGAGCGCATCGGCAACAAGGCCTTCGTCAAGATTGTGAGTTTTTATAAGTGTTTCAATCTCAGCCTGGGTAGGGTTCTCGGCATACACCCATGCACCTTTTTGGAATTTCTCCCGTTCCTCAAGTTTTTCAGAGCGAATCGATTTGTAGTAGTATTTAAGCATAGAAGTCTCCGCTGTTAGTTTTTATAGCACTTGTCCCTATTCTAAACGCTAAAGCAAGGAAACAACACCTCTTAAGACTTTATTCAACTAAGTCAGTGAAAACAACGAGTCGCTCAGAGTACGTATGTAATGAATTATTCCACGAACCTTGGCACGTAATAAGATTAAGGTGAGCTTTTCCGTCATCTGACTTAAAGACACTTGTAGCATCTTGATCTGGCGCATAGATTTCTGTACGGGTAACAACAAATGTCATTACTCGTCCATCTTTGCCGGTCATTGAGATTTCATCACCTTTAACTAATTTATTGAGGTCAGTAAACACCGAAGCCACACCGTTCTTCCATCCATAGTGTCCAGCAATGACAGCGCTTCCCTCTTCCCCGGGTTTTGGACCAAGTCGGTACCATGCAACTTGTTCAGGGTCTTCATCAATGGCCATATCACCCTCTGAGGTAAGACCCTGGGGTGTGATAGGTGCAGAAATATTAAGATTTTTTATCGTCAGTTGGGTCGGGTCAGTGACGGCTACAGGAGCGGTAATCCTCGCCACTGTCGGAGTGGTTTTTTCTACTTCAATGGTTGGATTACGGAGAGGAATAAGTGCATACAGAATGATGAACGTTGCACAGAGTGAGACAAGGGGCACCGTGACGACGATAAATAGTCGTTGGGCAATCACCTTTTTTCGACGCTGCACGTCGATCCTCTAAAGTGAACGTTTCTTATATGCGCCGTAAGCAAGGAGTGAACCGGTTGCAACAAGAAGTGTTGAGATTGCTGCCCAAAGAATGTGTTGACTGCTCACACCTGTGTTAGGTAGGCCAGGAACAACTCCAGTAGTAGTGTCATTACCTGCACATACCGATGCAGTAATTGTGTCGTTAATAAGGGTGACGTTTCCGTTGCGGGCCAAAAGGCGTCCGTTAATTGTCGCACCGTTAGCCACGGTAATTGAATTAAGAGCTAGGACGTTCCCTACAAATGTCGCTGTAGAACCAATAGTTGCAGTATCAACACGCCAGAAAACATTACATGCCTGTGCGCCATTAATAAGGGAAACTGTACTGCCTGATCCAACATTCAACCCTGTACCGCTAAATGGCGCTTGGAGAATAAAGACAGACGAAGCATCACCTTGTCCATCAAGTGTCAGCGGTCCTGCACCGGCAGTGATTCCGAAAGTTGTTGATACAGAATTATAGACGCCAGCAACAAGTGTTGTACCACCAAGTTCGGTCGGTACTGTGGTAAGTGGTGTTCGCCCCGCCACGTCAATATATGCTGCGGTAAGATCGTTTTTTGCAGTCAGTAGCAATGGAGAATTTGTCACACGACATGGAAGCGGTCCAGTCGCATCAACCGAATAGATAGTCCCGGTCACCTGCGAACAGACAAGTCCGATACCGGCGCCAGTTGCAGGGCTCAGCCCGACATTACCGTTAATCACAGAGGCGTTACCCGCGTCGGTAATATTTGGTGTACCTGAAAGAATTGCAAATGGAGAGGCTGTGCGAAGATCAACCTTAGTAGGGGCGGCTTGGGCTGCGTGACTTCCGATAATGATTACAGTAAATATAGCGAAAACCGCAAATAATGCGATTAATGGTAGAGATTTAATATTCGTCTTATGCATTAGTCTGCCCTTTTATTTTGTTTAGTTTATGATCCGAACGTTCCTGTTCATCAAATCCAACCTGAAACTTTGAAAGGGTTGACTGATATTTTACCTTTTAGATCTTTATCTTATAAAAGGCGCATCGTGTCTATGGTAATAGTAACAGTGTCGCTCCTATTAAGCAAACTAAGCTATGCGTCTCGATTTACAAAAAGTACGAGCGCACCTGCAGCAAGGGCAAGTACGTAGACAAAGGCTACTAATACAACACCAAAATCGGCAGCGCCTTCACCGATTCGTCCAACAGCACCGAAAGAGCTAAATGGCAGATACTGTGCACCTTCTTTAAGAACGAGTGATGATAGATTCTCGACAGCCGGTACGACAAAGATAATAACAATCACAATAATTATGTTACGTAAGATAAATCCGAGGAATAATCCGACAAGAATGTAGAACGATACGTGCAGCCCTTCATGAAGCAGTAGACCACCAACATCAAACGCTTGAGACGATACTGATCCACCTGATGCAGCAAGACCGATAGTGGCCGCAAGCACTGCAAAAATCGATGCAATAAGCGATACCGCAAGTCCACACGCAAGCGTGACAATAATCTTTGTGATAAACACAGTGTAACGACTTCGGCTTGCCGTTATCGTATATGCCATAGTGCCGTGTCGATATTCATTCAAAATTGAAAGCGACGCAACGATAGCAAAAATAGCGATAGTTGTCGAAACCGTGCTTTGAACGGCACTATTAAGTACGTCTGTATTTTCGACACCAGGTGTCGCTGTAATGTCGGCAAACACAGCAACGATCACACCGATAAGCACCGCAAGGAGTGCAATTGCTCCTGCCACAATATAGGTAGAGCGGAGTGTCAGAGTTTTTGTAAATTCTGATTTTAAAGCGTTAAACATTATGCTTGTCCCCCAGGAGTTGCCCGATATTCTTGAGCGTTAGCGGTCATTTTTAAGAAAGCGTCTTCGAGTGAAACATTTTCAGCAGCAAGTTCAAGTACCGGCATACCAAGTTCAAATAATAGCGCACTCAATTGATCAGAGGTAACACCAGTTACTTTGATGCCATTACGCTCACCTACCCAAACAATCTTTCGTTCCGTCAGATGATTAGCAAGTGCATTAAGATCGGTCGTACGAACAAAGACAGCACCAGTGTTTGCAGATTGGATGAAGCTTTCCATTGATTGGTTCGCAATCATTGTTCCCTTACCAATAACAATAAGGTTGTGTGCCATCAGCTGCATTTCGCTCAGTAGGTGGCTTGAGACAAGGACACTATTTCCCGTTGAAACATATTGATGAAGGAAATCCCTCAGCCAGTGAATACCTTCTGGGTCGAGTCCGTTAGCCGGCTCGTCAAGGATCAAATGTTTTGGCTGCCCAAGAATTGCCGCAGCGATACCAAGACGCTGTGCCATACCAAGCGAGAACTTACCTGGTTTTTTGTTGGCAACTTCTTGGAGACCAACAAGCGTCAGTACTTCATCAACGCGTGAAAGTGGAATACCGCTTGCTTGGGCAAGCACCTTTAGGTGGTTACGAGCTGAGCGCTTTGGGTGAAAAGATTTTGCATCGAGTAAGATACCGACAACTTTAGATGGTGACTCGTGCTGTGTCAGTGGCACACCGTCGTAAAGTGTCGAACCGAGCGCATTATCAAGCCCGAGCATTGCGCGCATAGTTGTCGACTTGCCGGCCCCATTTGGACCAAGAAACCCAGTAATTTTACCGTCTTCAACAACAAAAGATATATTGTTAACTACTACTTTTGTTCCATAAGATTTTGTTAGGTTTTGGGCTGTAATCATACAGAGAAGTATATCATACGTATCTGTTTGAAACCTGCTCGCACGCGTTTATCGCGTTGTATTATTACGTGGATTTACTGGAGTACTTGTCCCATTATTGCCATTACCGCCAGTTGGTGTCACCGGACACCCTTTGGCATCAACGACGGTACCAGTCGGAGTGTTTGCACAGGTATCTTTATCATCAGTAACGCCATCTCCGTCACTGTCAGTACTACCAGGTGTGTCATCCTCTTCTTCAACAACACAGCCAGTTGTATCGACAACAGAGCCCACAGGAGTATCGGGGCATTTATCATCGGCATCTACAACGCCATCTTTGTCGGCGTCCTCGGGCGGTTTCGGTACATCACATGTTCCTGATGGTGCAGAATTCTTAATAAAGTATTCTTGGTACGTTCCGTCAGTTCCTCCGCCTACTGCACGGAGTCCATTGCTCCGACATATCGTCAAACGTTCTATTCCTGATGGTGCGACAAATTGTTGATTTGCCTGGCCGCTGAGTCCCGCAAGTATCGTACTGCGCCAAATCGGACCAGCCATACTCGAGCCACCATTGTTCATCGGTGTATTGTCGTTATTCCCCACCCAGACACCAACAGCAAGTTGCTTTGCATACCCGATCGTCCAAGCGTCACGAGCTTCATCGGTCGTCCCTGTTTTCACTGCAACGTCGTAACCGTTTGTATTAAGGCTCGATCCAAAGATTGGCGCACGCGCACTTTCGTCGTTAAGAATATCCGAGATTAAAAACGATGCTTCCTTGCTCATTACTTGAGCGGTAGAGGGGGTGCCGCGCTTGAATACTTGTTTCTCGAACTTATCGTCTATTTTTGTGATCAATGAAATATCATGTCGTCCACCATCATTAGCAAGTGTCGCATAGGCCCGTGTCATATCAGTCAGCTTAGCTTCGGCAGACCCAAGCGCAAGCGATAGCCCATAGTCGGTTGAATCACTGATAGTGCTAACACCGAGACGCTGAAGCGCATCGACCGAGTTAGCAACTCCAAGTTTCTGCATCACTTCAACTGAAGGAATATTCAGAGATTGCGAGATCGCACTGCGAACCGTTACGTTTCCTCTGAACTGACGATCAGCATTTTGAGGTCGGTACCCACCGCCAAAATCAGTCGGTTCGTCCTTTAGGATTGTCGCTGGAGTAATAATGCTGCGTTGAATCGCCTCGGTATAATACAGCGGCTTGATACTCGAGCCAGGCTGACGAGCAGTTGTTGCCATATTCACTTTCCCAAAATCGGTATTGTCATAATCGGCACTCCCGACAAGTGCACGGACTTCCCCGTTTGTAGGATCAATCGCTACGACCGATGCGTTAGATCCGCCATTTCGTTGGATAAAGCCAATTTGCTTATCGACAGCCGTATTGGCTGCCTTTTGAAGATTGATATCAAGCGTTGTTGTGACGCGGAATCCAGAACGAGTCACCCGCTCTTCGCCATAATCCTTATACAGCTGCGCCAATACCATTTCGGCAAAGTGTGGCGCAGTCCCATTTACCCCATCTTCTTGTTCGGCGTAGGCAAGTTCTTGCACCTTAGCGGCATCAGCCTCTGCCTGCGAAATAACTTTATTGTCTACCATTCGCGCAAGCACTGTTGCCTGGCGTTCTTTGGCATACTTTATATTTCCAGAAATTGGTGAATAGGCCGATGGCGCCGGGAGCAATCCGATAAGCATCGTACTCTCTGCCAAATCCAGGTCAGCAGCTGATTTTCCAAAGTATGTTTTAGCGGCTGCCGAGATTCCAAAGGCTCCTTCGCCGTAATAGACAGAGTTAAGATAAAGATCTAATATTTCGTCCTTGCTATATGAACGTTCAATCGCCAAGGCAATCGTCAATTCTTGGTACTTTCGAAGTACCGTTTGATTACTCGACAGAAGGGTATTTTTAGCAAGCTGCTGCGTAAGGGTTGAGCCGCCATAGGCAGTTCCATCTCCACTCAATAGATTGGCATATAGTGCACCAACGATACTGATTAACGAGAATCCACTGTGTTTGTAGAAGTTTTTATCTTCGGCCGAAACCAGGGCTTTTTCGGTATAATCGGAAATCTTATCAAGGCCTAGCCGTTCTCCACGATCGGCTGTTCCAAAACTGTAGAAAGCTTCATTATTCTTATCAAGAAGTACCACGCCAGTGTTGTTGTAGTTCATCAATCTACTAGGATCAGAGATAGCATTTGCGTAATAGATATACGTAAAAATAGGAGTCAAAATAAGGAACGCAAGAATAGGCCCGCCAATTACAGCGATTTTCTTTGGTTTACTGAGCTTTTTAAACCATTGAATACGCCCATTAAGATACGTCAACACTTTCCCGTGCTTCTTGATCGGCTTGCTAGACTTCTTCTTGAGAGGCTGCGCAACCTTCGTGGTTCGTTGTGGGCTGTGATATCTGATACGAGTGTATTTAGACATAATGTATATATCATTATACCTGAGTATATGAATAAGGTGTCTAGTTATAGACAACACCTCTTCTAAATTATTCTCATCAAATACTCAGCAAGTCACCATAGAATAAGAATATGAATAAATTCATCAAACTCTCACTCGTCGCAGTACTCGGTGTCCTCGTATCAACTGTTATCGCTACACAGACAAGCGCACAGACCAATGCGGCATGGACGGCCGCTGGTACTGTTACTACACAGGTAAGTGCAACTGGTTCAGCAACAGCTTCTATCGCACTCTGTAAGCTTCAAATCCCGAAACAGGGATACAAAGTTAAAGCGCGTGCAACTATCACAAGCACCGCGGGTGCAGGTGGTCAAGTAAAGGCAATGACCGCTAATGATGCAGGTGTCTCATATGGTGGTGTTATTAACTCAGCAGTAGGACAAGTATCGACAACTGGATACGGACCAAGCATTGTACAACAAAGCTCTACAGTCAGCGGTGGCCTCAAGTCGAACACAAGCTCTTGGGTTGACTACGGAACAGTGAAAACTGTCTCAAGCCTCGCCTTCTGTTCATAAGAATTTTCAATAAACAAAAAGACCTTCATAGCGAAGGTCTTTTTTTATAACGTGTGACTAGCTTTGTTCAGCTAACTCCTTTACGCGATCCAAAGCCATTGGATAATTTGCTGTGAAATATTCTTCCTGAGTTGGCGGCATATCAAAAGCCACAGTGAGTGTCGTAATCCCATTATTTTCGACGAGCGTGTAACTCTCGTTACCGCCAGTCCATTCTTTCTCTCGCTCTTTAGACCCCGACTCTTGGGTATCGGCAGAGTGTTTCAATAATAGGTATTCGCCATTGATACATGTCTCAACAAGACTAGTGACACCGTAACCGTTTTCAGCCGAGATGAATTGCACTTCGCTGCCTTGTTTTAAGTCTCCGACCATATAGGTTCCTGGATCGATCAGACCTGACCAATCACGAAATGTCTGATCTTGCCATAACGTATCCCAAACCTTTGATTTATTGGCGTTGATTTCAACTGAGAAGGTTAGCTCTTTCATCTGATGCTAACTCTGAGCGACAGGAGAGATATTAACCATCCACGACACACCGAATTTATCAGTCACAGATCCAAAGGCATCACCCCATGGTGCAACTTCAAGTGGTTCGTTGATAGTTCCGCCCTCAGTTAATTGACTCCAGTATGAACGAAGTGTCGCATCATCGTCGCCACTCAGCGAAAGTACGATATTAGATTCGCTTGGCTTGTTCTCCCAAGCACTTGGATAATCTGAGATCATCAGTTCAACATACTCACCAGTCAGTGAAGCGTGCATAATTTTATCGTTATCTTCTTCGGGCATCGGCATTGCACCGCCCGATGTTTCATTGAATTCACCAAATGTATCGCTATCGACAGTACCACCGAAAATACTTTGATAAAATTTAATGGCTTCGCCGGCGTTACCATTAAAGTTAATGTAGCTCGTAAGTTTTACAGACACTCTCTATACCTCCGCTTATATATCTATAATAATCTAGCTTCGTGGGCACATCAATGTTATACAACTCATCAAATGAGCACTAAGGTGTAAATGCTAGATGAACACAAAACTATCGAGCATCAACTTAACCGTTGGGTCCGATGAGATTCCGTACGGATACAGGTTTATTGAGTAAAGCGTATCCTTCCTCAAAACGTAAATAACTTCATTGGTTTCTGTAAAAACAGACTTTGCGCTTTTTGCAGGTAGTCCGCTTATTTTTAGTTCTTTTACATCTTGCGGCAAGTAGCTCACCGGTCCTGTTCGTACTTGAGTTTTACCGAGCGCAGCAAACCACTCTGTGGTTGTGCTGCCAGTACTTGCTTTGAAATCTTCACTATTTTCTTCACGCAGTACACGCACATTAATATACCCATCAGGGTATCCGCCTTGAGATTGCTGTGAAGTTGGTTCAAAGTTACGGATGTATGGACCATCTTGAACTGTTTCTTTTAAAGCTAACCAATCTTTAGGATACTTGATGCTATATCCGCTATCGTTGCTTGTGTATGTTTTCCAACCTATGTATGGATTCGCACTCTCTGACTCGGTAGTATTTGAAGCCATAGGCGTGTCAGTAGTTTTTTTATTAACAAAACTCTGCCAAAAGATAAATCCGAGCGCAGCAATAAGTATTACCACCAAGATTATAATAACGACGACTGATGCATTTCCGCTGTTCTTTTGAAATTTTATAGTCATGTATATATTCTACCAAATATACCTAACTACTCGTTAAATTGCTGTCGTGCTAAGTTTCACTGGTTGTAAATACAGCAAAAATATGTTTAAGTATGAACCGTGTCACCTCCGACACGCCGAATGAGAGGAGTGCCACATGGCACCGAAACGCAGCGTGACGCAGTTGATGAAAGAGGCAAACCTCGACGTCAACGGTCTCGCTGAGAAGAGTGGCCTGTCAAAACCCACAGTACAACGTGCTGTGCGCGGTAACGAACAGGCCCGGCTGAATACTACTTCAGCCACAGCAATCGCCGAAGTGCTCGACTCGCCCGTTGGCGAGATTAACTGGCCCGGTGGCTTAGCGAATAGCGGAAGACCCGCCCGATCAGGAGGCAATTACACCCGTCGATCTCGCTAAGCAAGTTCATGCCCTAGCGGACCCCTTCCTGATTTTTTGACGGAAGGGGTCTGCGGGGCTTGTTTAAATTTTGATAGAATAAGAGTGAATAAAGATACGTATCAGGAGGAACATCCATGGCAACTATCAATCCTTACATTAACTTCAATGGAAATGCAGAAGAAGCATTTAATTTCTACAAATCAGTATTCGGTGGAGAGTTTGAAAAGATTGTCCGGTTCAAAGATCTTGAAGGACCCGACTTTCCTGTAGACGAAAAAGAAGCTGATAAAATCATGCGTATTATTTTGCCGATTGGTGGAAATGTATTAATTGCGAACGATGTCCCAGAAGTATTAGGTCCCGTCAATGAAGAAGAAAACCGATCTAAGATTTCAGTTGATGCCGAGACTCTTGCAGAAGCCAACAACATTTTCGATAAGCTTTCGGTGGGCGGAAGTGTAGAAATGCCCCTAGATGTCAGTCCATGGAATACGCATTTTGCGATGTTTAGAGATAAGTACGGCATTGAATGGACTGTTGAGTTTGACCCGAATAGAGATGCGCTAACAAAATAAAAAAGACCCTACGGATCTTCTTTATTTGGCTCCGACGGCTGGACTCGAACCAGCAACCTCGAAGTTAACAGCTTCTT
>Ga0247808_10000446_pt1 | contig 20453 bp, 18 predicted proteins | sample UWRJL089202R1_FD_179914 | JGI IMG/M metagenome (GOLD analysis project Ga0247808, IMG submission 179914) | Plant litter microbial communities from Arlington Agricultural Research Station in Wisconsin, United States - UWRJ-L089-202R-1 | ecosystem: Environmental > Terrestrial > Plant litter >... | reverse complement strand
GATGGATTGTTCAGCAATATAAATGGTATTGCCATCTACCATCCTGATTTTATCCAAAGCAACAATATAAGACTTGTGCACCCGGTAAAAAGGTGGTGCTGGCAATTGCGTTTCCAGATCACGCAGGCTTTGATACGTAACCAGTCGCTGCTCAGCAGTGTAAACAGAAATGTAATTCTTTAACCCTTCTATATAAAGGATATCCTCATAATTCACTTTCAGAAATTTATTCTTGCTCTCCCCCTTGATAAACATATAATCGGCGGCGGCTTTTGGAGCAGCGTTAACAGCGGTTTGTTTAGCAGGAGCTGGACTCGCAACGGTTGAAACCGGTTCCAATAAAGCCTGTGCTTTACCTACAGCCTTATAGAATCTTTCAAAAGGGATGGGTTTTAATAGGTAATCGATTACATCTAAATCAAAACCCTCAAGGGCATGCTCCGGGTAAGCCGTGGTCAGGATTACCTTGCATTTATTCCCACAGATCTTCAGAAACTGAAGTCCCGTCAGTTCCGGCATTTGTATATCCAGAAACACCAGGTCTACCTTCCCCTCCTGTATCATCGTAAGCGCTTCAAATGGATTCGTGGTAGTTCCCACAAGCTCCAGAAAAGGAATTCTTTTAATATAAGTGGCAATTATTTCGGAAGCATAGGCTTCATCATCAACAGCAATACAACGGATCATTTGATAAGGATTTCTAAAGCTAAGGTGCAAATTAAAGTTTAATGGTCAACTCGGTCTGGTAAATCTGGTCCTGTTTTTCTATGTTCAGCATGTATTTACCCGGATAGATCAGCTCCAGCCGGCGTTGAATGTTGACCAGGCCCACCCCACTGGAACGGTCCTTCTGGTTGTTGCTGATCTTGTTTTTTACTGTCAAAGACAAAGTCTTTCCGGTGATGTTCAGGAGAATTTCGACAGGGTGCTGTGGGTCATTGACCACGCCGTGTTTGAACGCGTTTTCTACAAAAGGAATCAGCAATAGGGCTGCCACACGCTGCTGACCGTTGATACCCTCAGTATGAAAAGACACATAGAAATGAGGATCAAAACGCATGCGGAACAATTCGATATAACTCTCCAGGTAATCCACTTCTTTTTCTACACCAACCATGCCATCAGCACTTTCAGTGAGCGTATAGCGCATCAGATCCGACAGGCGCAGTACCGCAGCAGCCATCTTATCGGAAACCGGAATGGCCAGAGAATAAATATAGTTCAGCGTATTGTATAAGAAATGGGGATTAATTTGTGACTTGAGAAATGCCAGTTCCGATTTCACAGCTTCTTGTTTTAAAAGCTGATTGGTTTTTTCAGATTGCAGCACATTCTTTGAATTCCAAATCGCAGCGGCTATAATAATGTAGAAACTCCCCCAATAGATATTATCCTGAATATAATACCATGCCGTGGTATCTGAAGAATAATTACTATAACCAATGAAATAAGGATACAGCGTTTCTTCAATCAGATAGCGCAGGCCTATGAATACCGCAAGCGCCAGAATGATTCCGCCGATCAGCTGAGGTACCTTGTTCCTTTTCATAAATCTGGGATACACCCACAGGTAGCAGATGTAAAATTCTACAATCTCAATGAACGTCATGGAGAGACTGAAGTAAGGAACCTTTATATTATCGCTGTGCAGCATCAGTCCGAAATAATTATAACACAGGTATACCAACCAGCACAGGATATGTATGAGAACGGTCTTTTTCTGATTCATGTTTAAAACTACTGAAAGGAGCGCATACTTTATATTTTCTTATCCCAAGCCTACTGATTTTGATACTAAGCTCCCCTTTTTGGGGATGAACGCCTTCTTTACAGACTATTCAGGATTGGGATAATAGTTCAGGGGCTTGGGATTATATTATTGAGCTGCCCATTCCGATAACGGACATTTGAATCATTAAACTTAACTGACATGCACAGCTCCAAACTCTTATCGCTTTTAATTTTCGCCTCACTAACTATCATGATACATGCCCATGATGCGCTTGCACAGACTAAAACTGTTAAAGGTAGCATCCTCGAAAAACAAACAACAAAACCGATAGCCTATGCCTCAGTAGTACTGACCCGTCTACCAGATTCGGTTAAGGCAGCGCTTACGGCAAGCAACGAAAAAGGGCAGTTTACTTTTGAGGGTATTAAACCTGGCCAGTATCTTGTCCGTATCATCGCAGTAGGTTTCCAATCTCAACGCAGCGCAGCATTCGAAGTTTCAGGCACTGCTGTTAACCTCGCACCCATCAGCTTAACCGAAAGCGTAAACCAACTGGCCGAAGTCAGCGTAACGAGCAAAGTCCCTGTCGTAGATTATAAGGCGGATCGCACAGTGATTGATGTTGAAAAAATGAATACCGCAGGTGATAATGGCCTTGAAGTCATTTCTAAAGCACCAGGCATCAAATTGGATAAGGACGACAACATCCTGTTGAAAGGGAAAAGCGGGATCAATGTCATGATCGACGGGAAGATGACCTATATGACCGGATCTGAATTGAGCACTTACCTAAAATCACTGCCAGGCTCTTTACTGAGTAAAATTGAACTCATCTCTAATCCACCAGCGTCGTTTGATGCTGCAGGTACTGGCGGGATCATCAACATTAAACTCAAAAGGAATAAATTGCAGGGCACCAATGGAAATATCACCTTAGGTGCCGGATATGGAAAATATGCAAAAGCTAACGGGGGCATAAATCTGAATTACAATTATGGTAAACTCAGTACGTATGTCAGACTCAACGCTTCACGCTACAATTCCTTTAACCGCCTTCGCCTGAACCGTACCATCGGCGGTGAGCAATACAATCAATTGAACTACTGGCATCCACAAGGTATGAGCTATACGTATTCGGCAGGTGCTGATTATTTTATCAACGACAAACATACCCTCGGCTTCATGTTCAAAGGATTTACTGATCCTGAAGACGTACTTACGACGAGTAATTCAATAAATTACACTTCAGCAGGTGTTAAAGCTGGAGGTGTGACTATGACCAATCCCCAGAAAAATCATACTGGTAACCGGGCAGTAAACCTGAATTACCGCTTTAAGATCGATACTGCGGGTAGAGAACTTGGCATGGATGCCGATTACGTCTATTATGACAACACCAAAGACGAACAGTTTACCAATGTCTATTTTAACGCTGCTGATGCGTCTATCGGTAATCCGATCGACCTGCGTAACTATGGCGCCGGTGAGGTGACTATTTACGCACTTAAGATGGATTATGTTCATCCATTTAGCAAAAGTATGAAACTGGAAACCGGCTGGAAAACCAGCTTTGTAGATGCGAAAAGTGATGTGAGGTTTGATTCACTGAAAACTGCAGGATGGATCACAGATCCCAACCGTACCAATCTGTTCAAATACAAGGAGAACATCAATGCCGGATACGTTTCCATGAGCAAATCATTCGGAAAACTGGACCTGAAAGCAGGGTTACGTGCAGAGCAGACCATCGGCAAGGGTAACTCAAGCGGCACATCGACAGTCATCGACAGAAATTACTGGAAACTCTTTCCAAGTATCTTTGCCACCTGGAAAGTGAATGCCGATCATCAGCTGAACGGTTCATATAGTCGCAGGATCAACAGACCTTCCTACAGCAGCTTGAATCCATTTGCTTTTTATTCCGATCCGTACACCGCTATCCAGGGTAATCAAATGCTGCAACCTTCATTCTCTAATTCGTACGAACTGAATTATACTTATAAAAACTTCAGGATCCTGAACCTGAGTTATGCGACCGTAAATGAAGTAGTAGCCAATGTGATCTATCAGAATGATCAGACAAAAACCAGTGTAACCATACCGGAAAACCTGGCACAATCTACAAGTATCTACATATCCACCGGCAGCCCTTTTGATCTCACCAAATGGTGGAACACCAATAATGACCTCTCTGCAGGATATGACCGCACGCAGTCTAACGTGCAGGGCAGTAACTACGATGCCGGTCAATGGACATGGAGTGTAAGCTCAGACAATAACTTTACGTTACCAAAATCTTACGTAATTGGCATCTATGGCTATTACAATGCGCCAGCGGTATCTGGCTTGTATAAAATGCGCTCCAGCTCTGGAATCAACGCCTCGTTGAAAAAAACATTCGCCAACAAAAATGCGGTTCTTAGCCTAAAAGTATCCGACATCTTTAAAACCAGTAATTACCGTGCAGTATTACAATACAACAACGTAAATACCTACTGGCAAAACGAATGGGAAAGCAGACGTGTATCGCTCAGCTTCAGCTATAAATTCGGAAATATGAAGATCAAAACCGCAAGAAACCACAGAACCAGTACAGCTGAAGAAGAAGGAAGGGTAAATCCTTAATTAGGATGCCATTGTTGCAGCTGCCCCGCCAATCGCAATGATAACTACAATGGCCAGGATATACAGTGAGAGCACAACGATGGTCGCAATTCCCCAGAACTTGAATATCGATTTCATTTTAGACATGGCGATGCTCAGACTAGGCTGATCACCGTATAGTACGGCGTTCTTAGCTGCATCTGAAAATTTATGCATCAACAAACTTGGATAGAAATATAGTAGCGCCAATAGTAAATATAACACTGTGATACCTGCGCCCCCCATAGCTTTAAAAGCCCCCATGCCCGGGGTATCAGGCATACTGCTCACCATTGCTCCAACACCAAACGCGGCTATAGCCATAAATGCGGTAGCGATAAAGCCAACGATAGACAGGAACTTAGTCCATTTAGCCGTTTCGTAAATATAACTTCTGATGTCTTCAGTCACAATCAAAGACACAGTTTCATGTTCTGGTGCAGGATTTACCGGTTGTTCATCAAAATTTTCCATAGGGTAGATTTAAGCTTGTTTTAGATGGATAAACTTAAAGATTTTTTTTGATACCTTTGCGGCGAATCAAGAAAAATCATTCATGGCATTACAATGTGGTATAGTAGGTTTACCAAATGTTGGGAAATCAACTTTATTTAACTGTTTATCAAACGCAAAGGCTCAGGCCGCAAACTTTCCTTTTTGTACTATCGAGCCGAATATCGGGGTTATTACTGTACCTGATCATCGCTTAACAAAACTGGAAGAACTGGTTAAACCGAATAAAGTGGTACCAAATACCATTGAGATCGTAGATATTGCCGGTTTGGTTAAGGGAGCTTCCAAAGGTGAAGGACTGGGAAATCAGTTTCTTGGAAACATCCGGGCAACCAATGCCATTATCCACGTTTTACGTTGCTTTGATGATGGAAACGTCATCCACGTAGATGGCTCCGTTGATCCGATCCGCGATAAAGAAATCATCGATACTGAGTTACAGCTAAAAGATCTGGATACGGTTTTAAAACGCATCCAGAAAGTAGAAAAGATGGCTAAAACCGATAAGGAAGCCAAAAGAACTTTCGATATCCTGAGCATTATCAAACCTCATCTGGAAAGTGGTAAATCTGTACGTTCTGTAGCACTTGATGCCGACGACTTCCTGTTTATCCAGGATCTGGGCTTATTGACGCAGAAACCAGTGATGTACGTATGTAATGTGGATGAGAATTCAGTTATTGACGGAAATGCTTATGTTGACCGTGTAAAAGAAGCTGTGAAAGACGAAAATGCTGAGGTATTGGTTATCTCTGCTAAAATAGAATCTGAAATTGCCGAGCTGGAAAGCTTCGAAGAACGTCAGGAGTTCCTGGCCGACCTTGGCTTAACAGAATCCGGTGTAAATAAACTGATCCGTGCCGCTTACCACCTGTTAGACTTATATACCTACTTTACTGCAGGCGTTCAGGAAGTACGTGCATGGACGATCACTAAAGGATTTACTGCTCCTCAGGCTGCTGGTGTTATCCACAGTGATTTCGAGAAAGGATTTATCCGTGCAGAAGTAATCAAATATGTAGACTTTGTTAGCCTTGGTTCAGAAGCAGCTTGTAAAGATGCAGGAAAACTGGGCGTAGAGGGAAAAACCTATGTAGTGGAAGATGGCGATATCATGCACTTCCGTTTCAACGTATAATATTTATAATGGGGAGTTATAACATGACTCCCCTCAATATAGACATGGCTACCGTAAAATAAATTACGATACCTGTTACATCTACCATAGTTGCTACGAAGGGCGCCGAAGAGGTTGCCGGATCGAGCTTTAGCTTCTTCATCAGGATTGGCATCATAGAGCCAATCAGACTTCCCCACAAGACAATCCCGATTAAGGTAAAGAATATGGTCAGTGCAATCAGTTGCCAGTGACTGCCATAGTCAAAGATTTCCATATTTTGCCAAAGCACGATCCGCAGATAACCAATAGTACCGAGTATAAGTCCGAGCAGCAATCCGGAAATCAATTCCCTGCGCATAACTTTCCACCAGGAATTAACGGTTACCTCCCCAAGGGCCATGGCCTGAATAATTAGTGTTGATGCCTGCGAACCACTGTTTCCGCCGCTGCTCATGATGAGTGGAATAAATAAGGACAACATTACCGCCTTTTCCAATTCTACCTGGAAGTGCTGCATGGCTGTAGCAGTCAGCATTTCTCCGAGAAAAAGAATCACCAGCCAGCCGGCACGCTTTTTAACCAGCCTCAGGATTGGGATGTCCAGGTAAGGTTCATCCAGTGCCTGGGTACCCCCTATTTTATGGATATCTTCTGTGTACTCTTCATTAGCAATCCAGAGAATATCATCTACAGTTACGATACCCAGCAAGACATTATTGTTGTCAGTTACCGGCAAGGCAACACGATTATTCATACGAAAAACATTGATGGCTTCTTCCTGCGGGTCGTTTACCTTTAGCGCAATGGTGCGGTTATCTGCAAGATCGCCGATCAATGTCTCTGGTTTGGCCAGCAGGATCTCAATAATCCGGATATCATCCAGTAAGACACCTTCCTTATCAATCACGTAGATCACATCAATAGTTTCAGATTTCTTGCCATACATTCTGATGTGTTCAATAACCCGGGCAATTGTCCAGTTGGCTTTTACGGCGATATAGTCGGGCGTCATCAGACGGCCAACGCTATCTTCTTTATAGCCCAGCAACGCCAGGGCCTCTACACGATCCCGAGCAGGTAATAAGATGATCAGCTTTTTTACAGCATCCCCTTTGAGCTCACTGAACAAGGCAGTACGGTCATCCGGAGGAAGCAGGTTGATCAGCTCGGCCAGCTTCTGGCCCGGTAATTTTTTAAGAATTCTTTCCTGGGTAGGGAAATCAAGAATACGAAATACGTTTACTGCACGGTTGATGGAAAGCGTATCGATCAGCTTGACTGCATGTTGAGGAATTTCGTCGATCAGATGCTCCACGTCCGATATATTCAGATCATCCAGATAAACTTTTAACTGTGCATCATCACCCTGCTCTAACAGCCCTACTACCTCATCAACAATCAGTTCTTCCATAACTCCTATTTTTTACATGCGCCTAGCCCAATTTCAAGATTGCAAAAGTGAGGTTTTATTTTTTAAAAAGCCACCTTTGCAGGGATTATCTTGACCTGATCAGGGATGTAAAGTGGGGCTGCAAACTGATTTATTCATATTTAAGCGCATCTATCATGTTCGCTGTTGCTGTCCTGTAAGATTTGATGCTAACCGTGATTATTGTAATTCCCATGGAAATTATAAATGCATACACAAAGGGCCATACACTCAGTTCTATTCTGTAAGCAAAAGTATCCAGCCATTTAGAGATGAACAGGTAGGCTAGCGGCCAGGCCAGGAGATTGGCTATCATCACCATATTCAGGAATGAGCCATTCAGCAATCTCACCAGCTGCACTGATGAGGCGCCCAGCACTTTCCGGATGGCCACTTCCCGGCTACGCTGTGCGGCAACGAAAGAGATCAGACCAAACAGCCCAATCAGGGATATAAAAACAATGACCCCTTCAGCGATATTAAAAAGTATCCCCATTACGCGCTCGCTCTCATAATAACTATTGAGCTCTTCTTTAAGAAAGCTTGACTGATAAACAGACTCAGGAAAAGTAGTATTCCACAAATGCTCCAATTGCTGCGTAGCAGGCATAATTGATGTACCGCTGAATTTCACGGCTATTGCGTAGTATTCGGCCTTTTGCGGAAAGATCACCACGGGGGAAATGTGCGCTTTCAGCGACAGGTCATTGTAATCTTTCACCACACCCGTAATCACCATATCATGACCGTTTGTTGTTAGCAGCTGCCCTACAACCGACTGTGGATCTGAGATACCCATCTTTCGGAGAAAGGTCTCATTTACCACGGCAAAGTTTTGTTCATCACCTTTTTTAAACTGTTTTCCCGCCACCAGCTGCAAATCAAATAGCCCAAAGTAGTGTTCATCTGCTTTCATCTGCCGCAGTTCAAAGTCTTTATTCGGTATCCCTTTAAAACTAAAATCTGAAGTCGTGATGTCATCAGATAGTGGAGGAGTCTGGCAAAAGCTGATCTGTTTCACTCCCGGAATCTGCATTGCCCGCTCCTTAAATGTATCGTATCTGGCCTGACTGAGGCTATCGCCCGGCAGTCCTACCATCGCAATGGCATCCGGATTAAAGCCCAGCGGCTGGTCGCGCAGGTAGGCCATCTGTTTCATGATAAAAAGGCTGCTAATGAGTAACACCACGGTAATTGAAAATTGCGTTACAACCAATATCCTGCGTAAGCCTAACGCACCCGCATTGATCATGACCCTGTTTTTAATTGCCAGTGCAGGGCTATAGCCGGAAATGATCAATGCAGGATAAGCGCCTGCCAATACGCTTACCACTAAGAGCAGTGCGATCATAAAGAGGTACACTACCGGTTCAGTAAAGAAGCCTAAAGAAATGTGTAGCAGCGCCGACATTGCCGGAAGTGTGAGCTCGGTCAGTATACTTGCTGCAAGCATGGAAATTAACGTGATCACGAAAGTCTCCGTCAGAAACTGGATGACGAGCTGTTTCCTGCTTCCTCCCATCACTTTGCGTACACCGACTTCCTTCGAGCGGTTTGTCGCCTGTGCAGTCGCAAGATTAATAAAATTTATACAGGCAGTTAAGAGCAGGAAAACACCGATTACAATAAGTCCGTATACTTCCTTTCTGCTTACTGTGCTATCTGCAAAACTGCCATAACGCTGATCGAAATGCACATCTTCCAGCGCCTGGAGCTTATTGCGCTGCTGTCCCAATATTTTAGTGCGTTCATAATATTTCTTGTTAAAAGTGGCTATTTGCTGATCCATATCACGGGCAGTTAGTCCCTGCTTCAGCAAAACATAAAATTCCATGGATGAATTAACACCATCCCAATTAATGTATTTTTTACTATTAAAGGTACTGTAGCTCACTACGATCTTAAGCGGAAAGCTGCTGTTGTCCGGACTATCTTTGAATATCCCTGTCACAGTAAGCTTGAGCTTATTCCCAATCTGCATGGTTTTCCCAATGGCTTGCTCAACGCTACCAAAATACCGGATAGCCGTGCTTGCAGAAAGCGCCACGGTGTTTGGTGCTGAAAGTGCCTGCCTGGCGTTCCCTGAAAGCCAGTCCCAGTTAAACACGTCAAAAAAGTCTGGCTCGGCATAATAAAATTCATCCTGACGTTTGATAACATCTTTCCCAGATGCATCCCGAACATGAATAATTCCGCCTTTTTTGATGATTACCGCTGATTTTTCTATCCCAGTGAGTTCATTCTTCACTGCTGAAGCCAGGGGCAGGGGAATTCCTTTCGAGAAATCATCATAAGCCGGATATTTCCAGGTGGTAACAAAGCGAAAGATCCTGTTTTTTTGGGGATGTCCGGCATCGAAACTTAGCTGGTAATATACAAACAGAAAGATGAGCATACAGGCAGCCATTCCGACAGACAGACCGAGTACGTTGATCAGTGTATAGCTTTTATTTCTCCAGAGATTTCTCCAGGCAATTTTAAGATTCAGTTTGAACATTACCATCCTTTTACTATCGGCTATCCAGCAACATGCCAAAACAAAAATAACTATCCTGACGGGTTCGGACAACTATTTGGATCTGCCTGTTGTCCGAATCCGAACATGGCTGATCGATGCCGGACACTGCATATGCACCGAATCATCTTTTTTACTATTTTTGATATACACCATGCCAGATCATGTCGAAAAAGTCAACAATTATAATCGTTGTAATTTACATATGCCTGGGCTTGATTTGGCTTATCGGCGGTAACTGGGTGATCGACCAGTATATCAATCATACATCCGTAGGCATTCAATATCTTTATGCAATCAAAAATGTCATCTTTTTATTTGCAACGCTTCTTGCTGTAATTCTTTATCTCAATACCTACTACAAAACCAGATTGCATAAAGAACGACTGTTAAATAAGCAGCTGCGCGAAAGCAGAGATAGCCTGAACCAATTACTCGATACCCACAATCTCGTTACCAGGGCAACTAGTGATGTTGCATGGGATTATGATATCGTAAAAGACGAACTCAAATGGCTCAGTGGTTACGGAGAAGTTTTTGGCTATGCGGAAGATCAGGATGAATTGGTGGTAAAAGATGCATTCTGGAATATGAATAGAATTCACGAAGATGACCGAGAGCGTCTTGTGTCGACATTCCGCAAACTGCTATCTGAAAAGCAGCGTAAATGGATTGCAGAATATCGTTATCAATGTAAGGATGGCAGTTTTAAATATGTTCAGGATCGCGGCTATTTGATACTGAACGGCCATAATGAACCTGTTAGAATGTTGGGTGCCATGCAGGATATTGACCTGATTAAAAAATACAGCCTGGAACTGGAGTTGAAGAATAAAAAACTCGGTGAGATCGCCTGGCTGAACTCTCATGAAATCCGCAGACCACTATCCAACCTACTGGGTCTTATTCCCGTAGTAAAAGCTCAGGTTGATGATCCGGAAGCTTTATTGCAATTGCTGGATTACGTTGAACAGTCAGCAAAAGAGCTTGATGAAACAGTACATAAAATCAATCAGGGGACATCGGAAAAATAAAGTTTACCAGGCAAAAGTGGACAATTACAGCAGCGTATACTGTACCGGTGCGGTTCTATTCCGTTTAATCAGGTAATAATGCCATAAAAAATACGTAGCCAAAGAGCGATACGGCCGCCATTGCTCAGCATAGACCAGCATCTCTTCAATAGTTTGCGCTGTTGTGAGTTCCTTCATTGTATTGACAACCGCAATATCACCTGTGGGAAAAACATCTTTGCGCTGCAAACAAAACAAGAGATATACATCCGTTGTCCAGTTACCGATTCCCTTTAATGAGGTGAGTCGTTTTCTAATTTCTGGCTCATCCAGCTGATGTAACTGATCCAGGTCAATATGTTTATCCAGAACCGCTGTTGAAAGGTTACGGAGATAGCCTGACTTTTGCCTGCTGATCTGACAACTGCGCATCTCATCATCACTGAGCGATAGGATTTTTTCAGGTGTAAAACTATCCAGATAGCTGCTGAGTTTCAGGAAATGTGCATGTGCCGAAGCCAGACTTACCTGCTGCTCAAGGATTAGCTTACACAACGTGAAGAATCCAGGCTTCCTGCTCCAGTCGGGTGGCGCACCGTGCTTTGCGTAAATAGCGCCGAACAGCGGATCTTTCAGGATCAGATCATTGATATCCTTTTCGCTTACAATTCCAGTCATCGGCGGAGCTCACTAAACAGGTCCATAAGAAAAAGACAATTCCACCTGATACTTTTTCGGGGCTATTTTCGAGATGCGGTTAATGCTCAGATATGCTCGTGGATCTGGACCACCGAAATCAATTTCTTCACCTAAGCTTAGCCTTCCTGATCTTGTTGATTTGTCCTTTTTTAATCGCTCAGCCAGGTTTTTCAACGCTATATTAAGTTCGAGTGGTGTATTCAGCCCAGTATTTACCTTGCGCATGATGTTTTCCGTTTTATCAAACCAGTACGGCAGGTTCGTGGTGTCTGCTGCAAACCGCGAGGTCTCCAGTACAACGGTCAATGTATAATACTCACAGCCAGAAATCCTGATCTCTACATGATCACTACTGTCAAGATCCAGCGTCTCGGTTCCAACTGTACCATCGGCAGACATGCGGAACTTTGAAGCGGGAAAGACCTGCTTATTCACTACAGACTCTGGTTTGCCCACCGGACAGTCGGAGAAACCAGTAGTATCTACAGCTGTTACGGTCGCAGGCAGATCTTTTGGAGCTATTCGAGCTGTATCAGATGAAATTACAGGGGAAATGACCTTTTTTTCCGGTCGCCTGCATGCGTAAAGCAGCATCGCCGAAAGCATACAGATGAAATAAAAACGTAGTTGAAAGCTGGACATAAGCACGATGAATTGGCTTCAATCCAGCAGCAAAAAACAGTCCATGTTTTAAGGCTCACAGCATGATATGGGAATAAGTCTTTATAGCTATCTGGTAATCTTTCAAAACTTCGACATCACCTAATTGTTTTATTTTCATGAGTTATGATGTCCAGCTTTATAAGAAAGAAACAAAAATCAGGGAGCAGCAATCTGATGATGAAGATTTCTTTGCTAATGAACACAATCTTGAGCCTTTCACGGCGCAGGAAAAACAGGAATTGCATGAGCGGCTCATTCGCTATGGTTATGCTATATCCGGTAACAGCGATTTAGCTGGAGATGTCGAATATGCGCATGAAGAGGAAACAATTTCCGTGTTATTAACCGATAGGGCTTTGTATTTCTCGACTACAGGGGATGTGTTTGAAGTTGCCATGACGGATTCCGAATTCACCGACAATGATGCGTTTGTAAAATACGATCAGCGAAACGGGGGTTGGGAAGAAATAGATTAAAGCAGTAAAAGCGCCAATTGTGGCGCTTTTACGTGTGCTCCCGAAGGGATTCGAACCCCCATCGATGGTACCGGAAACCATAATTCTATCCATTGAACTACGGGAGCGTGGCGCAAATATAGGAAATCCGGTCAGTAATTTTTTGTCTATTCGAAAAATCTGCGATATGCTTGCTGATCAGGTAAAACTTTAATCCAGTCGACCGCAAGTATGCTTTTTCCATAAGCCGAACCGGTTTTGATGGATATAAGGAGTTCTTACAATTTAGCCTTCAGCATTGTCGCCGCCTGCGTATACCCGCCTTCCGATCCATCCACAAAATGGACATGCATATCATCGTGATCCCGTACATAGCAAGACATAATCGAGGCGCTGCTCGTATGCAGGCCATAAAGGATTTCTCCGCTTTGCTCCAACTGATCCAAGACCTTTTGTAATTGCTTTCGCTGCTGTTGATTCCCAGAGATTACTGTATTGATCTTCCCATCTACAACAAGTGTATCAGACATCTCCACAAGACTGTTCAGGTACTTCTTACCAGTATCAGTACGGAAATAAATATATCCATATAACATCAACAACCAGGTTTTAAATAGTTGCCAGGGCTTTATCTTTCCTAAAGTAGCCCGCATTTCCGATCCCAGGCGATTGAAAGTTGTCTTCAGTTTCAGTTTCGGAACAGAGATAGGCTGGCGCTTTTCCGGGGTGCCATAAATCCGATCCAATGCATTGATAACTTTAGAGAGTGCCGGAGTTTGGTTGACCTGATCTAGTGCTATAACCAGTAGCGTTACCACTTCTTCGTGATTTACCGGAGGAGCAATTCTGTCCCATCTGCATTGCATTCCGCTCATATCCAATTCATCTGTCGATGCTGTAGGAACAGACATGAGCGCGTCAGACCCTTTGATCAGCTTTTCAGCATAATTCAGTCCGTTGCCAGTGAGAATTGGAATGACAAATGATGGCGAACTGCTGAACTTCGCCAGCTGCAAATGATGGCCTTCAGCGTAGATTGCTGCAACAGGTACAGTCCCTGCTCTCAAATCCAGATCAAAATTAACCTGAGTATTCGCCTTGTACTGTTCCAGGCCATGCATTACCTGATCAATCATCATCGGTGGCACGATGAAAGTCGCCCCATCTCCACCAAAGAAAAACGGTACGGTTACATGCAGATGAAAGGCAATATTCAGCACCACAACAATACTCCCTGTAGCAATCAGGTTCACCTGCTCATGCCTCCCTTCCCGTACAGCCTTGGTCGATCCCCTGATATCGGTGATCACCACATGCCAGTCATCAGGCACGGCCTGAAACAGCGCTGCACTAGTCAGCAGCGCACCAAGCGAACTGCTCCGGGCGGGCACAGTATCATAAAACAAATCGTTTCCTGTCGGCATAGCGGCAAATTCCAATGTATCAAACATAGTTAATTCACATTACAATAATTCACCCACTTATGATCGTTTTGCCGCCAGCTTTTTACGGATTCGGCTCAATGACGGACCCTGTATACCCAGATAGGACGCGATGTGATAGAGCGGAATACGTTCCGTAATATCCCTGTGCTGCGCAATCAATTCCAGGTAACAGTCTTCTGGTGTACGAAACAAAAACGATTCTGTCTTAGCCATTGCAGCACTAAAAGCACCTTCTGCTACCAGCCTGCCAAAGCGCTCCCAATGGTGCGATTGCTTGTAAAGCTCCTGCAAGTGGTTGATGTGGATATACAAAATACAGGAATCCATCATAGCCTCGGTATAATAATTACAGGGAGATTGTTCCAAAAAGCTTTTGTACGATACCACCATTTGCTGCTCAGAGCAGAAGAACATGTTTTTTTGCTCCCCGCTGTCGCTGCCCACATGATAGGTACGAAAAATACCGCTCATGACAAAGCCAAGATGCTTACATACATTTTTATATTCGTTGTAGAACTCTCCTTTTTTATAGCGGCGCTCTATCCAGAAAGATCTACTCATTTCAAAGGCTTCGTCATCAATCCCTGCAAACGCTTTTAATGCGCCACGTAAAGATTCCAGATCACTATGTTGTGCTATACTTTCCTTGCTCATGATATTGGTTATAGCTTTCCGAAATAGAATTGATCGTCAAGCATGTAAATCTAGCATTCAATATTAAATTAACATCGGTGTGGTAATTATAAAATAATTGAGACCAAAAAAGATACTTTAATAACCTAAATTGCGTTATCAATCTCATTTACATCGTAAACTTACACTCAACAGTTCAGTCATATTCAACTAATCACAAAGATGCTTGAAGCCTTATTCCGCTGGACTTTTGATACCTGGTACAATGCCTTTGTTTCCCTGTTCCTATTTTTTAACTTTTTATATTGGTCTGTCACGTTAATCGGAAGCGCACTCTTTAAATATATGGAGCGAAACCGTGGGTTACGCATGGTAGACAATCATTATCAATATCCCGGACAGGTGGCTAAAGAAATATGGCAGTCCATGCGCTCAATCTTTATTTTCAGCCTTCAGGGGATCATCATCCAGCAAGGCTTGCTCCTGGGATGGTTTCATATCAGTTACAACCTGAATGGCTGGTTCTTCTTACAGGTTGTCCTGCTCTTTTTCTGGAATGAGCTCCACTTCTTTGGCTGCCACTACCTGTTGCACACCAAATTTATGATGAAACGTGTGCATTGGGTACATCACCATTCCAAAGAACCTACGGTATTTTCCACCTTTAGCTTCCACTGGATAGAAGCATTCCTGCTCGGCACCGTCATCGTCTTCCCACTGCTCCTCTATCCTTTTCAGGCCGTAGCCATACTTTCACTTCCGGTGATGAGCCTGATCATTAACCTGCTCGGTCATTGCAACTACGATTTCTTCAGTGCCCATGCACCTGAACATATTCTTAAATTTTCTTACCGCCATAGCATGCACCACAAACGGGGAAAAGGTAATTTAGGTTTCCTCTTACCATGGCTTGATACCTTATTTAAAACATCTCCCAAAACGCTATCATGACTAAAGTATACATCACATCAACAGGCTCCTTTCTGCCAAACGCCCCTGTGGCGAATGCTGATATGGAAAACTTTCTTGGCTTGTTCAACAACGTCCCTTCACGCACCAAAGACATATTCCTTCGTAAAAACGGAATCAAAACCAGGCATTATGCACTGGACACCAATCAGCAGACTACGCACAAAGCCTATGAAATGGCTGCCCTGGCTGTTAAAAACTGTATTAATGCCAGTAGCCTGGCTTACGATGAAATAGAAATGCTGAGCACGGCAACTACGCAGAGTGACTTGCCAGTTCCCGGGTTCGCCAGCATGGTCCATGCAGAGAGTGGCATTGGCAGCTGCGGAATTGCCTCGCATCAGAGTGTGTGTGCAGCCAGCATGATGGCGATACAAAATGCCTACCTGCAGGTTAAGTCTGGCACGGTCAGCAATGCTGTAGCCTGTGCAGCAGAGTTGCCCAGCCGCATGTTTAAATCAAAGCGCTTTGCCGGTCAGCATGCCTTCCAGGCTGAAAATGCTACGCTGCCCATAGAAATCGATTTCCTGAGGTGGATGCTCAGCGATGGCGCCGGAGCAATGCTGCTTCAGGATAAGATCCCGAAACAGGGACTTTCCCTTGAAATCGACTGGATAGACCTGAAATCCTATGCCCATGCCTATGAGCTGTGTATGTACACCGGAACAAACAAAGAAACTGATGGTACGGTAGCAAAAACCTGGTTAGACTATGACACCATTGCTGAGGCCAGTAATGCAGGTGCCGTTAATCTGAAACAGGACATGTCGCAGGTAGACAATATTGTCAAACTCGGGATTCAGCGTTTCTTTGAACTGATCGATGCCGGCAGCTTCAATCCAGATGACATAGACTGGCTGGTATGCCACTACTCTTCACATCACTTCAGACCCCAGATCGTGGATCTGTTGCAGAAAGGCGGTGTAGAGATTCCCGCGGAAAAGTGGTTCACTAACCTGTATACGGTCGGCAATATCGGATCAGCATCTGTTTTTGTGATGCTTGATGAGCTCATGAAAAGCGGGAAACTGAAAGCCGGACAAAGAATTCTTTGCATGGTACCTGAAAGTGGCCGGTTTATCACCGGATATATGATGCTCACCGTAAGCAATGCTGGTAGCGCCCTTGGTTTTACAGAGCAAATTGATGAAATTAAAGCTCCTGAAATCAGGGTTCAGGATAAACCGGTTCAGGAATGGCTGGTAAGGCAACTCACAACAGTCTGGTTTGACTTTGAACGCGGGCTCCAGCAGGTACCGGTGGTTAAAAAGATTTTTAAAGGTCAGCTTACACTCGAAGAGTACAAGCGTTTGCTGGTCAACCTGCGTCAGCAGGTCATTGACGGCTCACAATGGATTGCCCGCGCTGCCTCAAATGTAAGTATGGAATACTTTCCTGTACGGTCTGCATTTATCCGTCATTCATCCGATGAGCACCGCGACTACCAGATTCTTGAAAAGAATTACATCAACTGCGGGGGATTGGAATCAGAGATCCTGACCGGCAATAAGAATATTGGCAGTGAAGCACTGAGTGCCTATATGTTTCACCGGGCAAGTCAACCCAACCCATTTGACCTTCTTGGGGGGATGTTTATCATCGAAGGTCTGGGAAACCGCGTTTCCGGAAAATGGGGACGGGCAATCCAGCAGCAGCTCAACCTGGATAAAGATCAGGTATCTTTCTTTATCTACCACGAATCCAGTGATAGCAATGACAACCATTTTGAGCGCTTTGAACAAGCGATACAATCAGAGTTGCTGACTAAGGAAATGGCCGAAAAAATTGTAAAAACGGCCAAGGTTGTTGCTAAACTTTATACCTTGCAGCTGGAAGAATTAGACAACTTTTAACAGACAGATCATGCTACATCAAAGAGATTATTTTGAAAAAATGGTCAATGAGCCGCGGAACCCCAGTCACTGGCATGCGCTCTACCTCGACAAGAGTGTACCGTTTAATCCGGATGCCAAGGCAGCCTTCCTCTACGATTCTTCCAGCAAGAGCAGACAATTCCTGTATCCGGTAGCCAAAGTGTTCGCACGACTGGCCATTGTACTGATGCAGTTCTTTAAGATCTTTATCCCCAACCTGATTAACGCACCTAAAATGCTGCATAAATGCCTGTACCTGGGGATGAAATATTTCATTACCCCGGAAGCAAATTTTGTGATTTTACGCCATTTCTATCTGGGATCTGAAGTGCTGAGATTCATCAAAGATAATGTAGAGGGCGCAGAGCAGATCCCCATGAACCCGCTCAAACCTTTATCTGTGAACGATGTTAAGGACAACCTTTTTCTGGAGCATGACCTCAACCTCTACAATTTTATCATCAACCTGAACAACGCAATCGCAGAGAAGGGGCTAAAAATTGTGCGTAAAGAAAGACCTGATTTTTCGGCGATATCTGAAGGCACGATTCCTTTCTCAGAATTCAGGGATGGCTGGAGCAACTTTATTGATCTGGGTACAGCGATTGAAGTGTTTACCCCGGTATATCAGTTTTACCTTACGGATAACGACTTCTGGAGGGCAACAAACTCCCTGCAGCTGGATGAAGTCATTGGCGTTTACGCTGCTACCATTATGGATTGTCCGGAAAAGTTGATTGCATTAAATAACAAACACCCTATGATTCCGCTCCCCACAGCGGGTGCGGCGTTCAGACTATTGCTCCACGGCTTTTCAACCGAGGTATTGCATGCCATGCTGGTACAGGGGAAAATGGGGGTCTTGAAGTCGGACGATGCGCACGCAACAATAGATTAATCTAATTTTATTGATGAATAAACTCCGGAAACATATAGAGGATATAATCCCCATCAGCGATGGAGATTTTGACTACATTAAATCATTTTTCACGGTAAAAAGAGTTAAAAAACATCAATATCTGGTGCAGCAGGGTGAACAAGTCCAATACGAGTATCTGATCCTTTCAGGCATATTCAGGATGTTTTATCTGAATGAGGAAGGAAAAGAATACATTGTACAATTTGCCGGTGAGCACTGGTGGATGGCCGATTATCAGGCATATTTTAATGAAAAGGAGGCGGGTCTGCACATAGTCTGCATGGAAGATGCTGAAGTACTCTGTCTGAAACTTGAAGGCAGGGAAAAGCTCTCCGCTGATCTGCATCATATGGAACATTTCTTTAGGGTCAAGCTTACCAAAGCTTATGTTGCGCAGCAACGCCGGATTATCTCACTCCTTTCCAGTACACCTCAGCAACGTTATGAAGAATTTGGCAGGCTCTATCCAACGCTGATGCAAAAGATTCCTAAGAAATACATTGCAGAATACCTGGGTGTTAGTCGCGAAACGTTAAGCCGGCTGTATACAGTGAAGAGTCAGGGAAATTCTGCACTGTGACTTTTCTCACACTTTTTTAGTGACTTCCCTCCTCGTCAGGGATTCCTCATTTGCTGACATTTGAAGTATCAAATCAAAGACACTTAAGCTAACAGCAATGAAAAAAAGCATTTTAATAATCGCCTCCAATGCCAATGCCATTGGCCCGCACAACAGAAGAACTGGTATTTTTCTACCAGAGGTTGCACATCCCTATGCCGAATTTGATCAGGCCGGTTATCAGATCGACTTTGCCAGTTTATCAGGTGACACACCTTATCTCGATGCGCTTAACCTGGCCGACGATCCCGACAACCTCAAATTTCTAACTGGAAAAGGCTGGGCCGACATGCAAAAAGCACTGAAACTATCCAGTCTGGATGTCAGCGTCTATGATGCCATATTTATTCCCGGCGGTCTGGCGCCAATGGTGGATATGCCAGATGCTCCCTTATTAAAAAAAGTAATTGCTGAAACTTACGAACGCCATGCCGTAGTAGGTGCTGTTTGTCATGGTCCGGTGTCTTTATTGGATGTAAAATTATCTGATGGCACTTACCTTGTAAATGGAAAAAACATCTCCTCCTTTACCACTGAAGAGGAAGATAATTATGCCAGAGCAGATGTACCATTTGACCTTCAGACGGCATTGACTGCCCAAGGGGCAATTTTCCATGCCGCTACTCCCTGGTCGGACAACAGCATTGCAGATGGCAACCTTGTCACAGGTCAGAACCCTGCCTCAGCTAAAGGCGTAGCAGAAAAAATGATCGCTATTTTAGAAACAATTAAAGCTTAAAAAAATGAGTACACAACCTGTTCATGCATTTGCAAAATGGCACGTTAAAGATGGCCATTTAGACACAGTAATAAACCTGCTTACTGAAGTAGTCAGAGAAAGCAGGAAAGAAGAAGGAAACCTCTTTTATGATGTTAATCAAAGTAACAGTGATTCAAATACCCTGATCTTGCTTGAAGGCTACGTCGATGAGGATGCGCTGGCGGCGCACAGGGCATCTTCACATTTTCAGGCTGTTGTTATTGCTCAGATCGTCCCCTTGCTGGATGACAGAGAAGTGATTTTAACAACAGCGCTGGTTTTTAGCTAGAATTTTTGTGGTTGACATATCGGTCAAAATCAATATGTCAACCACTTCACAGTAGCAAGTTTTAATCCCAGGCGGCTGCTACATTTACCTTTCGCTTTTCAGCTTATCTCGATGCATGGCACCCCATTCAGACAATGACCGCAGCACATCGCCCAGGCTATCC
>Ga0247808_10000445_pt1 | contig 20460 bp, 16 predicted proteins | sample UWRJL089202R1_FD_179914 | JGI IMG/M metagenome (GOLD analysis project Ga0247808, IMG submission 179914) | Plant litter microbial communities from Arlington Agricultural Research Station in Wisconsin, United States - UWRJ-L089-202R-1 | ecosystem: Environmental > Terrestrial > Plant litter >... | reverse complement strand
AAGACCTGCGTTTGTTCCATAAGAAACATAGAATCCCAGCTGGTAAGTCAGCAACACGTTCAGGTCAAATCCTTTGTAGCGGAAGGTGTTGTCAAAACCACCATAAATTTTTGGAGCACTGTTTTTATACATTTTTGCATCTGTACCCGCGTTGATGGCTGGAGCCGTAGCGCCATTGTCAAGATAGGTCCAGTTAGATGCGCCTGTTGGTACGATGTGCTGATAAGTAACAGCGCGACCCGCACCATTCAGGAAGATCCTGCGTCCTGTTGCAGGATCAACGCCTGCAGTCCGTACCACATACAAATAGCCTACAGAATACCCTGGCGCCGTTCTGTTTACGTTCTCGCCAGTAGCGGTAGATCCTGTCGGCGTGATAATTTCAGTAAGTCCGGGTGCCAGTTCGGTAACTTCATTCTTATTGAACGAAATGTTGAAGTTGTTGTTCCAGGTGAATGCGCTGCTCTGCACAGGAGTGGAGTTTAAATTAAACTCAAAACCCTTGTTATACATAGAGCCGATGTTGGTAGCTACGCTAGAAGGTAATCCTGTTGATGGAGACTGTGTCACATTCAGGATTAATCCGTTAATATTGTTTCGGTAGTACGCAGCTTCCAGGGTAATTCTGTCCCTAAGGATACCGAAGTTGATACCGATATCTGTTTTCTTACTTGTTTCCCAAGTCAGTTCCTTGTTCCCAGCTGCTGAATAGATCGAAGTAGCAAGTCCTCCGTATAAACCAGAACCAAAAGTAGAGAAGGTTGCATAATCGCCAATACCGGCGATGTTACCTACTTTACCATAACTTCCACGGAGCTTAAGACTGCTGAAGGTATTGCTCAGTGAAGAACTGGTCCAGAAATCTTCCTTAGTGATTTCCCATCCTGCAGAAGCTCCCCAAAAGGTACCCTTTTTAACACCCAGCGCCGAATATTCATCCTGTCTTAAGTTTCCGCTCAGGAAGTACTTTCCGGCATAGTTGTAGTTCAGTCGACCAAAGTAAGACAGCAGATAATTTTCTCCGTAGGCACCACTGCTAAAGTTATTCAGTGTGTAACCGGCCTGCACTACGTCGTAGGCAGGGTCAGTCAATCCCTGGCGGTCAATTCCATAACCTGTAACAGTGTTTCGCTGTTGTTCCTGACCAAGTAGTAAATTGAAATTGTGGTTATTCGTTTCGTAGGTAGCCTGCGCTGTATTGGTCCAGGTCCAGTTTTTTCTTTTTCTGAAAATGCCAAGACCTTCGCCACCTACACCCTGACCAGGGCCATGAACAGGATTGTAGAAAATATCATTATCACTGTCTATGTAATCAATACCGTACACAGATTTCAGGTTTAGCCATTTAAATGGATTTACCTGCACATAAATGTTTGACTGTGTGTGATTCAGTTCGTTGTTTTCCCGGTTCAATTCCAGGATCTGCGCAAAGTTGTAGAAACCTACCTGGTTTCCGCTGACTACGTTATTTCCAGGGCCAACGAATGTAGCGCCGAGATTGTAACTACCGTCGTTATTGAACGGCGACACGTTAGGTGCGTTTACCAGGGCTGTCCTTGCCACACCTGCAGTACCATACGCTTCTCCATTAAGGGAGCCTGATGAAATAGCTGCCAGGTTTTTTTCGTTAGAGAAGGAGAGTTTACCACCAATTGAAATGTAGTCATTCAGCTTGCTGTCAATATTAAACAAGGCGTTCATCCTTTTGAAATCGTTTTTCTGATAAATACCCTGTTGGGCGGTGTAACCAGCACCCAAATAGTATTTAGTGTTTTCTGTACCGCCAGAAACATTGATGTTGTGGTTTTGAGAAACGCCGGTGCGGTAAGCGTAGTCATACCAGCTGGTATTGATCGGTTGTCCGTCCGGGCCATTTTGCAGCGCAAATTTAGGTAGCTGAGAAACGCCACCTACCGTAATGTTCACACTTCCGGGACGAATGGCATTTGCGTTCGCTACAGCTTCGTTTTTGTAATCAGTATACTGAAATGCATTTAACAGCTCTGGTAATCTGTAGGCGCTTGACCAACCTACCCAGGCGTCATAATTAACCTTAGGCGCACCAGTTTTACCACGTTTTGTGGTAACGAAAACAACACCATTTGCGGCGCGACTACCATAAATTGCAGTAGAAGCAGCGTCCTTGGCAATATCAATACTTTCGATGTCATTTGGATTGATGCTGGACAAGGCATTGCCTGCAGAAGCCGTCAGACCCTGGTCTCCTGTCGTTGCTACGATTCCGTCAATTACAAACAATGGCTGAGAGCTTAGCGAGAGTGAGTTTGTACCACGGATACGAAATACGGGTGGGGTGTTTAGTACGCCTGCCGGTACAGTGATCTGCACACCTGAAGCTCTTCCTGCCAGACCAGATTCCAAACTTTGAATAGGTTTTTGCGCAATAGAGGCTCCGCTAACAGATGCCGTGCTTCCGGTAGTTTCCCCTCTTCTTTGTGTTCCATAACCTACTACAACGACGTCGGTTAATGTCTGGGTTTCACTTTCCAGAATAATCCGAAGACTGGAACCCGTGATCGTTACTGTTTGCGCGATAAAGCCTACTGAGGTGATGTCTAATGACCTGACATTATCGGGAACGCTGAGACTAAATTTTCCATCTGCGTTAGTTTGGGTTCCGATTTTTGTTCCCTTAAGCCGTACTGTGGCTCCGGGTACAGGCGTATTATCCCCCAGGGATAGTACCGTTCCTGACACTGTTCGCTGCTGCGCCAGGGCGAGGTTAGCCCATAGCAGTCCCATGAACATACTGAGTAGTAGTTTTTTCATACAAGTTAATTTAGTTTTTATTTAAGGTATATCTAATTTAAAAATTTCCTTTAATATCGCTAATTGTAACGATAGTAATGTCGATAATATGACTTTTTAATGACTATTTAGATTTGCTAAAATGGCAATAAAAGTAAGACGAATACGGCTTTATTATATTTTAGGACCCTATTTGCCTGGTTTTAATGAATTTATCGTAGCAGACACATAAAATGGATTTGCATTCGCAAAAAATTGTACAGCTTTTAGGGATAATCCAGCGCACAAACGTAATTTTTGGATTGTTGTCAAGAGAAATAGATGTCAATGGCAACCATTAACCTGTATCCGTATATACGAAGGCGTATAGGCGCTGCAGTTATAGAAGGTCTCATCGGAAGTATTATATATATTACGACTTAATGCTGACGAGATCAGGATGAATCACAAGGCGTTATTTCAGTTGGTCAGCGTAAAATGGCGGGAGGCTGTTCAGCTACAGATGGCCTGTAAGCAAGACCGGGAATCTTAATGAAAAGACTCCCGGAATAAAGGATAGTATTAGACTTTTTTTGGAGGAAGATCAAATGCGATGGCTTCATGTTCAAAATGCCCGTTATGTGCACCATCACAGAAAGGTTTGTTTTTAGAAAGACCGCAGCGACAAATGGTAAGCACTGTCCGGCCTTGCAGACCATACTCATTTCCATTTTTGTCTACGATCTCAAAATCGCCTTCTATCTTCACAGATCCGTTATTGTTAATTGTAAGTTTCGTCTTTGACATGCATTGTTTGTTTACCGCAAAATTAAGCTAATGAAATGAAATTTTGGAGAACGGATGCTAATTTAGAAACGTTCCTTTGATAGCTGATATGGTGTCAAAATCTAATCTTAGATGTGCTGCCCTAACTATTCATCAGGCCTGGGCGGGTTGCCCGGGTTCTTTTAATTTGTCCTGAACACCCCCGAATGTTGACCATTTTATCCGTTTTTACCCGAGGTTTTTTATGGTAACTTAGCTTTACAATATACAGCACCCTTAAGCGATTACCAATGGATAGAATAGAAATTTGTAAAGCCTGTATCGATACATTTGATGAGCAGGAGTCATTAATCTCTGCTTTTGATGCAGTACACATGAATAAAATTCCATTTGAAGGAAGCTGGACTGCGGCACAAGTTGTACAGCACACACTGCTGGCTAATGCTGGGTTTGTACAGGTGCTTCATGCGGAAGTACGTGACACCAATAGACCTGCTGATCTGATTGTACCGCGTATTGCCGCAGATTTCCTGAATTTCAACACCAAAATGGAATCGCCGGAGTCAATCGTCCCAGAAGACGGACTCTATGAGCCTGCAGTTTTGCTGGACCAGGTGAAAAAAGTGTATAGCGATGTCACCAACGTAATTGAGAATCTGGATCTGACAAAGACCTGTGCCAGTTTTGAACTTCCAGGCTATGGTTACCTCACAAGAATGGAAGCTGTTTACTTTATCGTTTGCCATACAAAACGGCATAATCATCAACTCAGGAATATTAAGCAGCTGGCAAGCGACGGTGCAAAGGTGAATATCTTTGGTTGGCTCGTATTTGAGTTCTTATCACATTCTGGTGATCGACTGCAGGCAAATCAAACGCCTATTTTCTGGTAGTTTAACATATCCTCAATATCCTGTTACGAAACGTAAGGAAATGCAATTGTGGGTTTGGGCTATTTTCCTTATAGTTGGTATTTGTCTCGATAAAAGCTTTAATATCATTTTAATTATCCATTTAATTTTATTGTTTTTTCTTTTATTTGATGATGTTTTAATTTCTTTTTAATATACGCTTAACCTTGGGAGTTCATCTTTGCGCAACAATACTGAACACAATAGCTCAAGAAAAATGCGTAAAAATTCTACTCAAAAATTTACTGACTACTGGCGCAGGGCTCTGTCGCCAATCTTAGTGGCACTGCTGCTGCTCGGGCAGCTGTTGCTGTCGCCCAGCCTCTATGCACAGAATGGCACAATCATTCTGAAGGGAACGATCGTGGATGACGAAAACGGCCAGGGTATCCCGGGTCTTACGATTCGCGACAATACCAAAAAGTTCCTGGGCTCAACCAATGATAAGGGAGATTTCACCTTTTCCACGATTTCAGGTACAGCGCTTACTTTTACCATGATTGGTTACGAACCGGTTAACAGGACTTTTACCCGTAGTCAGGATGGACTTACCATCCGTTTAAAGCCTGCAACAGATCAGCTGAATGAGGTTGTTGTCACAGCACTTGGTATTAAACGGGAAGAAAAATCACTCGGTTATGCCACTACAACCATCCAGGGTACGCAACTTACTGATGCGGTATCTGGCAACTGGACAGACGCCCTATCTGGTAAAGTAGCGGGTTTAAACCTTGTGCGTTCCAATGCTGGACCTACCGGATCAATTAAAATCATCCTGAGGGGTGAGAACAACCTTGGTGGCAATAACGAGGCTCTTGTGGTTGTAGACGGAGTGGTCATCAATTCGGGAAGTGGCAGGCGTACTGCAAATGCCGGTGAAACGGTGTACGGTACCGGAAGTGATAACATGCCGGCTGATTATGGCGGTGGTTTGAATGATATTAACCCTGAGGATATAGAAAATGTTACTGTGCTTAAAGGACCGGGCGCCGCAGCTTTGTATGGACAGCGTGGTGCTAATGGTGCAGTGATCATTACCACTAAATCCGGTAGTTCTAAGCGTAAGGGTTTAGGAATAACGATCAATTCGAATGCATCCCTGGAAAGTGTTAACCGCTGGCCGGATCTGCAATACGAATACGGACAAGGCCTGGCGGGTGCTGGCTATTATTCGTATGGTGCAGGACCCGATGGGGCGAGTACCAGTGGAACAAGTTCTGCATACGGACCGAAATTTGACGGACAATCGTTTTATCAATATGACCCGGCTACTCAGGCACAAGGTAAAACAAGGACGCCCTGGGTTCCTTATACAAATGGCGTGAATAGTTTCTTTGACGTTGGTCAGACCTATACCAACTCGGTGAGTGTAGATGGTGGGACGGATAATACTACAGCCCGCTTTTCGGTAACCAATGTGCAGAATAAATGGATCACGCCAAATACTGGTTACGGACGGAACTCTGTAGCTTTGTCTGTCAACTCGAAGGTTAATGATAAACTGACCATCTCTTCTAAAGTTAACTATACCAATAAATTCAGTGATAATTTGCCGGGCGCAGGTTATGGCAATCAGTCATTGATGTACTGGTACATATTCTGGCAGCCAAGTGCAGATCCAAATGGATTACGCAACTACTGGAAAAATGGTCAGGAGGGACGTGCAATTCAATATCCTTTCAGTTCTTTTCCTGAAAACCCATATGCAATATCTTACGAATTCATTAACAAATCTGTCCGTAGCGGTATTACCGGAAACGTGCAGGCTGCATACAATTTCACAAAGGAGCTAAGCTTGCAGGTAAGAACTGCGCTGGATTTCAGTTATGAACAAAGAGAGCAGGATAGGCCTTATGATGCGGGTACTAAATTGCCGAAAGGATCATATCGTACACAGAACATTTACTCTCAGGAAGCGACAAGTGATTTCCTGTTGCGCTATAATAAGAAGGTAAGTGATTTCTCTATTTCTGCAACGGCAGGGGGAAGTATCCTGAGAAATAAATATAATAAAGATGAGATCCGTGCAGATTCACTGATCTATCCACAATTATATTCCGTGTCTAATTCAGCGGGTGTGCTCGTAAGTGTTCCGGATAAAAGCAGGTATAATATCAATAGTGTCTACGGCTTATTGTCATTAGGCTATAAGGACTACTTATACCTGGATATTACCGGAAGGACCGACTGGACAAGTATCCTGGCTACGCCAGAAAGAACAAACAATTCCGGTTTCTTCTACCCTTCAGCAAGTGCAAGTTTTGTAGCTTCAGATTTCTTCAAGCTGCCCAAAACAATCAGCTTCGCTAAAGTCCGCGCTTCCTATTCACAAGTCGGAAGTGGTGGTACAACGCCTTACATTACTTCGTACACCTATCCGATTGCAAACGGAGGTCTGTTCCCGGGTGGCGCGTTACAAAATCCATTGGTATTGCCAAATCCTGATCTGCAACCCTTGCTGACTACAACCTACGAAGTTGGAGCTGATATCCGCTTGTTCAACAATAGATTGAATTTCGATTTAGCCTTGTACAGTGGAAATACAAAGAACCAGATCCTGTATAGGATTGTAGACCGTTCAACCGGTTATAACCAAACGATTATCAATGCCGGACGGGTTAATAACAAAGGTATTGAGCTTGCGGTAAACGGAACTATACTTCAAACTGGTGCTTTTAAATGGAGCTCTACCGGAACTTTCTCTTCAAACAAAAATGTAATTGCCGATCTCAATGGCGACAGTTCTGTTGTGCTGCGTACCGGACCAGTTGCAGGTGGACAAATTGTAGCCAAAGTTGGCGGGAGCATGGGCGACTTATATGGCAGAGGCTTTCAGCGATCGCCAGATGGCCAGATCATCTATGATAAGGCTACAGGCTTTGCTAAAATTACTGACGATGTTATTTATCTGGGTAATACTACACCCAAATTTAAATTCAGTTTCGGCAATGAGTTCAGTTATAAACAATTCCGACTGAATGTATTGTTTGATGCACAGGTTGGCGGTGTTGCGCACTCCCTGATGAATTATAAACTGGTAGAGCAGGGCAAAACAAAAAATACCCTTCCCGGCAGGTACAATGGGATTATTGGAGACGGTGTAAATCTGAATGCTGACGGAACCTATAGTAAAAATACGACGACGACATTTGATGTGGATTCCTATTACCGTGCACAAATGGGAGCGGATAATGCAGAGGGGAGTACCTTCAGTACCGACTTCATCAAATTCAGGGAAGCACGTTTTGACTATACGTTTTCAAAACGAATTACTTCAAGCCTCGGCCTTCAGCGCGCAACAATTGGTGTATACGGGCGTAACCTGTTTATCTGGACGCCATGGCCAATCTTTGACCCTGAATTTGGAACACTTGCAGGAACTGATATTGTACAGGGATTTGAAACCGGGCAATTTCCTTCTACCCGCACTTTTGGATTGAATCTGGTAATTGGACTTTAAACTACGAAGATGAAAAAGATTATATATAGCACTATTTTAACCTTAACGTGTAGCGTTATGGTGCTGACATCCTGTAAAAAGGATTTTACAGAAATCAATACGGATCCCATAAATTCACCTACATCAACTCCGGCACAACTGCTTGCTCCGGCCCTGGTGAATACCGTTGGTGCAGGGATGCTGCGGAACAGGAATTTTAACAATGAGTTGATGCAGGTCACCGTATCACTCAGTGATGCGGATGCTCAGGTTTTCAGATACGAATACAGACGCACTTTCGCAGATTATCTTTGGAATTCCTGGTTCGTACAACTAACTAACTTCAAGGATATTTATACCAAGGCTGGAGAAACCGTAACACTCAACAAATCTTATCAGGGAATTGCGCTGATATCCCAGGTCTGGATCTTTTCCATGCTTTCTGATACCTATGGAGATATTCCTTATACGGATGCGCTGAAAGCAAGAGAGGGAATTCTGGAGCCTAAGTTTGATACGCAAAAGGCAATCTATCTGGATATGTTCGCAAAGCTTGAGGAAGCCAATACACTGCTTGCCGCAAATACCAGTATCCTGGCTTCAAGTGATCCAATTTATGCCGGGAACGTGAGCAAGTGGCGCAAATTCGGGAATTCGCTTTACCTGCGTTTATTGATGCGTCTTTCGGGTAAGGCAGAAGTTTCGGCAACTGTGATCGCGAAGATCAAACAGATGGTTGATACCAGCCCGGGTACTTATCCGGTCATGGCGAGTAACGATGATTCAGCAATCCTGCGTTGGACAGGTACAGGTGCCTATACCTCTCCTTATGTAACCAATGTAAGGGAGCAGGACTGGAGAGCACCATCAATCAGTTCCTTCTTTATCGATCATTTGAGAGACTGGCAACATCCTGTACTGAATATCACCACTTATGGTAAAGGGGGCGTAAACAGATGGGGTATTGCTCAGGGTAAATCAGGTTTTCAAGGTGTGCCAAGTGGCTATTTGCCGGGTGCCGGAATTGCAACGGAGTCTTATTTCTACTCAAGCGCATCCTTGGTATCCAGCGCACTGGTAACCAATCTGCAGAATGATCCATTAACAGGAATGATCCTGAATTATGCAGAGCTGAATTTCGCTTTGTCTGAAGCCGCGGCAAAAGGCTATATCGCCGGATCGGCAGAAAATTACTACAAAACAGGGATTCTAAATACCATTACCACCTGGCTGCCAAATTGGCCAAACGCTACTGCTTCAACCACAGTTACCACCCCTGCAACAATCACTGATGCGGCTTTTACAAGTTACCTGTCGGCAGCAGACATTACCTGGAACAATAGCGCATCTCTGGATGCAAAAATGGAACAGATTCATCTGCAAAAATACTATGCCCTGTTCCTTGTAGACCTTGAGCAATGGTTTGAGTACCGTAGAACGGGTCATCCTGTTTTACCGAAAGGCGCAGGCTTAAAGAATGGAGGGATCATGCCTGCACGTATGACATATCCCGTTTATATACAGTCGGCAAACCCTACAAATTATAAAAGTGCAGTTGCCGCTCAGGGTGCTGACGAGATTTATACACAGGTTTGGTGGCAAAAACCATAATATTTAAAGGAAATCAAATGAAAAAGATAATTATCTATATGTGTTTGTTGTCGGCAGCGTACAGCTGGTCAGGCTGCGAAAAAACCGATTACCCTAAAGGAACGGTAAGTCCATACATCCCTATCTTAGATCTTAGAAGTTTATATAAGGGAGCGGATGTTACTTTGAATAAAGAGAATATGTATGGCTCGGATAAAGTGAGTGGAATTGTTGTTTCAGATCATTCTGGTGGAAATATGCCCCCAGGTTTATTGGTTATACAAGATAAGAAGCGTTTATCAGTACTAAGGGGTATTGCTATCCCTATCGGTGCTGATGCTGCAAAATACGTTCCTGGCGATTCCGTTTCTGTTACTATTGATGGAGCTATTCTGAAACGTGTTGATGGTATTCTGGAGGTCACTGGCGTTGCAGCAACGGCAGTAGCTAAACTGGGATCAGGTAAAGCTATTGCGCCAAACCGCGTGCCTAGCAGTTATATCCTGGCCAATCCGGATCAGTACGAAAGTACCCTGGTTGTGTTGGTTAAGGGTGGATTTGATCCACTACCGGCACCAACGGATGTGTTGTCGGGAAATGTTGTAGTCAATGATGGCTTTGACAACTTAACTGTACATACAGATCCTAAAGCCAGTTTTGCAAAAACAGTCAGACCTGTGAGTGCCAACTATTATGGAATTGTATTCAATACAAAAAATGAAGCTGGAAACTATGTGCCGCAGCATTACCTGCGTACCGCTGCAGATGTAGTGGTCTTGAGTTCGGTAGTTGAGATTGCGCCAATTGTGATTACTGGTTTTATTGCCGATCCGGCAGGAACAGACGCCAACAACGAATACATTCAGTTGATGGCGACTAAGGATATTGACTTCTCCGTTACGCCTTATTCAGTAGTAACCACCAATAATGCGGGCGCTTCGACGCCAACCACCTTGCCTGTAAACGGTTGGGCAACTGGTGATCTGAGGACATATAAGCTAAATTTAACCAGCGGAAAAGCTGCAAAGGGGACTTTCTTCTATGTGGGCGGTGCAGGTAAGTTGATCAACAGTACAAGTTCAACAAGTATTGCTTCAGCAAACTGGATCAAAGCTTTCAATTATTCTACAACAAATGGCGATGGATTCGGTACAAAAACCACCAATCTGCTTGCGAACAGTGGTAATGCTTACGGAATGGCTGTATTTCAGGGAACAACTGTTACCGCAGCAACTAAACCTGTGGATGTAGTATTCGTAGCTACCGGGGGTTTGTTATATTCAGCAGGGCCGCCTGAAGTAGGCTATCGTATCGCTAATACAGATTTTTACGATGTGGTTAACCCGATTACACTGGAGTCACAACCGTTCTACAGAGCAGGGACGAATACCATCGCGCTGACGTATACTACACCTTCGGATGCCGGATATTATTATATGCTGGGCGGAACGTATAATGCAAACCTGGGCAGATGGATAAAGGCAAGAACGCAGACTATTCTTCAACTAACAAAAACCTCTTTGCTTGCTGATATTGAGGGTACAGGAGCGACTACACTTAAGTAAATGAGTAATACTATCAAGCGGCGGGGCTTTCTGCAGTGGATATCGGCTAGTACGGCGATAGCTGCTGCAGGAAGCCCTCTTGCTGTTCTGGGTTCAGAACTTGAAAAATCATTGCCAGATACAATTGCCTTTCTAACGAAACCATATTTACAAAATCCAGATCCAAGTGCAATGACGGTCTGCTGGCTCACCAATAAGAAATGTGTAAGCTGGGTCGAACTGAGCGTGGGTGATGAGCCGGTTGTTAAAGTGCAACATGCAACCGACGGTCTTATAGCTGTAAATGACAGCATACAAAAGATCAGGCTTGAGCACCTTTTGCCTGGTACGGTATATCGTTATCAGGTTTTTTCCAAAGAAATCCTGAAGTTCGATCCGTATAAACTTGTTTATGGCAATACGATTGCCAGCGAAAAGTATCAATTTACTACACCCGGGATGATGGCAGAGGAAGTCTCAATGATCATTTTGAATGATATCCATGACCGTCCGGCGTCTTTTTCCCATTTGATGAATATTAACGGAGCGCACCCGTATGATCTGGTATTTTTGAATGGTGATATGTTCGATTTTCAAAAAAATGAAGTTCAGCTGGTCAGCAATTTGCTCAATCCTTGCGGAGAAATCTTCTCGACAATAAAGCCTTTTCTATTTATACGTGGGAATCACGAAACGCGGGGCTCATTTGCACGGGACATACACAGTTATTTTGAGAATATTGACGACGCAAATTATTTCGCATTTACACAAGGTCCGGTACATTTTATCTGCCTGGATACAGGAGAGGATAAGGAGGATTCACATCAGGAATATGGCGGTTTGGTTAATTTTGACGCTTACCGTGAAAGGCAGTCTGTATGGCTTGAGCAGCAGCTGAAGAGTAGGGCTTACAGGAAAGCAAAATACAAAGTTGTGCTGATGCATATTCCACATTACCATTCTGGTGAGGCACATGGCGTTTTGCATTGCCGGAAAATGTTCGGCGACTTATTCAATCAATATAAGATAGATCTGCTCATATGTGGACATACTCATGTTTATGGAGTTCATCTACCCCAGGAAGGGCATAATTTTCCAATTATCATTGGCGGCGGACCGCTTGTATCCAAACGCACAGTGATGAGGCTTCATGCTGATCAGAAAAGGTTAAGTGTTACGATGACGAGGGACGACGGAGTCATTGTAGGCGAATATTCAACAAGCAGTTAAAGAGGAGTATCAGGTTCGACACCTGCTAGCCAATAAACTATTTCTTGACAATAATCCGAGTATGGCTCCCCAACTCCTTAACAATGCTGTGGCATTATCAAGGGATTGGGGAGGGATAGTCAAGGGATTGTCAACCCATTGTTAACTGGCAACTTGACGGCTGTTTTGTGGCAACTTTTTAAGATGCTAAATGCGTCAAATCTGCCTTTTTTGGGCTAAATATCTTTTTTGTTATTCAGAGTCGTGATGAATAAATAACAAGCCGTACCTTTGCAAAAAAAAACGTTAGTACCAATGGCTGAAGACAAAGATTATCAAGTTCTAGAATTATTAGTAAGTGTGCTTAAGGAATCAATAGCTGATTCAAAGGTTGAGAAGGAATCTGAAAACAGTTCGATTTTGAAAGATGGCAATGATGTTATCCGTCTAAAACAGGAATTTGATGGTGAAACTGCTGTTATTCTTATTACAGATAAAAAGAATATCATATATAGCGAGGATTTACTGGAAACTTTACTAAGAATAGAAAAAAACGAGGCACCTGCTTCGTTTGTTATCAATGACCTTACGGTGCAGACAGAGGTGATTTTGTACGCTGTGAGAGATTTCTTTGATGCCGTAAGCAGTAGCTATGAATATGTTGGTGCGCTTGAGCGGGTCGGACATAAAGCGAAAGTCAGGATGAAGTTTGGTGATCATCCTTTTGATGCAATTATCTTTAACGAGTCATCTAAGGTTTCTTTGAGTACTGTTTTTAACCCTGCCTTAGCAGAGTCGATCCGTGCAACTATTGAGGCTGATGCGCAAAAAGTGCAAGATGGCGTGAATAAGCAATTCAAAGCAAAATAAGCTAATTTTTTCTATAAGAGCAACCCTGTTTCCTAAAAGGAGGCAGGGTTGTTTTGTTACCGTGTAATCAGGAAGGCAATGCCTGTCCACAGTACGAAAAGATTAAGCCTGTATATAGCTCCCACTTGCGCTTTTTTAAATCCTTTGTGATTAAGAGCCTGTAAAGTATGTAGCCCAAAGACGTTTTTCTAGCAGACGCCTGCATCCGTTAAATCCACTGTTAACGAAAAAAGCCTTTCAGTGTATACTGAAAGGCTTTTTCTTGGTGGGAGTTACTGGGTTCGAACCCTAACTTGTATATCGTTGATATTTCCTTATTTGACCATTCTTTATAAAGGTAATTATCAGAGTTAGAACCTAAAAGCAGAATCGATTTAACTTATGGTAAAAAGTGATATTAAGGGATATTTTTTCTAATTCTGCTTAAGGATTGCTGAGTGATTCCAATGTAAGAAGCTATTTGAGATAGAGGAACGCGATTGGCAAGACGGGAGAAATGTTCAATGAACAATAAATAACGGGTAGTCGCATCCTCTGAAACTAATTTGCTTCTTCTTTCAATTGCTTTTAATAAGCAATTTTTTTCTATCAGTCCTGTAATAGCATTCCAGCCGACAATCGTATTTCCAATATCGTCCCAGTCATTCTTTGAAAAAACGATCAATTTACAATTAGTAACTGCCTGAATTTATTCCGAAGCAACAACCTGCGCCACAAACCTTTGCTGATCTGAAACAAAATGATTTTCGTCAATGAAGGCATGAGTGATTTCTTCGCCTTTATTGTTGTAATAGCAGACACGAATTACACCTTCAAGTATAAAACCGACCTGCTGGGGAACCTTTCCGGCTTCTGAAAAATATTCATCTTTATGAAGTTCAGCGTTTTTGCTTTGGTTATTATGAAGTCTGTTTGTTCCTTATTCAGATTGCCAAACTTTAATATATAATTGATGAACTCTTCCATAGATTAAATATCGAATATATTGTGTCGTGTCCATTTACCATTTGGTAAAAAAGATCATTGTAAGTTACCCTTGTATTATTTTCGAACATGTAAAATTCTTCAGGAATATTTTATTGGATGTGTAACCCTCCCAAAATCGGACTGTGTAAAATACGAAAATTCGTAACTTTAAACAGTAAGATGAAAAAGTCAAAAATCAGTGAGTCAGCAATAGTTACTGCAATCAAAGAACACGAGGCTGGGAAAGCCGCTGCAGACATTTGTCGTGCGCTTGGTGTACATCAGGCAACATTCTACAATTGGAAAAAGAAGTATTCGGGAATGGATAGCCAAGAGCTTCGCCGGCTTAAGGAACTCGAAGAGGAAAATCGGAGGCTGAAGCACATGTATGCTGAATTAGCTTTGGACAATAAGATCCTTAAAGACGTATTGTCAAAAAAGTTCTAAAGCCCTGCCAGCGAAAGGATATGGCTGCTTATGTGATTGCCAATCATCATGTAAGCATTAGCAGGGCTTGCAAGATCAATGCTTACCTAAGTCCATGTATTACTACAACAGAGTAAAGGATGATAACGAAACGATCCTTAAACTTCAAAAGCTTGCAGAAAAGTATCCTACTGAAGGCCAGGATCTGTACTATCATCGCATTCGCAGGGAGGGGCTGATTTGGAACTATAAGCGCGTACGGCGGGTCTACTTAATGCTTGGCATGAATCGACGGAGAAAGGTTCGTAAACGAATTCCTACCCGTGTTAAACACCCACTTGTCCAACCAGGTAGTATCGGAGATACCTGGTCGGTAGACTTTATGAGTGATGTGCTGACCAATAACAGAAAGTTTAGAACCCTGAATGTGATGGACGATTATAACAGGCAAGCGATAGCAGTAGAGGTTGCCCATAGCATGCCTGCTGTGATGGTAACCAGTTTAATGGAACGCATTATCAAAGAAAAGGGTAAGCCCAAGCGTATAAGAACAGATAACGGTCCGGAATTTATAAGTAAAGAATTTCGTGAATGGTGTGCAGCCAATGATATTTTAATACAACATATACAACCAGGCCGTCCAATGCAGAATGGCTATATTGAACGATTTAACCGTACGTTCAAAGAAAACATACTGGATGCATATCTATTCGACGATATCATGCAGGTTCAAATCCTGGCGGAGGAATGGATGGAAGATTATAACTACAACAGGCCACACGAGGCGTTAAAAGGAAAAACGCCAATGGAATACAGCTGCCCTACGGGCGGCGTGTTGTCATTAAGCCAACTTTAAAAAAGTTGACTGAACAACACCAGATAATACTAAATTTGAAAACTCGTCAATAGACCAGTTCGATTTCTGGGAGGGTTACAGATGAGCTCGAACTAGTTTACTCATCCGTTAAGGTCGCTGAATAGCAATTATTCCTGTCAGATACTTCAATAGATTTAGCCAGTTAAACTTAATGGCATACCAGGCCGTTGATTATCAGGGTAAATAACAATAAGTTTTAAAGAAGCTTAATGAAAAATCAGATTGCAATAATATATCAACACAGTTTTAAAATATCGACACAAGTAGACTTCGATTTCTAAAACTACTTTAACTTTTTTCAAAATAACTATTGCCTCCTTTGTGAAGTCGTCTTTTAAAGTATTCGATTAATCTATGGGTCAATATTGCTAATCTATTAAAAATGAATGCCAATCAAATTATTGAACGAACATTCGAGAGCACTCGGCACAAAACATCATATCTGGAAGCCGGACCGCATGACGGGCAATTAATGTTCTTTATACACGGCTGGCCTGAACTTGGTTTAGTATGGCGTGGCCAAATCGAATATTTTGCAGAGGCTGGCTGGCGTTGTGTAGCACCCGATATGCGTGGGTATGGTAATTCATCTGTTCCTGACAGAATTGATTCTTATGCCATTAGTGAAATTGTAACAGATATGATCGAACTGCACAATGCGCTTAGCAATAAACCCGCTACATGGATAGGGCATGATTGGGGTTGCCCGGTAGTTTGGGCTCTTGCAGCGCAACATTCTGAAAGATGCCGTTCGGTAATCAATTTATGCGTCCCTTATTTTGCTAGGGGTTTCGCTATCGATACTATTTTACCTTATTAACCGGGACATTTATCCCATAGCTAATTACCCTGTTGGTCAATTCGATTATTTCCTGCATTATCGTGAACAGTTCAGCCAATCTACTCGTGATTTTGAAGCGGATACCGAGGCTACACTCAATACGCTATACAGGAAGTCCCCTGCGACTGATATGAGGAAGCCTGCAGTTACATCCAATATAAGAGCACAAGAAGGCTGGTTCGGGCATTCCCATCGTGCACCTCAAATGCCTAGTGACACAACGATGCTCACACAAGCTGACTTTGAAAAATTTGTTCAGGCTTTTAACTCGACTGGATTTAAAGGAGCTAACGCATGGTATATGAACGATGCTGCAAATCTGCAATATGCTTTGAACTCCCCCAATTTTGGAATATTAAACATGCCTGTATTATTCTTACACGCATCGGAAGATAACGTTTGTGAAACTGTGCACAGCCGTCTCGCAGATCCCATGCGCTCAGACTGTACCGATCTGACAGAAATTATAATCCAGGCGGGCCATGAGTTGCATCTGGAAAAACCCCATGATGTAAATCTGGCTATCGACAATTGGCTTAAGATGAGAGAACTCTGTTCATAGATCCTTTAAAATTATTCAAAATAAAATATGCGTTCTTCTCAGATAGATATTTACATAAATGCAATTCTCTCAGGGATAACAAATGAACTTTCTGGAATCCTTAGTCCCGACATCGAAGCAGTTTCGCCGACCAGCCCGATGATTCTGACCGACATGACAAATATTACCACTGGGCTTGGATTAGTATCAAAAATCGTCCAGGGTCTAAAACTGGTCAGGATTTATCAGGCAAGTGAAAACTGGCATCTTACTGTATTTACAGGCAATATTGACGGTGATATAATTTCGTTCAGTGATCAGTTGCATATAAATGACTCCAGTTTGATCGATCGTTTAGAGATATTCCTCTGGCCAACCTCAATTGCCGGGAAATTTTCAATCGCCATATCTGATTTCCTCAAAAATATTCCGACATCACCAAATCCTTAATAATTAAAATTATGAAAACAACCGTTATTGAAGAAAGGGCAGTATTAACTGTCGAAAATTCGATTCCCGCAGATTCGCCATTCACCATGCTAAATCTTCTACGTTTCCGGGAAATGGCAGATTACAGTGACAGAAGGGATATTAAGCCTTGTTCTGGTCAGGAGGCATACCTGCAAAATTACATACCGGCGTTCAATAAAGCTGCACAATCCGAAGGGGTTACGGATATTCAAATTACCTATATTGGACAAGTAGCCGGGGCTCTGGCTGCCCCCGCTGATGAAAAGTGGGATGTTATTGCTCTGGTCCGGTACCCCAGCTTTGCGGTTTTTAAAAAAGTGAGCGAAAGCCCGGTTTACATTGAGGAAGCGGAAGTTCATCGTCTGGCTGCTTTAGACGACTTGCGCCTGATTGCCACAACCACCTTTCCTGCACCATAACTTATTAGTAGCTGGAAAGTCAAGCTGGTTACAGAGATGGAAAATTCCAGTTCTAAAATACCAGCTTGATTGTTTTTATCAAAATAAGTACTTTTCCATTGGAACGATAGGTTCAATTAACATGCACGATCTGCTATTAAGAAATTTTGCCAGGCATATTGATCTGACGCCATCAGAAATAGATTACGTACTACCTCTTTTTACTCTTGAAAAGGTAAAAAAACGGACGAAGTTGCTTAATCGTGGCGAGATCTGTAAGTCTGTTTATTATGTTAATAAAGGCTGCCTCCGGCTGTATCGCTTAGATAAAGATGGTAACGAACACATTATTTCTTTTATGCCCGAAGACTGGTGGGCAGTAGATATAGCCAGTTTTTACACACAATCGACGGCCGCTCACTACATCGAAGCTATAGAAGAGACAGAAGTATTGATGCTTACTTACCATAATCAGCAGTTGTTATATGAACATGTGTCAAAATTTGAGCGCTTTTTTCGCATTCTAACCGAAAACGGATTCATTCTTTATCAGCGACGGATCATGCAAAACCTGTCTCAGTCTGCGGAGGAAAGGTACAATTCTTTCCGCAAACGTTACCCGAAATTAGAACCCAGAATAGCTCAGAAGGACATTGCTGCGTATTTGGGTATCACTCCGGTATTTGTAAGTGTCTTAAGGAAAAGGCGGTAAATTCAATAAGAGTCATACCGTAAGTTTCTTAGCTCCTGCAGACAAGTTTGTATCCGGTGCCCCGCAAACTAATGAGCTCCAGATCAGGATCATCTTTCAGCATTTTCCTTAAATGGGCCATAAATACGTTCATACTTTTGGAATTGTAATAACCATCGTCGCCCCATATTTTAATTAACATATCCTGACGTTTGAGAATTTCATTTTTATGCATCAGTAAAATTTCAAGGAGAGCGACCTCTTTGAACGATAGCCGGTGTTCAATCGTTGAATTGCTAAGTTTCTGATTGAGCGTATCAAGTTGGAAACCGCCAAATGTATATATATGATCCTTCTGAACTGCCGATGCAGATTCTTTTCCGAAGCGACCGAGCAACGATTCAATTCTTACCAGCAATTCACCCATATTGAATGGTTTTTTAAGATAATCATTTCCACCGCTTTTAAAACCTTTGATTACGTCTGCAGGAAGCGATTTCGCGCTTAAAAAAATAATCGGAGTTTTTAAATCGATCTTCCGGATATCGTCGGCAAGCATATATCCATCTTTTACCGGCATCATTATATCCAGGATGCAAATGTCAGGCTTTATAGCACTAAATAGTTCATAAGCATCCTGACCGTTTTGAGCCAGCGAAACTTCATATCCGCTTTCTTCCAGTCCTTCAGCGACTATTTTTGACAAAACCGGTTCGTCTTCGGCGTATAAAATTTTCATTACTGGTCAGATAAAGGCAGTTTAATAACAAAATCACTTCCACTGCCTGCGTCACTTTGCACGGAAATGCTTCCGCCGTGCATTTCTATAATTTGTTTAACATAGTTCAGACCCAGACCGGAACCTTTTACTTCATGAATATCCTGCTCACTGGTGACGCGAAAAAACCGCTCGAATATTTTTTCATGGTATATGGAAGCAATTCCGGGCCCGTCGTCCCTTACGCTGATTTTAACAACTTCAGAATTAAAGGTACAATTAACAATTATATGTACTCCCGGATGACCGTACTTAAGCGCATTTTCAATCAGGTTATAAAAGACATTCGTGAGGTGAACAGGGTCCCCGCTTACAAAGCAAGGTTCAGGTGAGGGCTTAAAAGTGATCGTCGCATCTTTGTTTAACAGCTGAACACTCATCGAAGCTACAACAAGCTCCAGACATTGCTGCACATCGTAAAGTTCTTTGTCCAGTTTAATATTACCGTTATCCAGATCCTCTACACCAAGCGCTTTATCAATTATCCGTTTCAGCCTTTGAAGTTCCGTTTTACTGATGTCTATATAATCCGCCAGTTTATCTGGTTTTGCCAGCAAGTTGTATCGGGTGATCGAATCCAGTGCTACTTCCATTATAGCCAGCGGTGTTTTAAGTTCATGCGACATATTGCTGGTAAAGGCGATTTTAGCTTCTGCATAAAGCTTTTTATTGACATATGATTTCATGACGTTATAAAAAGCGAAACCGATCAGAATAATAATGATTAAAGCCGAAATAATATTGTAACGCATCCGCCATAGCACTGCAGTATAAAGTTCAGGTATTATTAACTGGTATTTATTTTTATACTTCAGATCGTAACTATATTTGCGCGACAGAAACGCAGGTTTTTTAACCGGGTTGGCCGCACTGAAACTGATAACTTCGTCGTTGTTCTTGTACCTGATAGCCGAGTAATAGGATCTTACGTTTAAATCAGCTTTTTTGAGCAACAACTTAACGGTTCTATCCATATTATCAATGGAACGCCGGTCCTCGGAAATATAAGTTGGCTTTCCTAAAGCCGGATGTTGTACACCATCAAGCTTGAGTTTCAGCGATGATTCACTGACAATCCGGAAATGTATATTTACAACAACACTGTCTTTGGAAGTAGAGGAAGAAAACAGACTGTTTTGAAACCGGTTGGCATTGTTGTCCGTTATGGCGTCAAATGCGGTTTTTAAATTGATCCATCCTGGCGAAAAAAAGAAGTCCCGGTAATTACGGTCCTCGTCTTTCCCATGTAAAAGATTATCGTACATCACGCGTCGCGAAGCTTCGCGAACTGCCTGTTCTGATTCTTCCTGGACAAAACTAAATTCCCGGATAAATACCTGCCTCAGCCAAAGCAACTGAAATCCTGTACTTAAA
>Ga0247808_10000443_pt1 | contig 20499 bp, 22 predicted proteins | sample UWRJL089202R1_FD_179914 | JGI IMG/M metagenome (GOLD analysis project Ga0247808, IMG submission 179914) | Plant litter microbial communities from Arlington Agricultural Research Station in Wisconsin, United States - UWRJ-L089-202R-1 | ecosystem: Environmental > Terrestrial > Plant litter >... | reverse complement strand
GACCCACAACGGCGGGCTCAGCGAGCGCGCCCGGGTCAGCGCGGACTGGCTGGTCCCCGTTCCACCCGCACTCTCGGCGAAGCAGGCGGCCGCCATTGGCACCGCCGGATTCACCGCGGCACTCGCGGTGCTCGCGCTCGAACGCGGGGAGTCCCTTGACGGCGACATCCTCGTCACGGGTGCCACGGGTGGAGTTGGCTCCATCGCCATCGCGCTGCTCGCCGCCGCCGGCCACCGGGTGGTTGCTGCCTCGGGCCGCGAGGAGCACCGCGACTACCTTCTGTCGCTCGGGGCTGCCGACGTCATCTCCCGGGCCGAGCTCGAAGAGGCCGGCCGGCCGTTGCAGAAGCAGCGCTGGGCCGGAGTCATCGACAGCGTCGGTGGCCAAACCCTCGCGACCGCGCTGTCGCAGACCCTCTACGGCGGGACCGTCGCCGCGTGTGGCATGGTCGGAGGCGTCGAGCTGCCCACGACCGTGCTTCCCTTTATCCTTCGCGGAGTGAACCTCGCGGGCATCAACTCGGTCGAGTGCCCCGCACCGCTACGACTTGCCGCGTGGGAACGCCTCGCCCGCGACTTAGACCTCGAACTTCTCGACACGATCACGACCACCGTCACGTTGACGGACGCCGCGTCATCCGCCCACCAAATTCTGGACGGGACGCTGCACGGCCGCACGGTCGTCGACGTGCGCGCCTAGTCGAGAAGCAAGTCGCTGCGGATTTTTTCCGGACGGAAGCCGCGGCCGACCATCCGTGCCGCAAGCGGGCGGAAGATCGGCATCACCACCGCAAAAAACGCCTTCACACCGGTGGTCGGAGGATTCGGGATGATCGCACCCCCGCCGGGCTTGGCGATCTGGCGGTGCAGCGCGAGCTGGATTGGCTGCATCAGGCGCACCGGCCACGCGCGGCGGCGCTGAACGGCGGCGAGGTCACGTTCGGTGAGGGTGCCTGTGGCGAGAGGCTCAACGAGGATGTTGGCCGCGGCGACGGCGTCTTGAATGGCGTAGTTGATGCCCACGCCGAACGCCGGCGACATGGCGTGGGCGGCATCCCCGATGGCGAGAAACCCGGGTTGGTGCCAGCGCCGAAGCCGGTTGACCTGCACGGAGAGAAGCTTGACCTGGTCCCAGTCTTTGAGCGTGTCGATCACGGGCTCGAGGAACGTCGTCGCACGCACCACCTGCTCGCGGAACGCCGGGATACCCCGCTCGCGCACCGCAGCGAAGTCGCCCTTCGGGATCAGCATCGCCGTCTGGTAGTAGTCAAGCCGCGGAATCGTCACCACCATGGACTCCTCGCCGATGTAGCCGAGGGTGTCGGGTGGGTTGGCGGCCGGTTTGGGCAGGCGGAACCACAACACATCGATAGCGATTCCGTACTCGGTAACGGCCAGCCCGGCCGAGTCGCGCGCCACCGAGCTGCGTCCGTCGGCGGCCACCGTGAGGGTCGCGGAAACTTCGAGCGGGCCATCGTCGGTGGACGCAATCGCGCCGGTCACGCGACCGCTGTCGCTGGTGAGCCCGGTCACCTCAGCGCCCATATGCAGGTGAAAGTTCGGCAGCTTCTTCGCTTCGTCGGCGAGCAGGTCGAGAAAATCCCACTGCGGCATCAGCACAATCTTGTGGTTGCGCCCGCGCAGGTGCGTAAAATCGACGGGCCGCAGCCGGGTGCCGTTCAGCACAATGTCGAGCGAAGAAAGTCCGCTCTGCGGGATCGCGTCGAACTGGTTCCGTAGCCCGAGCTGATCGACGAGGTCGAGGGTCGACGGGTGGATCGTATCGCCCCGAAAGTCCCGAAAAAAGTCGGTGTGCTTTTCGAGCAGCACTACATCGATTCCGCCCCGGGCCAGCAGCAGGCCGAGCATAACCCCCGCGGGCCCTCCGCCCACGATGCAACAGTCTGTGGCTACCCGCGAGGTGCTCATCGTGCTGCCAGATTAGCCCCGCGCGTACGCCAGTTGAATCCCCCGGTCAGGGTTTTTATTCGGTCAGGACAGGGTGGGGGATGACGCGGCTGCAGCCTTCGCGGCGGCGGGCAGCGCCGACAGGATCCGGTCGAGCGGAGCGTCATCCAACGCTGCCGAAACGAACCACGCCTCGAACACCGACGGCGGCAGGGACACTCCCGAGTCGAGCATGGAGTGGAAGAACGGCGCGTAGCGGAAGGTGTCTTGCGCGCGCACGTCGTTGTAGTTCTGCGGAGCGGACGAGGTGAACGCGAACGAGAACAGGTTGCCTGCGCGCTGCACCACGTGCTCAACACCCTCGGCGGAGAGCGCCGCGGAGACGGCGTTCGAGATGGTGTCGGCGGTGGTGTCGAGCTGTGTGTACACGGACCGGTCTGCGGCGCGAAGGGTGGCGATACCGGCGGCGACAGCCACCGGGTTTCCGCTGAGTGTGCCTGCCTGGTAGACCGGGCCGAGGGGGGCAAGGAAGTCCATCACGTCGGCACGTCCACCGAGGGCGGCCAGCGGCATCCCACCACCGATGACCTTGCCGAAGGTCAGGAGGTCGGGCTGCCAGCCACCGCCGTCAGGAACAACGAGCGACGCTTCGAGACCCCACCAGCCGGCGGGACCCACGCGGAAACCGGTGAGAACCTCGTCAACGATGAGCAGGGCGCCGTGTTCATGGGCGATCTGCGACAGGGTGCGGTTGAAGCCACGGGCGGGGGCCAGAACACCCATGTTGGCGGCGGCGGCCTCAACGATGATGGCGGCGATGCGGTCACCGTGCTCGGCGAAGGCGGCGCGAACGCCGTCGACGTCGTTGTACGGAAGCACCAGCGTCTGCGCGGCGGTCGCCGCGGTGACACCGGCGGATCCGGGCATCGACAACGTGGCGAGTCCCGATCCGGCCTCGGCGAGGAGGGCGTCGGAGTGGCCGTGGTAGTGGCCGGCGAACTTGATCAGTAGGTCGCGTCCGGTGAAACCGCGGGCCAGACGGATCGCCGTCATGGTGGCTTCGGTTCCGGTGGAGACGAGTCGAATCTTCTCAACGGGGTTTTTGTCCTCGCGGGGAGACCCCTCGGTCTCGTCACGAGCGTGATTGTTGACCCGACCGCGAACGAGCTCGGCCAGTTCGGTCTCACCCGGGGTGGAGGCACCAAAACTCAGACCGCGCGCGGCGGCCTCCTGCACGGCGGAGACCACGTCGGGATGGGCGTGGCCGAGGATCGCAGGGCCCCAGGAGTTCACGAGGTCCACGTACTGGCGGCCCTCAACATCCGTGACGTAGGCGCCCTTGGCCGAGACGAGGAAGCGGGGAGTGCCGCCGACCGATCCGAAGGCACGGACGGGCGAGTTCACACCGCCGGGGATCGACTGGCGGGCCCGGGAGAACTGAAGGTCGTTGCTGTTGCTTGCGGTCACTTTGCGCGCCGCCGTCCTGCGCTGCGGCGCGTACTGACCACCGGGAACATCTCGGCGCGGAGCATCTGGGCCAGCTCGGTGGCGTAGTAAGTGAGCACGGCGTCGGCACCCGCACGGCGGATGCTGGTGACGCTCTCGAGAATGGCACGTTCGCGGTCGATCCACCCGTTTGCGGAGGCTGCCTCGATCATCGAGTACTCGCCGCTGACCTGGTATGCCCAGACGGGAACGGGGCTGATCGCCGCAGCGTCGGCGAGCACGTCGAGGTAGCTCATTGCCGGCTTCACCATCACCACGTCAGCGCCCTCATCGATGTCCAGCTGCACCTCGTGGAGACCCTCGCGGCGATTGCCCGGCTCAAGCTGGTACGCGCGGCGGTCACCCTGGAGGGTCGACTGCACTGCTTCACGGAATGGGCCGTAGTACGCGGACGCGTACTTGGCTGCATAGGCAAGTACAGCGGTATCGGAGAAGTTGGTGTGGTCCAGCACGTCACGCACGGCGGCAACCTGGCCGTCCATCATGCCGCTGAGGCTGAGTAGCTGGGATCCGGCGTCGGCCTGGGCGAGCGCCATGTCGCGGTAGACCGCGAGCGAGGCGTCGTTGTCGACTCGTCCGGCGGAATCGAGCACACCACAGTGGCCGTGGTCGGTGAATTCGTCGAGGCAGAGGTCGGTCTGCACCACCAGGGCGTCACCCACGGCCGCAACGGCGGCACGGGTCGCGACATTAAGGATTCCCTTGGGGTCCACCGCTCCGGAGCCCACGGCATCCTTCGTCTCGGGAACACCGAACAGCATGACACCGCCGATTCCCGCTTCAGCGGCTTCAACGAGCGCTTTTTTGAAGCTATCCAGCGAGTGCTGCATCACACCGGGCATCGATTCGATGGCGACCGGTTCTGTGATGCCTTCCCGCACAAACATCGGCAGGACAAGGTCAGCTGGGTGCAGTCGGGTTTCGGAGACGAGGCGCCGCATCGCCGGCGTGGTACGCAGGCGGCGGGGACGGATGCTGGGGTGGAGCGGGTCGGACAATCAAGCCTCCGGGAAAAGGTGAAGCGAATCAGAGCCGCTGGAAGAGGTGTCTCCCGAGGTGGCATCTGTGGGGTTCTCGGCGTACTCGACGAGTGCGTCAACGAGAGAAGCGGCCGAGCGATTCTCGGCAATTGCGTGCACGCTGAGCCCGGCGGCGCGGGCGTCGAAGGCAGTGCGGGGTCCGATGCAGGCGAGCACGGTGGCATCGGGAAGCGGAGCGAGCTGGGTAGCGATCTGGCGCGCGACGCTTCCCGAGGTGACGAGCACGGCACGAATGCGGCCGGACGCGACATCCGTGCGTACATTGTCCGCAACCGGAACACCGACGGTGCGGTAGGCAGACACAAACTGGGCATCAAGACCCAACTCGGCCAGGCCACTCACCAGGGTGGGCTCGGCGATATCAGACTGGGGGATCAGCACACGACCGGAAATCTCCGTTTTGGGCCATTCCTTGACGAGTCCGCGGGCCGAGTTGTCGGCTTCGGGAACGTAGTCGACGCGGTATCCGGCGAGACCGAGAGCAGCTCCGGTGGTCTCTCCCACGGCTGCGACCTTGGTTTGCGCGGGGATAACAACGCGCTGGCTCATCAATACGTCAACGGTGGTAGCACTCGTGATCACAACCCAGTCGAAGGAACCGTTCTGCAGCTCGGTGAGGGCCGCCTCGAGCGCCGGGCCGTCACCCGACGAGGCGAAGTTGATCATCGGGGCGATCACGGGGATCGCGCCGTAGCTGCGCAGATCGGCAGCGATGCTGTCCCCCCATTTTCCCCCGCGCGGAACGAGCACACGCCATCCGGTGAGGGGTTTGGGAGTCTGGGTCATGAGGTGCTCCCCAGCGGCGCAAACTCCGCGGCGCCGGAGTCGAGGAGGTCGCGGGCGACGCGAGCGGCAACATCTTGGGAAGGATTCGTCACGTCAGAAAGATACAGCGCATGAGAGCTGGTGATGCGTTTTTCTCCATCTGGGCTGTAGACGCGCGCCGAAAGGAAGAGGAGTCCGTCGTCGACAAGCGCGTTGGCGCCGATCGGGGCGGCACAGCCCGCTTCGAGAAGCGCGAGCACTTCACGTTCGGCTTCAACGACAAAACGGGTCGTCGAGTGGTCGAGCGCCTTGACGAGCTTTTCTTCGCCGGCACGGACCTCGATGGCGAGGGCGCCCTGCCCGGGGGCAGTGGGCCAGCCGTCGATTCCGAGGAACTCGGTGATGGCGTCGAGACGGCCGATACGGCCGAGTCCGGCGGCAGCGAGGATGACGGCGTCGAGGTCAACACCCACCCGGCGCAGGCGGGTGTCGATGTTTCCGCGGATGTCGACAACTTCGATGTCGGGGCGGCGGGCCCGCAGTTGCGCGTGGCGGCGCGGGGATCCGGTACCGACGCGAGCGCCCTCGGGGAGGGTGTCCAGCGTCATCCCGTCGCGAGCGCAAAGCGCGTCGCGGGCATCTTCACGGCGAGGGATGGCTGCGATAACGAGCCCCGGGTGCGGAGCGGTCGGCAGGTCCTTGAGCGAGTGAACGATCGCGTCGCACTCCCCCGCGATCAGTGCGTCACGCAGGGCGCTCGCGAAGACACCCGTGCCGCCGAGGCTGGACAGGGATTCCTTCGAGCGGTCGCCCTCCGTGCTGATGGAAACGAGTTCGACCGGGCGGCCCGACTTCGCGGAGAGCGAGCGGGCCACGGTTCCAGTCTGGGCGAGCGCGAGTGCGCTGCCCCGGGTGCCGATGCGAATAACCGAGGTGTCGGTGACGCGAGACGAGGTCATGGAACCAATCCTGCGAGCGCCGGCTTAAAACCGAGGCGCACGTTTTCGCAACAGCCCGTGCGACACACGTCGTACCAGGGGCCGAGTTCGGTGAGCGCGGGACGCTCAGCGGTGGGGGTGCCGTTGACCCGTTCGAGAACGAGGTCGATCAGTCCGGAGACGTAGGCGGGGTGAATACCGGGGGTGGGAACACGCACGGCAAAGGTTCCGAGTTCTTCGGACGTCTCCATGGCCTCGGTGTCGAGGTCCCACTTGACCTCCATGTGGTCGCTGACAAAGCCGAGCGGCACAATCACAAAGGCCTGGGTGCCCGCGGCGGCGAGGTCACGCATGGCGTCGTTGATGTCGGGTTCGAGCCACGGCATGCTCGGCGGACCCGAGCGCGACTGGTACACCAGCGACCAGGGAACTGCGCTGGGAGCTGTTGCGACGGCGTCCGCGTCATCCACAGTCCCGACCTCGGCCTCAGCCTGCGCGGCCTGCATCACCACTTCAGCAACGGCGAGGTGCTGAGCCTCATAGGCTCCACCCTCACCGAAGTTGCGTGATGCGGGGCCACTCTTGGCGGCATCGGTGGACGGGATGCTGTGCGTGGCGAACAACACGTGGGTGTTCTCGGCAGAGAAACCGGCAGCGGCGGCATCTGCGAGACCCTGGCGAACACCGTCAACAAAGGGGGTGACGAACCCGGGGTGATCGAAGAACTGGCGCACCTTGTCGATCTGCACCACACCTTCGAGACCGGTTGCATCGAGGGCCATGGCGTAGTCCTCGCGGTACTGGCGGCAGCTCGAGTACGAGCTGTAGGCGCTGGTGCCGATGGCGAGAAGTTTGGTGAAACCGCGGCTGTGCGCCTCGGCGACGGCCTCGCGCGTGTACGGGGCCCAGTTGCGGTTGCCCCAGATGACAGGAAGGTCGATGCCGCGCTCGGCGAGCTCTGCTTCCATCGCGGCCTTGAGCGCACGGTTCTGCGCGTTGATGGGGCTGACGCCGCCAAACGCGCGGTAGTGGTGGGCGACTTCTTCGAGGCGTTCCTCGGGGATGCCGCGGCCGCCCGTCACGTTGCGGAGGAACGGGATGACGTCGTCCTGACCCTCCGGACCGCCGAAACTGGTCAGCAAAATCGCGTCATACGCAACGGGTGTTTCAATGTGCTCGGCGCCGCTAGCAGCGGCGTCCGTGGCACCACGAACGAGACCATTGGTGATGGTCATCGAACAACCTCAGCAATCTCCGACGCCGTAATACGGCGGCCGGTGTAGAACGGGACTTCTTCACGAACATGGCGTCGCGCCTCGGTTTGGCGCAGGTGACGCATGAGGTCGACCAGGTCGACCAGCTCGGGCGCTTCAAGCCCAAGAATCCACTCGTAGTCGCCGAGCGCGAACGAGGCGACGGTGTTAGCGAGAACCTGAGGATACTCGCTCCCCTTGCGTCCGTGGTCTCCGAGCATCTTTTTGCGCTCGTCGTCGGGAAGCAGGTACCAGTCGTAGCTGCGCACAAAGGGGTACACGGTGATCCACGCCCCAGGCTCCTTGCCACGCATAAACGCGGGAAGGTGGTTGTGAGTGAATTCGGCGTCGCGGTGAACGCCCATGGCGTTCCAGGTGGGAAGCAGGGTGCGGAGCGGTTCGCTTCGACGCAGTTCACGCAGTGCCCACTGGAGCTTTTCGGGGTCGGGCCCGTGGAGCCAGATCATCACATCGGCGTCGGCGCGCATCGCGGAGACGTCGTAAAAACCACGAATGGTGACGCCCGCGGCGGTCACGGCAGCGATTGCGGGGTCGAGGTCGCCCGCCTGGGCGGGGTGAGCAGGGTTGCGTCGAAGAACGGCCCAGAGGGTGTAACCCAGTGTGGCGGTCTCGGGTACTTCGGCGCGCGTTTCAGCGCTGTAGGTCATGACCTCTATCCTCCCTCGCGCGGCAGAGTAAATCTAATTCAGGACCCGTCTCAACCTGTGAGGTGACCCAATCGTGAGGCAATTTTGTCGATTTCTCGCCAGAATGCGCCCGGCCGCGTCATCCACACAGCAAAACGCCCTCCCCCAACCGAAGCTGAGGGAGGGCGAAATGAAACCGGCGAAGGTGGTTACCGCGCGGTCACGAGGTCGTTACTTGATGGCGGCGCGCAGCTCTGCAGCGGCGACCGACGGGTCAGCGGCGCTGTAGATGGCACTTCCGGCGACGGCGACGGATGCACCGGCGGCCTGAACGTCGGCGATGGTCTTAATGCTCACGCCACCGGCGACGGAGAACGCGACGCCCGAGGTCTCGCCATCGTTGAGAAGCGTCTGGAACGTGAAGCCCTCTTCAGCCTGCTCGTCGAGACCGGCGTGCATCTCGACGAACTCGGCGCCGAGCGCGGTGACCTCTTTGGCGCGGGTGACCTTGTCGGACACACCGATGAGGTCTACAACAACACCCTTGCCGTGTGCCTTGCCCGCGGCGATCGCGCCGGCGATGGTGCTGTCGCCCGCAACGCCGAGCACGGTCACGAGGTCAGCGCCCGCCTTGAACGCCTCGTCGGCTTCGAGCTCGCCGGCGTCCATGGTCTTGAGGTCGGCGAAAACGATCTTGTCGGGGTGCGCCTCTTTGATGGCGGTGACGGCACGGAGCCCCTCGGCCTTGATGAGCGGGGTGCCGAGCTCGATGATGTCGACGTGGGGAGCGACCTTGCTGGCGAGGGCCAGCGCGTCGGTGGTGGTCAGTACGTCCATGGCTACCTGGAGCTTCATTGTGTTCCTAACGTTGTGGTGCGGTTGAGACGGAAAAAATCTGTGGGAACTTGCGGGTGGTGCTGGGTGGATGACGCGGGCCAGCGCAACGCGGCCCGCTGCGCTACTCGAGGTTGGCGTGACGCGGCCACAGCTCGTCGGCGGTGGCGCCGGACGCGATCCACAGCGAGTGGAAGAGCGCGTCGCCAACAAACACCACACCCTGCTCGAAGAGGCCACCGGAGTACTGGGCGGACCGGGTTCCACCGTGGTCCTGCTTCTGCGCGGCAGGCACCACAACGGTGACGGCGGCAAGCTCGGCGAGCGGTGACGAGCCCTCGGTGGTGACGCACACAATCGCCGCGCCCACCTCAGCCGCGGTGTTGGCGGAACGGAGGATGCCCGCGGTTGTTCCCGATCCGCTCGCCACAAGCAGAGCATCGTCGGCGGCGATCGCGGGGGTGGTGACGTCGCCAACAACGTGCACCTCGAGGCCGAGGTGCATCAGGCGCATTGCGGTCATCCTGAGTGCAAGCCCGGAACGCCCAGCGCCCAGCACAAACACCCGGGACGCGTCGCGCAACGTGGCGGCGGCGTTGTCAAGGGCAGCGGCAAGTTCAGGCTCGCGAAGAGCCTCGACCAGCCGGGTGTTCTCCGCGAGGATCGCCTCAAGGGAGTCGCCGACGGACAACGGAAGTACGGGTGCGGAAGGCATTCTTCTATCGTCCGCCGGTTCGAGTAGGCGTGCGCCCCGCCGACCGAACGGATTAACCTACCCGATTGAGTAGGTGCCGGTTGTTTACGCTACTAAATGAGTAGGCTTCGGGGATGTTCGACTCCCCCGCCCTACTGACCTCGCTGGCCCCGCTGACCCAACTACACACGGTGCTGTCGAACTCGCTGCTCGGAATCGCGCCCGCATTCTCCGAGCTTCTCGCCGGCACCATTCAGCATGGTGCCCTGGTGATCTTCACCGAGGACTGCACCGGCCGTCCACAGAAGAAGGCCGGCGACGAGGCCATCACCTCTGCGGTGAGCATCGCCGAACTCGATGTGGTGCGCGATGCCCAACCGTCCGACGGGAGCGCGCTCTGGCGACAGCGCCGCATCGTTGGTGGGGCCGACCGCGACGTCGCCGTGTGGACGGCGTCGACGGGCGCGCTGCTGATACTCACTGATCCGGTGCAGGTGGAATCGGATGACGCGGACGCCGACGTCATCGACCTTGTCGCCGCGCTCTGGGAGCTTGTCGCCCTCAGCATTCGCCACCAGGTTGCCGCGGCGCCTCCGGCGTACCTCCTCGACTCTCGCGCGGCATCGACCGACCGCACCCGGCTGATCGCGGAACTCAGCGACGACCACGCCACAACCCTGGAGTCGCTCCTCGCCGTACTGCGGTCACGCACCACCAGTGATGCGGCGGCGCGGCAGATCGCGGCGGAGTTTGCGGCATCCGCGATGGTGCGATTGCGTGCGGTGTCTGACCGGGACCGGATCCTCACCGAGGAACCCGTGGGGCGGGCGTTTGAGCGACTCAAAGATGACCTGCGTCCGCTCGTGCGGTTCGGCGACCTCGACGTGCAATTTGTGGAACCTCCCGTCGACGGGCGTGCACTCCCCGGCGAGATCGCCCACGCGGGACGCGCAATTGTGCGCGGTGCGGTGCTCGCGCTGGTGGAGCAGCCCTCCGTCGCGCGGGTGCGGGTGCAGTGGAACTGTGACGGCAGCAACCTGCTCATCAACATCCGGGATGACGGACCCGGCGACCTCAGTCTCGACGTGCCTGCGGTACGCCAGTTGACTGCCCGTGTCTCGGCGCTCGAGGGAACGCTCCGGGTGGATGCGACCGCGGGCTGGGGATCCGAGCTCGCGGTGATGCTGCCGCTGGATGCTCCCGTGTCGAATGCCGCCGCAGCGTCCGCCGCTGAATGGGGACTCTCCGACCGCGAGCGCGAGGTGCTCGAGCTGGTGGCGACCGGCGCACGGAACCGCGCCATCGCAAGCGCCCTGTCGATCAGCGAAAACACGGTGAAGTTTCACGTGGCACGCCTGCTGCGCAAGGTCGGTGCAACCACACGTGCGGAGTTGGCGGCACTCACCCGCTGAATCACGCCCGGCCCACCGTCGCGCGGTTAAAGCGGTCAGGCCGGGCGGATCGAGTCCGCCCGGCCTGACCGAGGATGATGCACGTGGTTCTGTAGTGCGTGGTGCTTAGTCGTCGGAGAACAGTGCCCAGGCGACGAGGCCAACCACCGAGATGGCCACGGCGGTTGCGCCGATGATCCATGGGACGGGGTTGTCTTCGTAGGATGCCTCAACACGCTGGCCGAGGATTCCCAACTGCTTGGGAACGTTCAACTTGTCCTCGATGCCATCGAGGGTGTTCTCGAGCTCGGACCGCGTCGCCGCGACCCGGGCCTGAATGTCGTCTGTACTCATCGCTTCAGTCGCTTTCCGAGCCCCTTGACGGTGATGACGTCACGCTTGAGGCTCTTGATGGTTTCTTCGGGTACCGGCGGCATCGCCTTTTTGACCTCTTTGTAGCCGATCCATGCAAGCACGGCAACCACCACAAGCAGGACAAACGCGACAATCAGCGCGGCCAACCAGCCGGGCATCACCGTAGCGAGTCCCAGAATGGCCGCGGTCAGCAACACACTGATGAAGAACAGCAGGACGAGAACAGCGCCGAGGATCAGTCCAACACCAACACCGAGGATCTTCAGCTTGCCGATGATCTCCGTCTTGAGGAGTTCGAGCTCGCCCTTGACCAGGTCACGAACGAGAGTCGGCAGATCTCCGATCAGCGAAAAGAGTGACTTCTTTTTATCCCGCACAGTCTCGACCATCGGTTAATTCCCCGTAGCGGTGGACCTTGTGGTCGCCGTTGTGCGGGGCGCCGGGCGAGCAACCGCGGGCTTTTTGGTGCCCTTGGTCGTGACCTTCTTGACGCCATCGGCGACGAAGTCGATGACCTCGGGGGTCTTGTCCTTCACAAAGCCTTCAGCTTTGGAAACCTGCTTCTGCACACCCTTGCTGTGCCAGAACTTGTCCGTGACGCGCTTGATAGTTTCATAGCGCTCGCGTCCAGCTTTCGCGCCGAGCACATAGCCGACTGCGAGGCCGGTCACCAAGAGGATTTTGCCTTTCAAGGTGTTCTCCGTTCTGTTCGAGTAGTTGTACCAGAGTAGTGCTGACTACCGGTCAAAGTCGCGAAGTAGCTGATGCGCCTCGGCTTCTGCGTGCGCAATCACCGCGGCGAGCCCCGTGCCGGAGGCCGTCTCGCCGACCAGCGATATGCCGTTCTTGGTATAAACCTGTCGCTCGGGGCGGGTCCAGCGCACGCGGGCGTAGTCGAGCACCCGGGACGCGGGCAACGAAATTCCCAGCAGACGCTCGGCGTCTTCCCGCGCCACCTCGGCGTGGTTCTCGAGTGCGCTGCCGTACGAAAGCCGGACAACGTGTTTGCCGTCGGCGCGTTCGGCGAGCCACGGCCACTTCGCGGTGGAGTGCGTCAGCGCTCTGGCCCGGATGCCGCGCGCACCCGCCGCCACGAGCACTCCCGTGCCGCGGGGCGCTGCGTCGAGCTCGGTCGCATCAAGAACAAGCGTTGTGAGTACGGCCAAATGGCCGGGGCCGGAGGGATCGCCGAGCAGGCCCGGGGCGGCCGCGACAACATAACCGTCGATCCTCTCGTCATCCATCCAAACAAATCCCTCGCCCACCTCGGTCACCCGGGCATTAAGGCGAGCGGTGACCCCAGAGGTGCCGAGATCACGCACGAGTTCGTCGACGAGACGGTGAATTCCTCCGCGGATGCCGGCGACGGCCGAGCCCGCCTTGGTTGTCGCGGCGCGAGTTTCACGCACCGCGCGGGCAAGCGATCCGGTACGGCGGAGAGCCGCGCGCAGTCCCGGGGCCACACGGTCGAGGGGGAGGTCGTGCGGTTCCATCGAATGCACCCCACGCACAATCGGCGCAACGAGGTTCTCGAGCACCCCGGTGCCCATTCGACGCTCAACCAGCTCACCGAGCGACTGGGCATCTGCCGCGTACGTGCCGGGCAGCAGCACTTCGGCGAAGGCACGGAACGACGGGCCGACGCCGAGGATGTTCCTCACATCTTTCGCGAGGGGAGACCCGGGGATTCCCATGAGGCTCATCTGGGGCAGCGGTTGTGCGTCACCCGTGACCGGCTGCAACCAGGCGCCAGTGGGGTTGGGGCTCACAATGTCGTCGCCGAGCCCCAGTTCACTGGCGAGAGCGGCCACGGTTCCGCCGCGCAGCGCGAAGCTTTCGGCGCCCGCATCGAGGTCGAGACCGCCCACACTCTGACGGGCGACGGTGCCGCCGAGGTGGTCGCGTGCCTCAATCAGGGTGACACTTCTGCCACCCTTGGCGAGGCGGCGGGCGACAACGAGGCCACCCACTCCGCCACCGACAACGATGAAGTCAGGCATAGCGGGGTCAGATCAGCGAATGGAGTGAACGAGCTGCACAATGCGGGTGAGCACGGCAGGGTCGGTGTCGGGAGGAACGCCGTGTCCGAGGTTCACCACGTGCGCGGGGGCATCGCGGCCACGATCAACAACGTCGCGCACGTGCGCTTCGAGCACCTTCCACGGGGCGGTGAGGAGAGCGGGATCAATGTTGCCCTGCAGCGGAACTCCCCCACCGAGGCGGCGGTTTGCCTCGTCGAGAGGGATGCGCCAGTCGACACCCATCACGTCGGCGCCGATGCCGTGCATGGCGTGAAGGACCTCGCCCGAGCCCACACCGAAGTGCACCTTGGGAACGTCGAGTCCTCGCAGCGCCGAAAGCGCACGCTTCGAGTGCGGGGCAACCCGTTTGAGGTAGTTGACCTCGCTGAGCGATCCAACCCACGAGTCGAACAGCTGCGCGGCGGAGGCGCCGGCCATAATCTGCGCGCGAAGAAACTCGCCCGTGATGTCGGCACACCAGTTGAGCAGCGTCGCCCAGGTCTGCGGGTCGGAGTACATCAGCGCGCGTGCACGCATCTGGTCCTTCGACGGTCCACCCTCAACGAGGTAGGAGGCGAGGGTAAAGGGAGCGCCAGCGAAGCCGATGAGCGGGGTGTTGCCGAGCTCGGCGACGGTGCGCTGTACACCCTCGATGATGGGGGCGAGCGCGTCAGGTTCGAGGGGGCGCAGGGCCGCAACATCGGCCGCCGTGCGAATCGGATTTTCGAGCACCGGACCCCGTCCGGGCACGATTTCGACACTCACACCTGCGAGTTTCACGGGAATCACGATGTCACTAAAGAAAATTGCTGCGTCAACACCGTGACGGCGAACCGGCTGGAGCGTGATTTCGCTCGACAGTTCGGGGGTCAGGCAGGCGTCGAGCATGGCCGTTCCGACCCGCAGTTCCCGGTATTCCGGGAGGGATCGGCCGGCCTGGCGCATAAACCAGATCGGTAATTGCTCGGGCCGTTGCCCCCGGTAGGCGCGAACAAGCGCGGAATCGGTGGTTCTGCCGTCAGCGAGCGGGTGATTCATAGGGAGTGGCACGCGGTTAACATTAGAAGGTGCTTCTGTGTCTTACCGCCAACCATCGAAATACCAGCTTTGATCTTCTCGAGAAGCTGTCATTTGGCGCACCCGATGCAGCCCGTACCCTCGTCTCCGGCAGCGCTGAGGTCAGTGGTGCCGTCGTCTTGGCGACCTGCAATCGGTTCGAGGCATATCTTGAGGTGGATGACACGGAGGGCAGCGCCGCCACACGCGACACCGTCGACGTGATGAGCGCCGCCGCCGGGGTCGATCCCAGCGCACTGCGCGACGCCGTCACCGTTCTGACCGGCGACGAAGTTGTGCAGCACCTCTTCTCTGTGTCGAGTGGACTCGAGTCCGTTGTTGTTGGTGAAGACGAGATCTCCGGCCAGGTCCGCCGTGCGCTGGAGCGCGCCCGTGAGGTCGGCACCACGTCATCCCAGTTGGAACAGTTGTTTCAGAAAGCCACCCAGACCAGCCGCGGCGTCAAAACCCGCACCGCACTCGGCGGCGCCGGCCGCTCGCTTGTGCGCCTCGGCCTCGAGCTGGCCTCGAGCCGCGTGACCGACTGGGCCGAAGCCCGAGTGCTTCTCGTCGGAACCGGCCAGTACGCGGCAACCACCGTCACCGCACTGCGCGACCGTGGTGTCGAGAACCTCACGGTCTTTTCGCCGTCCGGCCGTGCCGCCGCCTTTGCCACCAAGTATTCGCTCGTCGCCGCCGACTCACTGTCGGAGGCCATCGGCAACAGTGACGTTGTTATCACCTGCACCGCGTACGCCGCCGTGGACACCACACACATCCCGAACGCCCACCGCCGACTGATCATCGACCTCGGACTCCCCCGCAACGTGGCCCCCGCGGTCGCCGCTATGCCGGGTGTCGAACTGCTCGACCTCGAGACCATCAGCCTGCACGCCCCGGTTGAAGAACTCACCGCAGCAGCGGACGCCCGCGCGCTCATCGGTGCCGCCGCCGCCGGGTTCTCGGCCGACCGCAGTGTTGAGCCGGCCATCGTCGCCCTGCGCTCCCACATCTTTGACCTGCTCGACGTCGAGATTGCCCGAGCCCGCGCTCGTGGTGCCGGAGATGAGACCGAAGCCGCCCTGCGTCACCTCGCCGGTGTGCTGCTGCACGGTCCGTCGGCCCGTGCCCGCGAGCTCGCGAAGGAAGGCCGCGCCAACGACTTCGTCGACGGGCTTGACGCCGTCTATAACGTGCGCGCCGCTCTCACTCTCGATGACCACAGCGAGGGTCTCGCCAGCGCCTGAGCTGTATCGGCGCAACCGCGTCATCCACGCGATCCTCCGAGCGACATCACCCGGCGAAAACCTGCCCCGCCGCAGTAGGTTCGTAGAATGATCGATCCCGCGCTCGTCCGGAACCAACCCACCCTGTCGACCGCCAGTCTTCGTCTCGAACCCCTCGGTGTCGAACACGTCGCCGGCCTCTGGGCAGCGCACAACGACGCCGAGGCGCGACGCCTCACCGGAACCCACGAACAGCTCACCGAGCAGCAGATCGCCGAGCGGGTCTCCGCCCGCATTGCCGCCGACGACCGGATCGACTGGGCCATCCTGCGCGCCAGCGACGGCGAGTTTCTCGGCGAGGCGATGCTGCGGCGCATCGACCTGCACAACGAATCCGCGGACTTCTACATCGCGCTCGGCAGCTCCACCGTGTTCGGCAAGGGGTACGGATCGGAGGCGAGCAAGGCCGTCATCGACTTCTCCATCGACGTGCTGAAACTGCACCGCGTGACCCTCGAGGTGGTCGACTTCAACACCCGCGCGCAACGCATCTACGCCAAACTCGGCTTTCACCAGGAAGGCCTCCTGCGCGATGCCTGGTTGTGGGATGACGAATGGTCTGACGTCATTGTGATGTCGTTGCTCAGCGAACATTAACCTCGCGCGCGGCGATAGCTATTGGCACGATGTGAGTTGTGAAAACGATCCCCTGGTCCGATGGATTTTGGACGAATGACCCCGCGAACACTGTAATTGCCGGTGACGGCCTCCACGTCACAGCGCGAGAGGGGAGCGATGCCTGGCGAATCACGTCGTACGGCTTCATCCACAACACAGAACACGCTGTTCTTGCGCCCCTCGATCCGGAGTCAGCGGTCGAGGTGTCGTTTTGGCTCGACTTCGACGCACAATTCGATCAGGCGGGGATATTTGTGCGGGTGGATGACGAAACCTGGACGAAAACCGGAGTGGAGTGGTCTGACGGCGAGGCGAGCCTGGGCGCGGTGGTGACGCGTGGCGTTTCGGACTGGTCGCTGTCACCCGTTCCCGAATGGGCAGGACGATTGGTTACCGTGCGTGCGAGTCGAAGTGGCGACGACCTGACGGTGCGCTTCACATCGTGGACATCATCCGCAGCGGACGCGAGCCTTCACCCCGAGTAAAACATTCTGAGTAGGCCAGATGCACCTACCCGGGCGACCCGTCACGTTGTCGGGGTTAGTTCGCTGCGGTCGACACAACAATTCGGCGCGCGATGGCGACAAAGGAGTCGGCGATCTCGTCAACGGATTCTGAAACAGCACCGACCCAGCGGGGAATCTGCAGCGCCATCCCCTCAAGAACACGGGCCGTCACCTCCGCGTCATCCGACAGAAAAACACCCTCGTCGCGACCCTGAGTCAGCACCTCGCGGAGGAGCGCCGAGCTTGCGGTCGTCGCCTGAGTCGCAGCGACGGCAGCTTCGGGCGACAACGCCCGGAATTCAGCATTGGTCACCGCGGCGAGCAGCGGAAACTGACCATGCGCCGTCGCGGTGGCACGAATGATGGCATCAAGCTTGTCCACCGTTGTTTCAGCACGGGCGAGCGCCCCCTCGATACGGGCGAGTAACGCCTCGCTGCCGAGGGTGACGAGTGCCGTGAGGATGTCTTCTTTGCTCGCATAGTGCGAATAGAGCGTCGCCGAATTGATGCCGGCGCCGTCGGCGATGGTGCGGATCGACGTTCCATAAAAGCCATGTCGAGCGAACGCGCGAAGTGCAGCGACCAAAATTCGGCCCTTGGTTCCGGAAGGAGTCGCACCGGCAGGCAGTTCAGAAACGGTGTCGGTGTTCATCGTGTCATCCTATCGGAATACCCAACCAATCAATTGGTTGGGTACAGTGAGAGTTCCCCCGATGGAAGGTTCGTCCCTTGCGTACAGCACGCCTGCCCCGATTCCGCCGGTCGACAGACCCCTCGGCACCCACCAAGCCGCGACGCTGGAGACGCTTTTTCGCCATCGTGGCTGCCACCAGTGGCGTTGTTGCCCTGCTGGCCGTGGTGGTGCAGTTCGGGCTGCCCGGGTCATGGGGCGACCGAGACCACCTGCGGGCTTTTGAGAGCGATCAGGGTCGGCAGACCTACCAGGTGCACCTTCCGCCTGGATACACGGATACCGAACAGCTGCCCGTGATGATGGCGATTCACGGGTGCGTAATGACCGGTTTCGGCTACAACTCCATGAAGGACGCAACGCAGTTCAACACGCTGGCCGACGAGGACCGATTTATCGTGGTCTACCCAACCCAGACCGTGTTTGCGAACAAAATCAACTGCTGGAACTCGATCGAGCCCGCCCACCAATTGCGCGGCACGGGAGAACCCGCGCTTCTTGCCGGCGTCGCCCAGCAGGTCATCGACGAGTTCAATGCGGATCCCAACCAGATCCACGTCTCGGGCGCCTCCTCGGGAGCGGGTACCGCGGTGATCCTCGGGGCGACCTATCCCGATATCTTCGCCTCGGTCACGTCGGTTGCCGGCGGCGAGTACGCGCTCAACCAGGTGAACGCCGACGCCCCACAAGACCTCCCGCCCCAATCGACGGGCAAGCAGGCGTGGGCGCAGATGGGCACCCATGCCCGCCCGGTTCCGCTCCTCGTCGTTCAGGGTGACGCCGACGACGTTGTCCCCACACTCGTCGCCGACCGTCTTGTTGAGCAGTGGGCGACCGTGAGTGACCTCGCCACCGATGGGGTACTCAACGGGGATGTGGATGACGTTGCCGACGACGTGACCGAGTACAGCCCGGCGGGTCTCCATGCGTACACACAAACGACATACAACGACGCAGACGGCAATCCCCTCATCGAGTCGTATCTCGTGAAGGGACAGGCGCACGCGTGGTCTGGCCCCGACGGGTCAGGGTGGTTTACCGATCAGGCCGGCCCCGACCTCGCCACACTCAGCTGGGACTTCGCCCAAGCGCATCCGATGGAGGATCAGGAGTAAGCAGGGCGACACTCCGCACAATCGCGACTAGTCGGTGGTTGTGCACTCCAATGACCCGCTGACGGTGGCCGCGGTGTCGATGGCGGTGCCGTAGTCGGACGTACCGGCGCTGTCGAACTCAACGGGACTGACGATGCCCTCCACGGTATCGAGCGAAAGTCCGGTCTCGTTTGCGCCGAACTCGTGGTTGGCGGTGAACCAGAGACCATCACCCAGTGCGACGGAAAAGACGTGACTCTGTCGTTCGGCGTCGTCGGTCGCGCTGGCAAGCAGTAGGCGCCCATTGGTGCGGTCATCGTCGTCATCCGAAGTAAATGAGAGCGTGCCGGCGAGCTCGGAGCACTCGATCCGGGGAATATCAACTTCGACCTCGACGGTCTCGCCGCCATCGACGTAGGTCACCACAACGCTCTGGTCGACCTCGACCTCGGCCGCGGATGCACAGCCCACGAGCAGCAGAACACCACCGAGTGTCGCCGTCACCACGCCCAGAATCCTGCTTGCGGAATAGATAGTGCGCGTCATCAAGTCCCCCGTAATCGCTGCAGAAGCAACAGGTCACACCCTATCTGCGCCATCTTTACCCAGACGCTTGACCCTGCCCTTAGGGCACAGCTTTGACTAGACCCTGTTGAGCGATCGCCGGGGTATGGAAGGAGCACAGTGTGGGTTGGGACAGCGCAGAATCAGACGGTTCATTCGAGAGTTGGCGACAGCGTCGGGCACGCAAGCGGCTTCGCCCGGGTACCGGTCAACCGCTGAAACCGTTCCGATGGTGGCAACTGCTCAGTCGTTCCCTTTTTTATCTTCGGATGACGCGGGACGACGGCACCGAGGCGCTCTACGCCGTCAGTGTCAACCACATGGGCGACTCCGAGACAGGCGAGGTGATGGCTGACCTCTATCTGAATGGCAAGCACAGCGCGGAATCCAAAGTGCCCGCAGCTTTTCCCGTTCCCGGCGGCACCATCGAGGTAGCGGCAAGCAACTTTGGCCTCAAGCGGTGCCACTTTGTTGGCGAGGACGGAACCGAATTCCAGCTCACCCCCGACCCACGCTCCGGCGAGGGGCGCCGTGCGAAGTTCGACAGCGAACATCCCACGGCCAGTCGCTATACCGGGGTTGTCTCCCTGGTCGTTCTGATCGTTGGGCTTGCGATCCTTATCCCCCAGCTTCTCGCGTCGATCAGCGTCATCCCTCCGATTGCGGACACGATCGGCTCGTTTACGTCGCCATTCGAGTTCTCGGTATGGCAGAACACGGCGATCACACTCATCACGGGTGCCGCGAGCACCGAGCGGGCACTGCGATTGCGGTACAACTGGCTGCTCGACGGCTCTGCGGGATAGTCGGCAGCGTAGAAACTGTGGTTCAGGATGACGCGGGGCGTCGCGATGGCGGCGCCCCGCGTCATCCACATTCCTACTTCTTATCTAGTTCTTATCTAGATGGTGCCGCTTAGAGCGACTGGCGGCGGCGAGCGACGAGCAGAACCGCTCCGAGCAGCAGAAGACCTGCAGCAAGGAATCCGGCGGGGCTGGCGTCGACACCGGTCGACGGAAGCTGCGCGGCGGGCGGTGCTGACGTGAACGTAACCGGCGGGGTTGCAGCCGGAGGCGTCGTTTCCGTCGGAGGCGTGGTCTCGGTCGGAGGCGTCGTCTCGGTCGGAGGCGTCGTTTCCGTCGGCGGCGTGGTCTCGGTCGGAGGCGTCGTTTCCGTCGGAGGCGTCGTCTCGGTCGGAGGCGTCGTCTCGGTCGGAGGGGTCGTCTCCGTCGGAGGGGTCGTCTCCGTGGGAGGCGTCGTCTCAGTAGGCGGGGTCGTCTCCGTCGGAGGGGTCGTCTCCGTCGGAGGCGTC
>Ga0247808_10000442_pt1 | contig 20516 bp, 14 predicted proteins | sample UWRJL089202R1_FD_179914 | JGI IMG/M metagenome (GOLD analysis project Ga0247808, IMG submission 179914) | Plant litter microbial communities from Arlington Agricultural Research Station in Wisconsin, United States - UWRJ-L089-202R-1 | ecosystem: Environmental > Terrestrial > Plant litter >... | reverse complement strand
CATCCACATATTCTGCCGCCATCGCAGCATGCGCGTTCTCGTGAATATCCGTCGTTGTAGGGATATTGAAGGTCTCTCCTACTTTTCGAAGAATCTTCAAAGCTTTCTCATCGCCGATGCCTGTGAAAGAATCTACTCTGCTTCTATTGGCTTTTCTGAAAGACCCTTTGAAGATGTAAGGAATATTATATTTATCAGAAAGCTTCACGATGTGTTCTGCAATCTGCAAAGCCATTGTCTCGTCCTCAATAGCGCAAGGTCCGGCGATGAGGAAGAAGTTTTTAGAATCTTTGTGATGAATGTTATCAAGATATTGTATCATTATTTTTTGATTTTAAATTATGAATTTCAGAGGAAATTATTGTTCTGAAATTTGATTACAAATATACGAAAAGACAGAGAAAGTTTTCTCCTTCATTGGAATACCAATTATTCTAAGTCAATAAGAAATCGATTTTATTTTAATATCTAAATTACATTTAAAATGCTAAATAATGCCGCATTTAAATATTATTAAATATACTTAAGTACTATTAATAATATATCAAACACAAATAAACTATATTTAAATACAAATCATAGAATGTTTGACACTAATATTCATATAATTAACACCAATAATTATATGCTTAATACTAGAATTCCAATATTTAATACTAGAATTCTAATATTTAATACTAAAAAAACAACCTTAAAATAACAGATCATAAGATATGGTACAATTTGCATCAACTTAAATATTATATTTGAATTGTAAAAAAACACAAATGGGACGCAGAAAATATCAAGAGAAAGGCGCAGATACTTATCCAAATGTTGGAAAGTTGGTAAGAAAAGCAATGTTGGAAAAAGGCATGTCTAAAGCAGAACTGGCTCGGCGGATGGGAATCAGCCCAACCTCAATTAACGGTTATCTGGATCATCCGTCTTTACAACTCGGGATCATCTGGAATCTTGGGATTGCTTTGCAGCACGATTTTTTACTGGAAATTGCCAATTCCTATCCTGCGGGATTTGCATTGAATCAAAATTCAAATATAATTAAGGAGTTGACCGAAAAAACTCAGAAAATTATTGATTTGGAAAAGGAAATTGAGATCTACAAAAATGCTTTGGGAATCAGGAAATAAATGGATTAAATTTTGACAATTGTTGTCAGTCCGCTGGGAATCTTCTCACAGAATGACAAAACTGAATGTGATCAGAACTTTTTTATAATCTTCTCAAACGTATTCACATTCCGGCTTGTCATTTTGTCCTTAAGGCTTTTTCTGCCCAGGATTTTCCCGAAAGTCGAGTTTAATGTCTGTCCTTTCGGAACTTGCCAGTAGAAAATATTATTGACAATTTTTCCCTGTTCGCCCTCCTCTTTTATTGCATTTTCAAATTCTTCTGATAAAACTTCTTCGACTTTTTCGGTTCCTAGAAAGATATAATTGTGAAAATTTTCTTTTACAGGAAACGGATCATTTTTGAAAATATCATTGATCTCTTTTTCATCTTTTATGAACAAAAAAGCATCGTAACTGAAATGTTCTGACATTGCTTTTTCAAGAACATTTTTCAATTCGGAAGCACCTTTGTCCGACTGAAATAGAATATTTCCGGAGGCCAAAACCGAAGAAACATTTTCCATTCCAGTATCAGAAAAGACTTGGCAGACATCAGACATTTTCATGTTGGTTCCTTTGACATTGACACCGCGGAGAAAAGCACAGAATTTCATATTTGACTGTTGATTGTTGACTGTGAAATTACAATTTAAATTTTTGACTAAATAAAAACGTCCCGAAAATTTCGAGACGTTTGAATAATTTATTGTGTGACCTTCATCAGTTTTTTCGTGATCTGATCCATCTTTTCGGCTTCATAAGTCGTGTCATAATCTTTCATAATATCGAAGAGATACGAGTAAAAGGATGTGACTTGCTGCACATCATCTGCCTTCTTAAAAGCTTTCTCTTTGCCCATCTCGTGAAGATCCTTGATGAAACCATCGAATCTTTTATCAATCACATTCAGTGAATTGACGAGATATTGATAACCCTTATCTTTTTGTCCAATCTTATTATAAGCATCAGCAACAGCTCCTACGACAAGTGAATATTCCATTGGTTTGGTTTTCATCTGGCGACCTGCATAGACCTGGAATTTCGGAGACAATCTGGTATAATAATCATACTCTTCGAAGATTCCTTTTTTGAGATCTTCTGCCAGTTTCAGACCTTTCTGCTCCTGTCCGGCTACGATGTAGGCGTAAACAATGGAACTCAAAGACCTAGGATCATTGTACTTGGAAACCGGAATTTCGCGGTTTGCCAAATCAAGAATTTCGATGGCCTTTTTCTTCTCACCTTTCAAAACCAAAGCTTCTGCTGCACGGCTTGCGGATGATCTGTAGCTCACGATATTCTGGGTACAAGTCTCATCGAAATGTGTTTTCAGATGCTTGAAATTGCCCCATCTGTAATTTTTTACGATGTTGTAAAGTTCGTCTGCATTTACCATTCCCAATTCGCCGTCTACAGATTCCTCAGTTTTGATAGGAACCAGTCTGTAGCTGTGGCCATCATATTTCAGATAATTGGATAGGAAAAATAGATTGCTTGGGTCGTAGATTCCACCGCTTGAGAAGTTGATCGGACGTTTCCAGTCAAAGTTGGCAAGAATATCCATCATCAGCATATTATTTTTGAACATACTGGATCCTTTATAGTCGATGATAATCTGTTTCTCTGCTTTCTGAGCTTCAGCTGGTGTGATAATTCCTGATTTGATGGCATTATTGATATTAACAGGAAGAACAAATTTGGTAACCGGAAGGAAATTAAATTTCTCAAAACGCTCGTCTCCAAAAATCATTTTTATGATTTCATCTTTCTCCGGCGATTTCATTTTGAGGAAGTTAACCGCTTCTTTCAAGGTCATAGAATCCTGAGTCAGATATTTTCTGAAAGCTGCAAATTCGGTATCTGGCGCACCCTGATCTTTCATATTAGAGAAGATATTGTTCCAGTCGTCTTTTGACATCATATAAACCTGATCATTGGAACCTTCACGGTAATCTTCGTGTGTCAAAGTTGACGGAACTCCCATTGCATCGTAGGTTCTTCTTTTTACCTGATCGATATTCCAAGGTGTGGAAAGTAAGGTAAAGTTTACAACTTTTACGTCGCGACGAAACTCCTCAGTTTCCTGAATGGCCCAAACCGGGTAAGTATCATTATCGCCATAAACGAACATTATATCGTTTTTCGGAAGCGATTTAAGACTTGAATAAGCATAATCATACGCTGCATATCTCTCGCTTCTGTCGTGAACATTGTAGTTCTGGAAGCCCATCATCAATGGAACGCCCAATAATATAACACCAACCAAAACCTGGGCGCCTTTACTCTTCACTTTTTTCTGAAGCAGCCAATAGATTGCGGCAACGCCAAGTCCGATCCAGATAGCAAATGCGTAGAAGGAACCGACCATTGCGTAATCTCTTTCACGTGGTTCGAAAGGCTTCATACCTGTATAGAATACGATCATTACACTCGTTAAAATGAATAATGACAATACCGCATAGAATCTTCCGAAGTCTCTGTTGAGTTGAAAGAAAAACCCGATTAATCCCAGTATTAACGGCAGCATAAAGAATTTCACCGTACTTTCATTCTGGAATTTCGCAGGCATTTCAGCCTGATCGCCCCATAGATTATTATCAATAAATGGAATCCCTGTGATGAAATTTCCATTCGTATTTTCCATGTGACCTTCTACATCATTTTGTCTTCCTGAATAGTTCCAAAGAAGATATCTGACGAAGTAGAAATAATTCTGGAATGTGATAAAATAATCAAGATTCTGAGCCAAAGTCGGACGCTGAACATTGATCAATCCGAATTGTTTTGCCTTCAGATAATCGTCCATTTTAATGGTTCCGTTCTCGTATTTCTGGCGAAGCTCATCAAAAAATTGTTTAGCTTCCGGACTTTCCGCAACTTGTTCATTGCCGTAATTGAAAGTAAAATCCGGTGCGCCGTACATTGAGATATAATTTGGCATCACCGATTTGTCCTCGCTGAACATTCTTGGAAATAAACTGACTTGCTCAGGATTGAAAACATAATTGAATTTTTCTCCTACCAAACGGTAACGTCCTGTTACAGGGTCTTTTTCATAAGTATCTCCTGTTTTTTCGGTTTTATAACTTCCGTCTTCATTTTTCAGAATTCCGTTTGGATCCAGATAAGCGGTATAATTTTGTCCGTAGATAGTTGGCCAGTCACCATATTGTTCACGGTTATAATAATCCAGCATTCCTAAGGCATTGTCAGGATCATTCAGGTTCATTGGCGGATTTGCAATCGCACGGATCGGAATTACCAACCAGCAAGAGAATCCAATCATCATATAAACTACTGAAAGTGCAATCGTCTGATAAAGAGATTTTCCGGTTTTTCTTGTATAAGTAATTAATAAATAACAAAGTACAATCAAAATTACAAAGGCAAAAACTGTCCCCGAGTGGAAAGGCAAACCTAAACCATTCACAAAGAATACTTCAGATTTCCCAAACAAAGTCATAATAACAGGGAAGATAATTTTAAAAACAATGACTAATATTAATAAAGTGACTGCATTGGCAATCAAAAATGATTTCCAAGTGAACTTGTAATTTCTAGTATAATAAATCAGACAAACCGCTGGTAAGGCCAACATACACATCATGTGAACGCCGACAGACAAACCGATTATGAAGAACAATAAAATGATCCAACGCTCATTGTCTTTCTCGAGATATTCATTTTCCCATTTCGTAATCAGCCAAACGATCAATGCAATAAACATACTTGCCATCGCATAAACTTCGCCTTCCACCGCTGAAAACCAAAATGAATCTGAAAAGGTAAAACACAACGCACCAACTCCTCCGGCAAACAAGGTTGCAATCTCTTCAGCAATCGTAATATTTTCGAACTCTCTGTTTAACAATCTTCTTACAAGATGCGTGATTGTCCAAAACAAAAACAAAATTGTAAAGGCACTGCAAAGCGCAGACATTGCATTGATAACAAGAGAATAATACTGTCCGTCACCAAAAGCAAACAAGGCTACAACAGCTCCAATCAGTTGAAAAAGAGCTGCTCCGGGAGCGTGCGTCACCTCCAGTTTTACGGCTGAAGAGATATATTCTCCGCAATCCCAAAAACTGAAATTAGGTTCTATGGTTGATAAATAAGTGATGAATGCAATTGCAAAAACAACCCATCCGAGAATGGTGTTCCATTGTTTAAAAGTCCAGTTCTTCATATTATAACAAGAAATATCGGCGAAATTAACATTTTTGATTTAGTTATCGGCGTTTTTAACAAAAATTAAACTTTAGAAATTTATATAAAATGCAGAATTATATTGGATTAATTTACAATATATCAGGCTCATACCATATTAATGTATCAAAACTAAAAAACATTGCAATTTTTTTTTTATTTTTGCAGACAGTTTTTGAGAGAAAAATGATATAAAATGACGAATGTATACGATAATATTCTTGGTTTGATTGGCAACACCCCGTTGGTCAAATTGAATCACGTTACCAAGGACATTCCTGCGACAGTATACGCTAAGTTGGAGTCTTACAATCCAGGCCATTCTACAAAAGACAGAATTGCCCTTCACATCATAGAAAATGCAGAAAAAAAAGGCTTAATAAAACCTGATTCTGTCATAGTTGAAACCACGTCCGGCAACACCGGATTTTCTATCGCAATGGTTTGTATCGTAAAAGGTTACAAATGCATTCTTGCCGTAAGTGATAAAACTAAAGCCGAGAAAATTGCTTATTTAAAAGCTTTGGGCGCAACTGTTTATGTCTGTCCCGCTTCTGTTCCGGCAGATGATCCGAAATCTTATTACGAGGTTGCAAAAAGAATAGCGAGAGAAACGCCTAATTCGGTTTACATCAATCAGTATTTTAATGAACTGAATATTGATGCGCATTACCAGACAACTGGTCCTGAACTTTGGAATCAGACTGATGGAAAAATCACGCACGTTTTCGCTTGTACAGGAACTGGAGGTACACTTTCCGGAACTGCAAAATATTTGAAAGAACAAAATCCTGACATCAAAGTAATCGGTGTAGATGCCGACGGATCTATCCTGAAAACTTACCATGAAACAGGGAAGATTAATAAAACAGAAATCCATCCTTACCAGATCGAAGGTCTTGGGAAAAATCTAATTCCTGGCGCACTTCTTTTCGATAAGATCGATGAATATATAAGAGTTAATGACGAAATGTCCGCTTACAGAACCCGCGAAATTGCATTGAAAGAAGCAATAATGGGCGGTTATACAACCGGAGCTGTAACTCAGGCTTTAATCCAATACGCCAATTCTCACGAATTCAAAAGTGATGATTTAGTAGTATTAATATTCCCGGATCACGGTTCACGCTACATTACCAAAGTTTATAGTGACAAATGGATGGAAGAGCAAGGCTTTATCAACAATTGTTTCCACAATTACGATGAGATCTTCAAAACAGAAATTATCAAATAACAACTCAAAATATTAATAAACCTTTTGGAAAGACAAAAGGTTTTTTCAGTAAATCAAAAAATATCAGTTAGAAAAATGGACATTTTTGAAAGAATAAAACAGAATCCAGGTCCTTTGGGACAATTTGCAGATTACGCAGAAGGCTATTATATTTTCCCAAGATTGGAAGGTCCGATTGGCCCGAGGATGAAATTTCAGGGGAAAGAAGTAATTTTCTGGAGTGCCAATGATTATTTAGGACTTTGCAATCATCCTGAAGTTTTGGAAGCCGATGCAAAAGCGGCTGCAGAATACGGTATGTTTTATCCAATGGGTGCAAGAGCAATGTCTGGCGAGACCGATCAGCATTTGCAGTTGGAGAGAGAATTGGCAGAATTTGTTCAGAAAGAATCCGCATATCTTTTGAATTTCGGTTACCAGGGAATGGTATCTTGCATCGATGCTTTGGTTTCCAGAAATGACGTGATTGTTTACGATGTGGATTCTCACGCTTGTATTGTTGACGGCGTTAGATTACACTCTGGGAAACGTTTTACATACAGACACAATGATATCGCAAGTCTTGAAAAAAACTTACAAAGAGCTCAAAAAGTAACTGCAGAAACCGGAGGCGGAATCTTGGTTATTACGGAAGGTGTTTTCGGAATGAGAGGTCAGCAAGGAAAACTGAAAGAGATCATTGCGCTTAAAGAAAAATATGGTTTCAGAATTTTAGTGGATGATGCACACGGATTCGGGACACTTGGTGCAACTGGTGCTGGTGCTGGAGAAGAGCAAGGTTGTCAGGATGAAATCGACGTTTATTTCTCTACTTTCGCAAAATCTATGGCTGGTTTTGGAGCGTTCTTAGCTGGAAACAAAGAAATTATCCGTTATCTGAAATTCAACCTTAGATCCCAGATCTTTGCAAAATCTTTGACAATGCCAATGGTAATCGGAGGTTTGAAGAGATTGGAACTTTTGAGAACAAGACCAGAGATCAAAGCTAAACTTTGGGAAAATGTTGAAAAACTTCAAGGTGGACTTAAGAAGATCGGATACAATCTTGGAGATACAAACACTTGCGTAACGCCGGTTTTCATCCAGGGAGGACCTGTAGAAGCGATGCATCTGGCGAAAGATTTGAGAGAGAATTATGGTATTTTTACATCCGTTGTTTCTTATCCTGTGATTCCAAAAGGAATGATCTTATTAAGATTAATTCCAACGGCTTCTCACACAGATGCTGAGATCAATGAAACGCTTGAAGCTTTCGAGGGTATTTACAAAAAACTCGAAACGGGTTATTACAAAGATTTGGCAGACAAACAAATGAAAGAAGAGAACTTGCAGTTTAAAGAGATTTAGGTAACATATAAATAAAAACTAATAACACAAAATGGAGTTTACAATTTTTAAAAATGCTAACAGGTATAAGTTTTTATATAATCTAATACTTTCAGTTATTCTCACATTCATAATAACAAATTTTAGTTTTGCTGCGACACATACCTCAAGAGATTTTATTATTAAAAAAGGAAATGTTTCTCCAACAATACTATATGTGAAACCTGTAGGTTCTGGTGCACAAGATGGTAGCAGTTGGGAAAATGCTTCGCCTGATATACAAGCAATGATTAATGCCGCTTCTATTGATACTCAAATTTGGATTACTAAAGGTATCTACAAACCAATTAGACCTGCAAATAATCTTGGTGTTATAGAATTAAATAACCGTGATAATGCATTTGTAATGAAAGACAATGTTTCGCTTTATGGAGGTTTTACAGGAAACGAAACAACTATTGCCCAACGAGATGTTGTTGCCAATCCTACGCTATTAAGCGGTGATTTTAATGAAGATGATATCATTACTGGAAATGGAAAAACGCTAACTATTTCAAATTCTACAGAAAATGCCAATCATATAATTATTAATCGCGGATTTTCAACTATAGATGGTTTAACCATTAGAGGTGGAAGCGCGACAGGAGGTTTTTCAGTCCAAATTGGAACCAGTTCAATTAATCGTGATTTTGGTGGAGGGATTTATAATATTAATGGAATTCTGACTTTAAATAATGTAACAGTAATAGGAAATTCAGCAACATACCGAGGTGCTGGGATTTATACAACTAATGGCTCTCTTAATATAAATAATTGTCTCATCAAGAACAACTTAAACACAATGTTATATGGAGGAGGTATTTATCAGCAAACTGGTAATATTACAATGGCGAACTGTAGTATCATAGGGAATAAAGCTCATAATGACAGCGGAGGAGGAATATATTTTTATACAGGAACGGTTAATATAAAAAATAGCAACATTAGCTATAATTATGTAAATCTTACTGGTGGTGGAATTCACAATTATTTAGGTGCTTTATATATAACCAATTCATTAATTAGTAATAATTCTTCTAACAGTGCAGGTGGAGGAATTATTTCTCAAGCTTTTGTAGATACTATATCCAAAATAACTAATTGTACAATTAGTAATAATACTTCTTCATTTGGAGCAGGGGTCACTGGAAAATCTAATTTTATTAATAGTATTGTTTGGTCTAATCACTCAGATTATGAAGAAAGTAATGGAACCGATTTTCAACCCACAGTAATGTATCATAGTCTTATCGAGGGAAGAAGTACTAGCGGTGATGGTGGTGGAAATATCGACGGATTTAATTCATCGCTGTTAGTATTTAACGATTCTACAAACAGCGATTATTCTCTCGCAACAGGTAGTCCGCTTATTGATAAGGGAAATAATTCACTTTATATTGCAGCCGGTGGAAATATTACAGATGACAGAGATCTGGCAGGAAACGTCCGTTTAATAAGGACAAATATCGATATCGGTGCTTACGAATCTACGGAAACAATGAATGTTTTGGATGTTAGTGAAAAAAATATTTACATCTACCCAAATCCTTTTACTGATACCCTTAAAATTTCTGATATAAAAGATATTAAACAGATTACATTGATAGATATGTCTGGAAATTTCATTAAACAACTTTCACCTTCAAAAGAAATTAATTTATCATATTTAAAAAATGGGCTTTATATAATTACTATTTCTTCTTATGACGGAAGTATAAAAAATTTTAAAATTATTAAAAAGTAATTTTATATAGAAAAAATAAAAGACACTTAAGAATAGTGTCTTTTATTTTTTGAAGGAATCATTCTAATTAATTTTCTTCAAATCCAAATCCTCAAAATCAAAACTGAAATCCGTCACATCCGAAATCGGTTTCATTTTCGCAGAAACGACTTTCCCATTTTCATCAAAATTCAAAGTGAAGAAAACATCGGCATCGTAACTTCTGTCATCCCATTTCACAACAAATGAATTGGCAGAATAAGGAATTAAATCGCCTTTCAACCTTGGAGAAGATTTGCTGATAATTCTGTAAGCTTTTCCTAGTTTTGAAACCTCCACAATCCCGAACCATTCATCTTTGTACCAACCAATGAATTGGTCGTCCTTCAAGTCAGATTTGAACTTCGCTGCTTTGTCAAAAACTTCTTTCTTCTGCTTTGCGTAAAACTCTTCATTTTTCTTATTTCTATCACCATAGATTTTCAACCAATCCCGGTTTTCAACTTTCAAATAAGCATCTTTCACAGAGTTTGTAATTGTCGAAAAAGCGGCACCGGATTGCTGATTCGTTAGTACCACAATTCCCAATTTCATATCTGGAATCAAGGTGAAATGCGTCACCGTTCCAATCAAACCTCCGGAATGCTGAACTTGTAAATGGCCTTTCACATCGCTCAAAAACCAACCTAATCCGTAACCATAAAAATGCGTGTCATAAGGTGAAGTGATTCCCACTTTGTCCGGAATCTGAAGACTCCAAAGTTCGTGTGCATTTTTTTCGGAAACCAGTCGTTTTCCGTCTTTGGTCACAAAACCATTCAACAGGAAATCTGCCCAGGTGGTCATATCTTTAATATTACTCAAAATTCCGCCAGCTGCGTTTGCTGTATCATTCCAATCGTGAGGAACGGCGATGGCTTTCCCATCAACCGGAGTGTGTGCATCAACGATATTTTGTGAATTTGCTGCAACTGCTTTCTTATAACTTCCGAAACTCGCTGTCATTCCGACTGGTTTCATAATTCTTTGTTCTATAAAATCTGCCCATTGCAAGCCGGAAACTCTGTGAATGACTTCGCCGGCAACGATGAACATGATGTTGTTATAATCCAAAGTCGTTCTGAAAGGATTTTCAGGTTTCAGATAACGAACATTGTGAACAATATCATTAACAGTAAGATTTCCTCCTTCTGGAAAAAACATCAAATCACCTTGTCCCAAACCAAGTCCAGCTCTGTGTGTTATCAAATCCTTAATTGTCACTTCTTTGGAAACATATGGATCCGCCATTTGAAATTCAGGAATGTATTTGCTGACTTTATCGTCCCAATTTATTTTGCCTTCATCAGCTAAAATTGCCAAAGCTGTACAAGTAAAGCCTTTACTGTTAGAAGCAATTCCCACCAACGTATTCTCGTCCATCGGCTGATTATTATTAAGCGAGCGAACACCGAATCCTTTTGAATAGATTAATTTTCCGTCTTTCACAATTCCGACGGACATCCCCGGAACATCGAAGGTTTTAAGCGAATTCTGAATAAGTTCGTCGAGTTTTTTTTCTTCGATTTGAGCATTTGAAACTGCAAAAGACAACAGAAGAAAGAGAAAAGATATTCTTTTAGTCATTTTAAAAAAGCTTTTGACGAAGATAAGGATTTTGATAAAAAGGAACTTATTTACACCAATTTACTTTGTATTTTTGTTTTAAATAAATATAAAAATGGCTGTTGAAAATTTTGACGAAATCATTGAACGTTCAATTAAAATCCGAAAATTATACCACGAACTGGAACTCAAACAAAACGGTAAAGCCTGGACAATAGAACAAGATGCCTTGGGATTTTTGTCTGATGCCGGATTAGTTGGCAGAAACACGATGTCTCACGAAAAAACCTGGTCCAAAGCAAATTCTGATGAAGAATTGGAACATAAACTTGCAGAATCAATTTGGTGGATTATCAATCTTTCCGACAGAATGGATATCGATATCAAAGTTGCGATTGAGAAATTCCTTACTAAAACTGAAAATTTATTTTAAAAATCTAATACCTAAAACCTAACTTCTAACACCTATTCACAAATGTCATATTGCGCAGCCATAGAAACGATGCAACCTGAAGAAAGAAAAGCATTGCATAAAAATTATCACGATAACCATTACGGTTTTCCGATTCATAACGATGATGAACTTTTCGGAAGATTAATAATGGAAATCAACCAAGCTGGATTGAGTTGGGAAACAATTCTTAAGAAAGAAGAATCTTTCCGGAAAGCTTATAGCGGTTTCAGTATAGAAAAAATTGCAGTTTACACGGAAAAAGATCGTGAAAGATTGTTGTCTGATCCCGGAATCATCCGAAATAAATTAAAAGTAAACGCTGCGATTGAAAATGCGAAAACCATTTTGGAATTGAAAAAAGAATTTGGCTCTTTTGAAAAATGGCTGGAACATCACTATCCAAAAACTAAGGAAGAATGGGTAAAATTGTTTAAGAAAACTTTCAAATTTACAGGAGGCGAAATCGTTGGAGAATTCTTGATGAGCATTGGGTTTCTGAAAGGTGCACATTCTGAAAGTTGTAAAATCAATGAGAAGATTTCTGCTACAAATCCGAAATGGAAGGAAAATAAATAGGTAAGGACACTTCTACTCCGCTCAATATGATATTTCTAATGATAATCTTATAAGAATGGATTGTCAGTCTGAGCGGAGTCGAAGACTTTAGCATTGGTTGATTTTTTCAGTCTGAAAAATTCGCCTTAAATTTGTAGAAATCTAAGAAAAGTAAATGGAAAGTAAAAAAGAATTCTTCCTCGAGTGTTACAAGCTCGGGATTATCAAATTTGGGCGTTTCACACTGAAAAGCGGAATTGAAAGTCCGTTCTACGTGGATTTGCGTCCACTCGCTTCTGACCCAAAAATCCTGAAAAAACTGGCCAATTATCTTTTGGAAATGCTTCCTTTGGATAATTTTGACATCATTTGCGGTGTTCCTTACGCGGCGCTTCCGATGGCGACAGCAATGTCTTTGGAAAGTTATATCCCACTTATTATTAAACGTAAAGAAGCCAAATCTTACGGAACTAAAAAATTGATTGAAGGAATTTACGAAAAAGGACAAAACTGTCTTTTGGTTGAGGATGTTATTACTTCAGGAAAATCTTTGGTGGAAACAATCGACGAAGTAGAACATGAAGGCATCAAGGTTTCCGACATTGTTGTGGTTTTGGACAGACAACAAGGCGGAAAAGAGAAATTGGAGGCAAAAGGCTACACAGTTCATTCGCTGTTCAATATTTCTGAAGTGGTAGAAATCTTAAGAGAAGTTAATTATATTGATGAGGAGGAAGTTGCAAGAATTCAGGATTTTGTGAATGGAAACCAAGTTGTTTTCGAAGAGAAAAAACGATTGTCTTACGAGCAAAAATTAGAATCAGCAGAACATTCTTTTGCTAAGAAAATCCTTGAAATTGCCATAGAAAAAAGATCAAACCTGATCGCCTCGGCAGATTTCATTACCACAAAAGAATTACTTGAATTTGCTGATTTTGTTGGCCCTCACATCGTGGCGTTGAAAACGCACATTGATATTCTTAATGATTTCGATGCAGATGAAACAATTCTTCCACTTAAAGATTTGGCTACAAAACATAACTTCCTATTGATGGAAGACCGCAAGTTTGCTGACATCGGAAATACGCAGGAATTACAATTCTCCTACGGAACTTACAAGATTTCCAACTGGGCAGACCTCATAACTTCCCACGTTATCGGTGGAAGCAAGAGTTTGGATTGCTTTATAAATGTTGGCGTTGTCGCAATTTTGGGAATGTCATCTCAAGGAACATTGACAGATTCTCATTACCGTGAGGAAGCGATGAAGGTAATAGAAAATCATCCAAGCATCATTGGTTGCGTTGCTCAGAACGAAATCTCTGACCAGCTTCTACTCTTCACACCTGGCGTCAATCTTGGAGAAACTGGTGATGACAAAGGTCAACAGTACAATTCTCCGAAACACGTGATCAAGAATTACGGAACGGATTTCATCATCGTTGGGCGAGGCATTTACAAATCCGAAGAGCCGGAACAAGAAGCTTTGCGTTATAAAAATGAAGGCTGGAAAGCGTATTTGGAAACGCTGTAATCTGTTAAAAATATAAATACTCTAAATAGAGAACCCTTTCAGAGTTTGCAACGCTGAAGCGGTTCTCTATTTAAGACCATTCGTAAATCAATGGAACAGTATTGTCAGTCTTGTAAGCTCCAAAATTTATAAGGAACAAGCTTTGCTTTAAATTTTATATGTCTTCGAGAGCCTCAGACTGACAGTGTTAAGTCTCAGCAAAAAATTTTAACAATCATAACCCACACTTCATCAGAAAAATTTAGTAGTTTTGATAAGTACTGACTGTTCCCGATGAAGCGTTTTTTTTGTGTCTTGGTTTTGTGTTCTTTTAATTTCTGGGCGATGGCTCAGCAAGACAGCATTCGGTTGAATGTCAAACTGAATGACGACCAAAAATCTATTTCCGTACAACAGACGTTGGTTTATCATAATCCGCATCAGAAATCCATCAACCAGATCAAACTTTTGAATTGGGTTGCAGCATATCAGAATAGGAAAACACCTCTTCTCAAAAGAAAAATTGAAGACCGAAAGAGTGATCTCTACTTCGCAAAAGACGATCAATTGGGAAAACTGGAAAGCCTTCAGTATTCTCACAACAATACCACTTCCGAAATACTCAATACAAAACAGGAGAATATTTTCATTCCACTTTCTGAAGCTTTGAAGCCGGGCAAAAGTATTACGATCAATTTAAAATACCAGATTAGACTTCCGGACGCACGCTTTACAGGTTATGGTATTAATACAAATCACATTCTTTTAAAATATTTTTTCCTGGTTCCTGAGACTTTTGAAACCGAAACTCAAGACAATTGTTTCTATCGTGACACTGAGGAAACTGCCAATGCAGGCTCATTTTGGAAAGTGAACTTTGAAATTCCACAAAATTGGAAAATCTATTCTAATTTGATTCAAAATAATGACACAGAGTTTGAAGGAAAATCCATCAATGATCCGGAATTTCAAATCTCAAAAGAAATCTATCCTGAGTTTTCTGTCAATGTTGACGGACAAAATGTAAAAGTTGATTTAGGTTATCAAACCAGTGAATATCAACGCCAAATACTCAGTTCTGTTTTGACAAATCAGTTGAAATTTATCAAAACAAGAACTGGAAATATCCCGCAAAAGCTCTTCATTACTGATAAGTTTATGAAAAAAGAGGAATTTATCGGCATTGATGACATCAAGTTTTGGAAATTCAAATTCCAGATGTTTACGGATTATGAGAAGACGGATTTGGATTATTTCAGTACCATTTCAAAGAAAGTGATGGACGAATATTTCATCAGCAATAAAACCGAAGATCACTGGCTGAAAAATGGTCTGAAGTCTTATCTGGAAATCCAATATTTGAAACAGAATTATCCAAATCATAAGCTGATAGGAAATCTCGCAGATAACGCCAACATATTCGGAATCAAACCTTTGAAAATATTTCACGCTTCGAAATTGAAATTAAATGAAAGATATGGACTGGCATATCATTATATTTACACTCAGAATTTGGATCAGAAAATTGATACACCATTTTATCAGCTGAGCAACTTCAATACAACTGCCATCAGCCAATTTGAGACCGGAAGTTTATTAAATTACCTTTCCGAATATCAAGGGTCAGATTCATTTGACACGTTTTTGAAGCAATATTTTTCCGATCATTACCAAAGCAAAGTTTCAGGAGATGATTTCTTAAATAATCTTGAAAACCACTCCAACGGAAAATCTGCTTTCTTAAAAAAAATGATGTCTGAGAAACATCGGATCAACTTTAACCTGAAGAGTTTTGATGAATCTGAGAATAATTATTTGGTTAATATTCATAAAAATAATTCGGACATCATTCCTTTAAAAATAGAAACCGAAAATAAATCTGACGAAAAATCAACCTATTGGAAAGATGGAAGTCAACTGAAAAATGATAGTGTTTCTGTTCCGGAAAATCAGACCAACAAAATTGTATTAAATGATGATTATATCTTCCCGGAAACCAATTTCAGGGACAATTATATCTACACAAAAGGTCTGTTTTCGAATATGAAAAAGATCCGTTTCAAGCTCATCAAAGACATTCAGAATCCGGAATACAATGAGATCTTCATTACGCCAAGATTGACTTTCAATGCGTACGACAAAGTTCTTTTTGGAATGAATTTTAAAAACCAGGGAATTTTCGACCAGAAATTTGATTATTCGGTAACACCTTACTACAGTTCCGGAACAGGAAAACTGACAGGTTCTGCTGGCGTTGGCTACTCAATTTTACCGCCGGACAGTTTTTTTCGAAGTTGGAATTTCGGCGTTTCGGGATCATATTTTCATTATGACAACGATTTGGCTTATAAGAAATTTGGAGTCTCAACCGCATTAAATTTTAATAAAAATCCCCGAAGCGCAATTGGCAGAAGTCTGTATTTTTCCTACAATTATTACGAGCGGGAGCTTTCGCCGATTCGAATTCTCAATAACGAATATGAGAAATATAACCTTTGGAATCTTGGTTATGCCTACTCGGATAACCGATTGATTCACGAGAAATATATCAGTACAAATGTACAGTGGATGGAGGATTTTCAAAAGATTTCTGCAGAAGCATTTTACCGTTGGGAATTTGCGAAAAACAAAAAAGTCAGTTTCCGTTGGTTTGCGGGTTACTTTATAAAAAATGAAACCAAGAATAGCCTCTTCAATTATGGAATTTCGCGTGTTTCCAATTACTCTTTTTCTTATGGATTGTTGGGACAAAGTGCAACTTCGGGGATTCTTTCTCAACAGTTTATATTGGCAGAAGGCGGTTTCAAATCGTTATTTAACACATCAGTAAATCAATTCATTACAAGTCTTAATGTAGATTCTCATCTTTGGAAATGGTTCAATCTGTATGCTGATGCAGGCGTTTATAAAAACAAAGACAGGGCAGCAAAATTCATTTGGGATTCTGGTGTGAAGGTAAAAGTGATTCCGGATTTCCTGGAAGTATATTTCCCGATTGCCTCCAGTCTAGGCTTCGAACCGTCGTTTAAAGATTATGGCTATCGAATCCGATATACATTGGTTCTCAATCTTGGGGCGTTGATTAATAATTTGAGACGCGGGGTTTTTTAAAAGAAAAAAAGGCTTCCCAAATTTGGAAAGCCTTCTATTTTTAAGAAAAACTTAGATTAGTTTTTGATCACTTTTCTAGAGATTTTGTTAGCACCACTGTCAACAGTTACGATGTAAGTACCTTTAACCATAGACTGAGTGTTTACAGAACCACCATTTTCTACTCTGTTAGAAGAGATTAGTTTCCCATCAACTGAATAGATATTTATTGTAGATTTTACTGGCAATTTGAAAGTAATTTGATCTTTCACAACTGTGTTAAACTGTACTGCTTTGTCGAAACCTGCAACATCAGACACAGCCATAGATCCTTTTACGTAAAAAGCAATATCATCAAACAAGATCACACCGTCACCAGTATTGTTCTCTGGATATACTCTCACACCTGGTCTAGCTAAAGTAGCACCTGCATTTGGCTGAGCTTCTGCTGTAAAGAATTTCCACTCTGGAGAATCTACAGAATAATCAGCACCTTGCATATTGTTTGCTCCTGTATCTCCGGAAGCAGTTCTGAATTGGTTCCAATATCTGAATCTAGCTGTAGAAGTATTATCTAAATACCAACCAGAAAAAACATAAGTTGTTCCTGCTACTACTGGCGTATCAGCAGTCGGGCTCATAGTTCTGTTTCCAGTCGCTGGGGAAGGAAGACCTGCAGAGTAAGTACCGCTGTGTTTTGTAGTAGACTGTACCATAACAGCTCCTGTAGGAATAAACCAGTCGTTAGGTTTTCCGTCTGTCCAGTTTTCGAAACTGCTGTTTGGAATTGTGTTTTGAGCTGAAACTACTAATGTTGTAGCAACAGCTAAAATTGTAAAGATTTTTTTCATTTTATTAAAGTTTAAAAATTGTTTTATAATATGTTATTAAGGGGATGCTAAGTTAATAAAAAAATGTATTCCGCAAAATTTTGTTTATTTTTTAACATTTACGCATTATTGAGTCTAGATTTGATCAATGATAGAAAATTATAATCTCATAAAATTAACATTTTTACATCGTAAATTTTCTCCCATTTTCTTGCCACAAAAATAAAGATATTAATAAGACTGTATGTTAAGCCTACTTTAAATCATAGAGAAATAACGCACCATTTTGCAGATGCGTTATTAAATTTTGTTATTAGGAAAATTATTTTATTTTTTAATGATTTTCTGAGAAACAGCTTGTCCATCCACAACCCCTGTCACGATGTAATTTCCTTTTGGCAAAGCGGAAACGTCTAATCTTGAGTTGTCAAAAACCTCTGCTGTTTTTACAACCTGTCCTGCTGCGTTGTAAACCGATACTTTTGCAGAAACTCCGAAGATCAATTCGTTGGCTACCAATGTATTTTTAACCAAGTTAGTTTTTCCTTTTGAAGCATCTACAACTGCCATCGTAGGAGAGTTGAATTTAACGTCATCAATATACAGTCTTGAAGTTGCTGATGGTGCTGTTGTATAAGTTAATTCAAACTTAAATCTCAGCGCTCCTGTTGCTGATGATGGTACATTATAGGTGTAAGCTGTACTAGTCGTAGTTAAGGTAAATGTCTGAGGACTAAGCCAAGTTGTTCCGTTGGTAGAATATGACACGATTACGTTTATCCCCGCAGTATTCGCTGCATTAAACGTAACACTGCCCACACCAGTTGTCCCAAAGTTTGTCACTGTGTAACCTTTGCTTCCGGCAGAAGAGGTGTACCATCTCATTTGCATAGATTGGTTTCCCGTCAAAGCAGATGTTGTGGAAGGTGTTCCAAAAAATGTACTCCACTGTTTTCCCGTAGGTCCAGTGACTAATAAAGTGGTGTTATTGTAAACTGTACTGGAAGTAAATCCTTCATTTGATTCAAATCCGGTAAAATAAACCTGTGCAGTTCCTGTTGCTGCTAAAGCTACTACTGCTAATAAAGAATAGATCTTTTTCATAATTGTTTTTATTAAGATTTTATTGAGACAAATTTATTCCTATTGAGTCCTTTCGTACATTTACAAAATAATAATAAAACTATAACAATCAATAACATATAGTTATAATTAAGTTCATTTAACTTAATATTACATTAACAAAAAATAAAAAAAACGCTTCCAAATTGGAAGCGTTTGATAACTAAAATGGATTCTTTTAGATTATTTTTTGATCACTTTCTGAGAAACAGCTTGTCCGTTTACAAGACCTGTTACAATGTAAGTTCCTTTTGGCAATGCGGAAACGTCTAATCTTGAGTTATCAGAAACCTCAGCTGTTTTTACTACTTGACCAGCTGTATTATAAACTGATACTTTTGCAGAAGCAGCAAAAATCAATTCGTTTGCTACAATTGTGTTCTTAACAAGGTTAGCTTTTGCTTTGCTAGCATCCGAAACTGCCATTGTAGCTATTGATTTGTAAGTAACAGACAATCCGGAAATACGTAACTGAAGATTTGTAGAACCACCTGTATGAGCATTTTTAAAAGTCAAAGCTCCTGCAGTTTCTGTAGAATTTGTCAATGTATAAGTTGCATCAGCAAGAGTAGCAGTTTGAGTAGATCCACCTCCTACAGTATAAGTTACATTTGGCTTATCAGTAATACCTGTAAATGTCACAGCGGTAATCACGTAACCAGCAGCAGGCGTAATAGTAAAAGTATTACCTTCTCCTGATGCTCTTAGAGAATATAATCTTAACTGCCCAGGTGTACCTGCAAAATAAGCAGGAGCATTAGCTGTGGAAGCACCTTGTTCCGCCTTGAAGGTCAAGTTGGTATCAGAAGATGGATTTGTAGTTGCAACTACGCCTGTCGTTGCATTTATTCCTGTAATAGTATAAGCCACAGTAGTTTGTGCATTAACTGTTGCAGATAAAGCAACCGCTGCTAAAAATGAATAGAATTTTGTCATAATATAAATATTTTAAATTGTTTCTTGATTTTGTTCGTTTTTGTAAGTGGCAAATATAAAATTTTATATCGGACTACAATTTTACAAGCCTCTTTCTCGTTTTAAATAATTGTTAATTCGTCCGATACTCTATTATTAGTACTTTTACAGATCATAACAAAGGGTGCACAAGATAAGCAAAATTTTTCTGTTAACATTGGTTTGTTTTGCGTTAAATCCATTTAACGCACAGATTTTCAGCTGGAAAAATCCAAATATACCAGAAGACTCCCTAAAAAAAGACAGCATCCTCATTTCTAAAATAAACAAAGACTTTTTCACCAAAGACACGCTCGACTTTATCAAAAAACAAAATAAAGTGATTTATGATGAAGAAGTACTCGTGAAAAATGATAAAAAAAGAATCCTCGGCGAACTCAATTCCAAAGGTTCCATCATAAGGGGAATTACTTTTGGGAACAATCAGGGATCATCTGTCCAGAGTTCTATGGATATGCAGATCTCCGGAAAATTGAGTCCGGATGTTTCAATTTTAGCTTCTATCTCAGATCATAATTTGCCTGTGCAGGCGGATGGCTATACACAGACGTTGCAGGAATTTGACAAAATCTATCTTCAGCTTAATATCAAAAACCACAGCATCATAAGAGCCGGACATCTGGATTTGAATGACGAAACCACTTATTTCGGACGTTACCAAAGACGAAGTATGGGATTGCAGTTTCTCACAGCCTGGGAAAAGAACGGCAACAAGACTTCAATAGATGT
>Ga0247808_10000441_pt1 | contig 20562 bp, 28 predicted proteins | sample UWRJL089202R1_FD_179914 | JGI IMG/M metagenome (GOLD analysis project Ga0247808, IMG submission 179914) | Plant litter microbial communities from Arlington Agricultural Research Station in Wisconsin, United States - UWRJ-L089-202R-1 | ecosystem: Environmental > Terrestrial > Plant litter >... | reverse complement strand
GCTGGAAAGGCGTTCGCCCGACCGTTCGTGGTGTTGCCATGAACCCGGTCGACCACCCGCACGGTGGTGGTGAGGGTAAGACGTCCGGTGGACGTCACCCCGTCAGCCCCTGGGGCCAGAAGGAAGGCCGCACCCGGCACCCGAACAAGGAAAGCGACAAGCTCATTGTTCGTCGCCGTACCGTCGGCAAGAAGCGTAAGTAGGAGTAGACGATGCCTCGCAGTCTCAAGAAGGGCCCGTTCGTTGATGACCACCTGCTTCGCAAGGTAGTCAAGGCAAACGAAGCCTCAAGCAAGAACGTAATCAAGACCTGGTCGCGCCGCTCGATGATCATCCCCGACATGCTCGGGCACACCATCGCGGTTCACGACGGTCGCAAGCACATCCCGGTGTTCGTCACCGAGAGCATGGTTGGGCACAAACTCGGCGAGTTTGCTCCCACCCGCACCTTCCGTGGTCACGTGAAGGATGACAAGAAGGGTCGTCGCCGCTAACGCGGTGACGTGAAGGAGGAGAAATGGTGGAGTCGATCGCACGCGTGCGTCACATCCGCGTTACCGCCCAGAAGGCCCGTCGCGTTGTCAACCTGATTCGTGGCAAGCAGGCGCACGAAGCGCTGGGAATTCTGAAGTTCGCGCCGCAGGGCGCGTCCGACCCCGTGTACAAGCTGGTCGAATCGGCCATCGCGAACGCCCGGGTCAAGGCAGATGCAGCGAACGAGTTCCTGGACGAACAGGATCTGTTCATCTCCCAGGCATTCGTCGATGAGGGCACGACCCTCAAGCGTTTCCAGGCCCGCGCACAGGGTCGCGCATTCCAGATCAAGAAGCGTACGAGCCACATCACTGTTGTGCTCGCCACTCCTGAGGAGGGTACGAAGTAATGGGTCAGAAAGTAAACCCGTATGGCTTCCGTCTGGGAATCACGACCGACCACGTGTCGCGTTGGTTCTCTGACAGCACGAAGCCGGGCCAGCGTTACAGCGACTTCGTCGCTGAAGACGTCAAGATCCGCCGCCTGTTGAGCACCAGCCTCGACCGCGCCGGCGTGTCCCGCATCGAGATCGAGCGCACCCGCGATCGTGTCCGTGTCGACATTCACACCGCCCGTCCGGGCATCGTGATCGGTCGTCGCGGCGCGGAAGCAGAGCGCATCCGGTCCGACCTTGAAAAGCTCACCGCCAAGCAGATCCAGCTGAACATCCTCGAGGTCAAGAACCCCGAGCAGGATGCACAGCTCGTCGCGCAGGGCATCGCAGAGCAGCTCTCCGCTCGTGTGGCTTTCCGCCGCGCGATGCGCAAGGGCCTGCAGGGCGCCCAGCGCGCCGGCGCCAAGGGTGTTCGCATCCAGGTGTCCGGTCGTCTCGGTGGCGCTGAGATGAGCCGTTCGGAGTTCTACCGCGAAGGCCGTGTGCCGCTGCACACCCTGCGCGCGAACATCGACTACGGCTTCTACGAAGCCAAGACCACCTTCGGCCGTATCGGCGTGAAGGTCTGGATCTACAAGGGCGACATCACCAACAAGGAACTCGCTCGTGAGCAGGCCAACGCTAAGTCGTCCCGCCCCGAGCGTCGTGACGACCGTCCCCGCCGTGCGCCTCGCGCAGAAGGCGCGGCTCCGGTTGCAGCAGGAGTTGAGGCTAAATAATGTTGATTCCCCGCAGAGTTAAGCACCGCAAGCAGCACCACCCCGGCCGTACCGGCCACGCAACCGGTGGTACCACTGTTTCGTTCGGCGAGTATGGCATTCAGGCCCTTACCCCCGCTTACGTGACCAACCGTCAGATCGAGTCCGCTCGTATCGCCATGACGCGTCACATCAAGCGTGGCGGCAAGGTCTGGATCAACATCTACCCGGACCGCCCGCTCACCAAGAAGCCGGCCGAAACCCGCATGGGTTCCGGTAAGGGTTCCGTCGAGTGGTGGGTCGCGAACGTCAAGCCGGGCCGCGTGCTCTTCGAGCTTTCCGGTGTCTCTGACACCGTTGCTCGCGAAGCGCTCACCCGCGCAATTCACAAGCTGCCCCTCAAGGCACGCATCATCAAGCGCGAGGAGGGCGACGCATAATGGCGATCGGATCCAAGGAGCTCGCCTCAGTCGAGCTCGACACCTTTGAAAACGAACGACTGTTCGACGAGCTGAAGAAGGCCAAGGAAGAGCTGTTCAACCTGCGCTTCCAGTCGGCCACCGGCCAGCTCGAAAGCCACGGCCGCCTCCGCGCGGTCAAGCGGGACATTGCACGCATCTACACGGTTCTCCGTGAGCGCGAGCTGGGCATTCGTGCCACTCCCGTCGCAGTCGAGGCTCCGGCCAAGGCTGAGAAGAAGACGACCAAGAAGGCCAAGGCCAAGGACGCATCCACGGATGCTCCCGAGGCTGACGCCGTCGAGACGAAGGAGGCCTAATCATGGCGAAGACTGACGAAACGGTCGTCCCCGCCGAGGCTCTCGTGCGCGGCTACCGCAAGACGCTGCGTGGTTACGTGACCAGCGACAAGATGGATAAGACCATCGTTGTCGAGGTCGAAGACCGCGTGAAGCACCCCCTGTACGGCAAGGTCATCCGCCGTACGTCCAAGCTGAAGGTTCACGACGCGGAGAACACCGCCGGCGTCGGCGACCTGGTCCTGATCAGTGAAACTCGCCCGCTGAGCGCCACCAAGCGCTTCCGCCTGGTCGAGATTCTCGAGAAGGCCAAGTAAGCGCTCGCGCTTACTTGATAGAAGGAGTTAGAAAGTGCTTCAGCAAGAATCACGACTCAAAGTTGCCGACAACACCGGTGCCAAGGTCCTGTTGACGATCCGTGTTCTCGGTGGCTCCGGCCGTCGTTACGCCGGACTGGGTGACGTCATCGTCGCCACCGTCAAGGACGCCATCCCGGGCGGCAACGTCAAGAAGGGTGACGTCGTCAAAGCCGTCATCGTTCGCGTCAAAAAGCAGACCCGTCGTCCAGACGGCTCGTACATCAAGTTCGATGAGAACGCCGCAGTGATCTTGAAGGCTGACGGAGACCCCCGTGGTACCCGTATCTTCGGACCGGTCGGTCGCGAACTCCGCGACAAGAAGTTCATGAAGATCATTTCGTTGGCACCGGAGGTTATCTAAATCATGGCCAGAATCAAGAAGGGTGACCTCGTAGAGGTCATCACCGGCCGCACCCAGGCTCGCGGCGGAGACCGTGGCAAGCAGGGTCGTGTGCTCGAGGTACAGGTTGAGAAGAACCGTGTTCTCGTCGAAGGCATCAACTTCGTCAAGAAGCACGTTCGTGTCGGCCAGACCCAGCGCGGCTCCAAGACCGGCGGCATCGAGACCGTGGAAGCATCGATTCACGCTTCCAACGTCGCGCTGGTCGACCCGGAGACCAAGAAGCCGACCAAGGTCGGATTCCGCCTCGAAGAGGTAACGAAGGACGGCGTCACCAAGACGGTCCGCGTTCGTTACGCCAAGAAGTCAGGTAAGGACCTCTAATGACTGACATCGCAACCGACGCAAAGCCCGTCGTCCTGCCGCGTCTGAAGCAGAAGTACCGCGACGAGATCTCCAAGAAGCTCGCCACGGAACTCGGCTTCACCAACGTCCACCAGGTGCCCAACCTGACGAAGATCATCGTCAACATGGGTGTCGGCGAGGCAGCACGCGACGGCAAGATCATGGATGGCGCCGTCGCCGACCTCACCAAGATCACCGGCCAGAAGCCGCAGGTCACCAAGGCACGCAAGTCCATCGCGCAGTTCAAACTGCGTGAAGGACAGCCCATTGGCACGCACGTCACACTTCGTGGCGACCGCATGTGGGAGTTCCTCGACCGGCTGCTCAGCCTCGCACTGCCCCGTATCCGCGACTTCCGCGGCCTCTCGGACAAGCAGTTCGACGGCGCCGGCAACTACACGTTCGGTCTCACGGAGCAGGTTATGTTCCACGAGATCGACCAGGACCGGATCGACCGTATTCGCGGTATGGACATCACTGTTGTGACGACCGCCAAGAACAACGACGAGGGCCGCGCGCTGCTTAAGGCGCTTGGCTTCCCGTTCAAGACGGCCGAGAACTCCTAAACTAGCTTTACCCTCGGGGGCCGGACAGCCGTTCGGCCCCCTCCACCACCACAGGTCGTCATCCGTGTAACGGGTGAACGAAACCAGGCGAGAAAGGCACCACAAAATGACAATGACAGATCCGGTCGCAGATATGCTGACCAGACTGCGCAACGCTAACTCGGCGTACCACGACACAGTGTCGATGCCGCACAGCAAGCTCAAGGCGCACATCGCAGACATCCTCAAGGCACAGGGTTACATCTCTGCCTGGGATGTCAAGGATGCAGAGGTCGGAAAGACCCTCACGCTGAACCTCAAGTTCGGCCCCAACCGCGAGCGTTCCATCGTCGGCATCAAGCGGGTTTCCAAGCCCGGCCTGCGCGTGTACGCAAAGTCGACTGAGATCCCCACGGTTCTCGGCGGCCTCGGCGTTGCCATCCTGTCCACCTCCAGCGGTCTGCTCACCGACCGCCAGGCTGAGAAGAAGGGCGTAGGCGGAGAAGTTCTCGCCTACGTGTGGTAGCCGACAATGTCACATATTGGAAGACTTCCGATCGAGATCCCCGCGGGTGTCACGGTCGAAGCTAACGGCCAGGCCGTTAGCGTCAAGGGTCCGAAGGGCGAGCTTGCGCTCACCGTCGCGAACCCGATCGAGGTTCAGATCGTCGATGGCCAGGTTCTGGTCACTCGTCCCGACGACGAGCGCGCTTCGCGTTCGCTGCACGGACTGACCCGTACCCTGATCGCCAACCAGATCATCGGCGTCACCGTGGGTTACACCAAGGGACTCGAGATCGTCGGTACCGGTTACCGCGTCGCGCAGAAGGGCACCTCCGTTGAGTTCGCCCTCGGCTTCTCGCACCCGGTCCTCATCGAGCCGCCCGTTGGTATCTCCCTGACCGTCGAGGGCGTCAACAAGCTCACGGTCAGCGGTATCGACAAGCAGGCCGTCGGCGAGGTTGCCGCAAACATCCGTAAGATTCGCAAGCCTGAGCCCTACAAGGGCAAGGGTGTGCGTTACGCCGGCGAGATTGTTCGCCGCAAGGCCGGAAAGAGTGGTAAGTAACCATGGGTCTCGGAACTAGAGGAAAAAGCAAGTCGGCTGCCCGCGGACGCAGGCACGCACGTCTTCGCAAGAAGATCGAGGGGACCGCGCTTCGTCCGCGTCTCGTCGTCACCCGTTCGGCTCGCCACGTATTCGTGCAGGTCGTTGACGACAGCAAGGGTTTCACCCTCGCGTCGGCGTCGACTCTCGAAACTGACATGCGCACCTTCGATGGTGACAAGACCGCCAAGGCCCTCAAGGTCGGCGAGCTCGTCGCAGAGCGTGCGAAGGCTGCCGGCATTGAAGCAGTCGTATTTGACCGTGGTGGCAGCAAGTACGCAGGACGCGTCGCAGCCATCGCCGAAGGAGCTCGAAAGGGAGGGTTGGACCTGTGAGCACTGAATCCAGCAGCACAGCAGCAGCGAAAGAAGCAGACGTCGTCACTGAAGTTCCGGTGGAGACCGCAGCTTCGACTACGCCGCCGCAGAACGAGCCCCGCGAGGCTCGTCGTGGTGGCCGTGAGCGCAGCCCGAACCGTGAGCGCGGAAGCCGTGACGCCGAGAAGAGCCAGTTCCTCGAGCGCGTCGTCACGATCAACCGTGTTTCCAAGGTGGTCAAGGGTGGTCGTCGCTTCAGCTTCACCGCTCTGGTCGTCGTCGGAGACGGTAACGGCCTGGTAGGCGTTGGTTACGGTAAGGCCCGCGAGGTCCCGACCGCAATCAGCAAGGGCGTCGAGGAAGCGAAGAAGAACTTCTTCCGCGTTCCCCGCGTCGGCCTGACCATCCCGCACCCCGTTCAGGGTGAAGCCGCTGCCGGAGTCGTTCTTCTCCGTCCGGCCGCAGCAGGTACCGGCGTTATCGCCGGTGGCCCGGTGCGCGCCGTACTCGAATGCGCCGGCATCCACGACGTGCTGAGCAAGTCGCTCGGTTCGTCGAACACCATCAACATCGTGCACGCCACGGTGGAGGCCCTGCACCAGCTCGAAGAGCCGCGTGCGGTTGCGGCTCGCCGTGGCCTTTCCTACGAAGACGTGGCTCCGGCCCGTTTTCTGCGTGCCGATGCGGCTGCAGCAGCAGCCGCCGCAAGCGCGAAGGCAGGTGCCTAATGGCTCAGCTGAAGATTACGCAGATCAAGTCCAAAATTAGTGAGAAGCAGAACCAGCGCGACACGCTTCGCAGCCTGGGCCTGCGTCGCATTGGCGCCGTCACGATCCGCGAGGACAACTCGCAGAACCGTGGCTACGTCAACACCGTTGCTCACCTGGTGAAGGTCGAGGAGATTGACTAATGGCTGACGAGAAGGAAGCGACCGAGAAGGTCGCAACCAAGCCCGCCGCTAAGAAGGCCGCCGCCCCCAAGGCGACGACCACGAAGGCTGCTGCAGCCAAGGCTCCGGCCAAGACTGCTGCTGCCAAGAAGGCCGCCGCGCCGACTGAGCCCACTGAGGCCCGTCCGCAGGTGCTGAAGGTTCACCACCTTCGCCCCGCGCCCGGATCGAAGAAGGACAAGCAGCGCGTTGGCCGTGGTGAAGGATCCAAGGGTAAGACCGCGGGTCGTGGCACCAAGGGCACCAAGGCACGCTACACCGTGCGTATCGGCTTCGAGGGTGGGCAGATGCCGCTGCACATGCGCACCCCGAAGCTGCGCGGGTTCAAGAACCCGTTCCGCGTGGAGTACCAGGTTGTAAACCTGGAACGCCTGGCCGAGCTGTACCCGACCGGCGGCGATGTAACCATCGAATCGCTGGTCGCCAAGGGTGCTGTTCGTGACAACGAGAAGGTCAAGGTTCTCGGCAATGGTGACATTGCGGTTAAGCTGACTGTTGCAGTCGATAAGGTCTCCCGCTCAGCTGAGCAGAAGATCGTCGCAGCAGGTGGCTCGATCAAGTAGTAAGACCCGTAGACGAGATCGAGCTTGTCGAGCCTGCTCAGCGACTAATGCGCTGACGCTGTCTCGGCAAGCTCGTTCTTTGTTACTAACTGGAGGCCTTTTTTGTTTAGCGCCATTGCGCGGATATTCCGCACGCCGGACCTTCGTAAGAAGATCGGGTTCACCCTGGGCATCGTCGCCCTGTTCCGTCTGGGCTCGTTCATCCCCGCCCCATTCGTGGACTTCGGCAACGTGCAAGCCTGTCTTGCAGCGAACCAGGGGACGAGCGGCCTCTACGAGCTCGTGAACCTGTTCAGCGGTGGCGCCCTGCTGCAGCTGTCCGTCTTCGCACTGGGGATCATGCCGTACATCACGGCCTCCATCATCGTGCAGCTGCTGCGCGTGGTGATTCCCCACTTCGAGACCCTCTACAAGGAGGGCGCGGCGGGCCAGTCCAAGCTCACCCAGTACACGCGTTACCTCACCATCGCCCTCGGCATCCTGCAGTCGACGACGCTGATCACCGTCGCCCGCAGCGGCGCCCTGTTCGGCACCTCGGCCTCGTCCGAGTGCTCGCAGCTGATCACCAACGACGCCTGGTACGCCATCATGCTGATGGTCATCACCATGACCGCCGGCACCGGCGTCATCATGTGGATGGGTGAGATGATCACCGAGCGCGGCATCGGCAACGGCATGTCCCTCCTCATCTTCACGTCGATCGCCGCCCGCTTCCCGAACTCGCTGTTCGCGATCGGCCAGCAGAACGGCATCGACATCCTGCTCATCGTCCTGGCCATCGGGCTGGTCGTTGTGGCCGCCGTGGTATTCGTCGAGCAGTCGCAGCGCCGCATCCCGGTGCAATACGCCAAGCGCATGGTGGGCCGCCGCACGTATGGCGGCAACAACACCTACATTCCGATCAAGGTGAACATGGCCGGCGTTGTGCCCGTCATCTTCGCGTCGTCGCTGCTGTACCTGCCGGCGCTGATCGCCCAGTTCAACCAACCCGCCGCGGGCACCGAACCGCTGGCCTGGGTCACCTGGATCACCAACAACCTCACCAAGGGCGACCACCCGCTCTACATGGCGATGTACTTCCTGCTCATCGTGGGCTTCACCTACTTCTACGTCGCGATCACCTTCAACCCCGAAGAGGTCGCCGACAACATGAAGAAGTACGGCGGGTTCATCCCCGGCATCCGTGCGGGCCGGCCCACCGCCGAGTACCTCGACTACGTGCTCACCCGCGTGACGCTGCCCGGGGCTCTGTACCTCGGCCTGATCGCGCTGATCCCGCTGATAGCTTTCTCGGCCATCGGCGCCGACCAGAACTTCCCGTTCGGTGGCGCCAGCATCCTCATCATCGTGGGTGTCGGCCTGGAGACCGTGAAGCAGATCGACTCTCAGCTGCAGCAACGCCACTACGAAGGGCTCCTGCGATGACCCGACTTCTCGTGATCGGCCCGCCCGGTGCGGGCAAGGGCACCCAGGCCGTGCGCCTGGCCGAGGCCTTCGGTGTTCCCGCCATATCCACCGGCGACATCTTCCGCCACAACGTGAAGAACGAAACCGAGCTCGGAGTGCAGGTCAAGGCGTTCATTGAGGCCGGCAAGTACGTGCCCGACTCGCTGACCAACGCGATCGTCGCCGACCGGCTCAAGGAGCCGGACGCCCGGCAGGGCTTCCTGCTCGACGGGTACCCGCGGACCACTGAGCAGGTGCTCGAACTCGACCGTCTGCTCGAGGCGGAGGGTACTTCTCTCGACGCCGTGGTGCAGATCGTGGCCGACACCGATGAGGTCGTGGCGCGGTTGCTCAAACGCGCTGCGGAACAGGGTCGTGCCGATGACACGGCAGACGTCATCCGTCACCGTCTCGAGGTCTACGAGGAGCAGACCGCCCCGCTGATCGACCTGTACGACAAGCGCGGCCTGGTCGTCACCATCGACGGCCTCGGCGCTGTCGACCAGGTCACTGACCGCATCGTGGCGGCGCTTGCCGAACGCGGCCTGCACGCCGTCGGGCCCACCGACGCGGTTGCGGCCTCGGCGTAAATTGCTGTGATTGGGCGTCGGCTTCGGTCGGCGCCCTTTCGTTTTCCCCCGGACGCCTCCCGGCGCCCGCTTTCGCACGACGACTTAGTTTGCAGGTATGACCGTGGCCCTTCGCCGCTCCATCTACAAGACTCCGGCGCAGATGCGCCTCATGCTGGCCCCCGGCCTGGCGACCGCTGCGTCGCTCGTGGCGGCCCGCGAAGCGATGCAGGTGGGCGTGACCACGCTGGCCCTGGATGCGGCCGCTGAAGCCGCCATTGTGGCCCGGGGCGGCCGGCCCAACTTCAAGCTCGAGCAGGGCTACTTCCACACCGTGTGCGCCTCGGTGAACGACGACGTGGTGCACGGCATCCCGAACGGCCGGGTTCTCGAACCCGGCGACATCGTCTCGATCGACAGCGGAGCCATCCTCGACGGCTGGAACGGCGACGCGGCGTTCACCTTCGTGCTGCCCGACCCGTCGCGGCCCGAGGTCGTGGCCGAGCGGCAGGAACTCTCCCGCGTGACCGAGCAGTCGCTCTGGCACGGCATCGCCCGGCTCGCCGAGGCACGTCACCTCAACGAGGTGGGCGAGGCCATCGAGGACTACATCGAGTCGCAGGGCAGCTACGGCATCCTCACCGACTACGTGGGCCACGGAATCGGCAAGTCGATGCACGAGGCGCCGCCGGTGTTCAACTACCGGGTGCGCCAGAAGGGCCCGGACGTGAAGCCCGGCCTCGTCGTGGCCATCGAGCCGATGGTGGTGCTCGGTGACATCGAGACCTACACCCGCGACGACGACTGGACCGTCGCCACGAGCGACGGCAAGGCCGCCGCGCACTGGGAGCACAGCGTGGCCGTGCACAAGGATGGCATCTGGGTGCTCACCGCCGAAGACGGTGGCGCAGCGGGCCTGGCCCAGTTCGGCATCACCCCCACGCCCCTGGCCTAGCCCGCCCGGCTGAGCGCGCGTCTCGCCCGCATCTGGGATCGCAGGGGAAGCGGCTGGGCGCCTAGGGGCGGGGGAGTGCGGCGATCAGCTGGCCCGCGATGCGCTCCGGAACGAGCCGGGCGACCGCGCTGGGGCCGTCGGCGCGCAACAGCAGCGGGGTGGTGACCAGGGCGATGGCGAGGTCCGCGGTGCCTGACACGTCGTAGCCGGCACCGATTTCTCCACGGGCGGTCGCTCGCTCCAGGATGGCCGCGACGTGCGCGGTCGTCACGTCGAGGATCTCCCGCTCGAGGATCGCCGCGATCGCCGGATCGTGCGCGGCCTGGCCCACTAGCGACTTGAGCACCACGCCGAGCAGACCGCTCAGCGCGGTGATCTTGTTTCGCACGAGCACGGTGAGGTCAACGTCGAGCGAGCCGGTGTCGTCGGGGCTGAGATAGTCGGCCACGATCGTGCGGCAGGCGGATGCGACGAGGTCTTCCTTCGACGACCAGCGGCGGTAGAGCGACGCGGTGGACACCCCGGCCCGCCGCGCGATGGCAGCGGTGGTCAGCGCGCCGTAGCCGCGCTCGGCCAGGAGCGCCGTGGTGGCCGCGATGACGGCGTCGTCGACGCGGGCGTCCATAGGGCGGCCGCGCGCACCGGACGTGGCATGGTCGGGGACGCTCATCTGGTGGGCTCGACGGTGGGGGAGCACGGTGTTGTGGCTGCCCCGGCCCGCTCGGCGCCGGGCAGGTGCTCACGCAGGTGCAGGGTCTGTAGGCTCGCGACCTGGTCCTTGGTGCAGCGCCCGTAGGTGGGGTGCGGCTGTAGGGCGCCGTCGAAGGCGACCAGGCGGTTCACCGCGTCGCGGAGCACCTGCACGGCGCTCAGGTCGGGCATGCCGGGGTCGAGTGCGGGGGCGCCGGAGACTGGGGCGGACAGGTTGTGCCGCATGGCGCCCCGGCGGAGGAAGACATGCTTGACCGCGCGCCCCACCGTGACCCGCAGGGACGCCGGCGCCAGCTTGGGGTACCCGGTCATGGAGTACCCGATGCTCTGCGCGGCGTGCTGTGCGGTCTCCGAGAAGGTGTAGCTGCCGCGCGGGCTCAGCAGCGCTGCGCCGGAGCCGTCCTGGCGCACGCGGGACTCGAGCGTGTCGACGAAGGCGACCAGCGCGGGGAGGGGAGTGGCGGCATTCGTGATGTCGGCGGGAACGGGGCGGGAGGAACTCATGCTCCGAAAATACTCCTTTTCAGAAACGAAAGCGAACTGTTTCGTATTAGGGTGGTGCCATGATCTCTGCTCCCACTCTCGCCGACGTGCCGCACCCGAGCGTTCCCGACACTGCGCCGAGCCCCGGTGCGGCCGTGCAGCGGATGCGCGACGGCTTCGATTCCGGTCGCACCCGGCCTCTGGCCTGGCGGCGGGCCCAACTGCGGGCGTTGCGCCGGCTGCTGGTCGACAACCGGGACGACCTGCGGGAAGCGCTGTACACCGACCTGCGAAAGAGCGCGACCGAATCGGACCTGACCGAGATCGGCATCCTGGTGCGGGAGATCGACCACACCCTGCGGCATCTCGGGCGCTGGCTTCGGCCGCGCCGGGTGCCCGTGCCGTTGGTGCTGTTGCCGTCCAGCGCCCGGATCGTGCGCGAGCCCCTGGGCGTGGTGACCGTGATCGCGCCGTGGAACTACCCGGTGCAGCTGCTACTCGCTCCATTGATCGGAGCCCTGGCCGCGGGCAACACCGTGGTGCTCAAGCCCAGCGAGTTGGCCGTCGCCACGTCGACGCTGCTGGCCCGGCTGGTGCCCGCCTACCTCGACCGGGAGGCCGTGAGCGTGGTCGAGGGCGGCATCCCCGAGACCACCGAGCTGTTGGCGCAACGCGTGGACCACATCTTCTACACGGGCAACGGCGCGGTCGCCCGCATCGTGCTGCAGGCTGCCGCACTGCACCTGACACCAGTGACCCTCGAACTCGGCGGCAAATCCCCGGTGTGGGTGGACGCCTCCGCCGACCTGGCCAGTGCGGCCCGCCGGATTGCCTGGGGGCGGTTCGTCAACGCCGGGCAGACCTGCGTGGCGCCGGACTACGTGCTGACCACCCCGGCGGTCGCCGCCCGGCTGGAGCCGCTCCTCGTGGACGCCATTACCGACCTCTACGGGGCCGACCCGAAATCGAGCCCCGACTACGGCCGCATTGTGAATGAACGGCAGTTCGGCCGGCTGGCTGCCATGCTCGGCCAGGGCCGGCTCGTGGCCGGCGGGGCGACGGATGCGGCAGAGCTGTACATCGCGCCGACCGTGCTCGCCGACGTCGACCCGGCCTCGGCCGTGTTGACGGAGGAGATCTTCGGGCCCATCCTGCCGATCGTGACCGTGTCGGGCCTGGACGAGGCCATCCGCTTCATCGGGGCCAGGGAGAAGCCCCTGGCGCTCTACGCGTTCACCCACAGTCGCACGGCGGAGCGGGCCATCCTGGCCCGCACGTCGTCCGGTGCGGTGGGGCTCGGCGCTCCGATGTCGCACCTCATGGTGCCCGGCCTGCCGTTCGGCGGGGTGGGGGCCAGCGGTATGGGCAGCTACCACGGCGAGGGCTCGGTGGCCCTGTTCAGTCACGACAGGGCGGCGCTGCGCACGCCGGCTCATCCGGATGTGCTCGGCCTCGTGGCCGCGCCCTACGCGCGACGCCGCACCCAACTGGTGCGCCGCCTGGTCTCCACCCTCCGCCGCTGACGGCGGGTATACGAGGGGGGCGGCTCGCGGATGGGGCGGGGCTAGGTGTCCATCACGTGGACGAGCTCGTCGATGAACGACGCGAAGTCCACCGAGCGCTTGATCAGGCGCTGCACCTCGAGGCGGTCGGCGAAGACCTCCACGAACTGGTCGAAGACCGCCTGGAAGGTGCTGCGCCCAGCGGCGCTGAACGCGATGAGCGCCACCACGTTCACCCGGTTGTCGCCCCAGTCCATCGGGGCGTCGTTGATCACGATCGCGATCGACGTCTGCTTGGCACTCATCGACATGGCGTGCGGCACCGCGAGGTTGTCGGTGAACGCCGTCGACGACATCAGCTCGCGTTCGATGGCGCCGTCGACGTAGCTCTGGTCGATGATGCCCTTGGCCGTCATCCGCTCGCCCAGCGCAGTGATCATGGCCACCTCGTCGCGGGCGTAGAAGTTGCGGGAGAACAACGACTCGTCGAAGAACTGCAGCAGATCGTCCTTGAGGCGGGCGCGCCGGCGCATCCGCCGCACTCGACTGGCGTGCTGACGGATGCGGTCCACATCCCCCTGGGTGAGGAACGGCTGGATCACGATGACACCGTCGGAGTGCAACTGGGGGTCGATGGTGGTGAGCACCAGATCGGCGTCCAGCGAGTCCCACGCCACATCGGACCGGGTGATCACCGCGACGACCTCGAGGTCGTCGCCGAGCACCCGTTCGATGCGTTCGCGCAGCAGCACGTGCATGTCGTAGTAGTTGGGGCACACGATCGCGCAGGTCACCAGCTCCACCCGGCGTACCTGCTGCTCGAGGTGCGCGCCGACGTGCATGGCGATGTAGGCGATCTCGTCGTCGTTGATCACGATCTGCTCGGCCCGCTGCAGCTCGCTGGCGATGTACACGGCCAGCTCGTAGATCAGCGGGTAGGAGGTCTTGATCGACCGGGTGAGCGGGTTGCGGGAGTAGGACTTGTCGTGCGCCCGGTTGATCAGGTTGCGCACGTGCAGGGTGAGCCGCACGATGAAGTCGTCGTCGTCGAGGTCGACGAGGTACTCCTGGCTGGCCCGGTCCACGATCGCGCGCATCGCGGCGAGCTCGGCCGGCTGCACGTAGCTCTCGATGAGGGTCTCGGCGGGCTGGTCGTGCCCGGGCGTGATCACCCGGGTGGTGAGCAGGAAGGCCAGGTAGGCCAGGTCGCCGCTGCCCAGGCACACGTCGAAGTGCGTCATGATCAAGCCCGACAGCGAGGTGGCCAGCTCCGACGGCGGCTCGGTCACGGCCGGCGCGGGGGAGAGGTTCTTGCTCACCCGGTCGATGGCGATCGCCACGTGCAGCAGCACGTTGTTGATGCCGTACTCGTTGACGAAGTAACCCTGGCCGTCGAGCAGGTCGATGAGGTCGGTCTTGAACGCGCTGAGGCTGTCGGCGCCGGCCTGCCCCGAGGTGAACTCGCGCTGGATGGTCTCCAGGTCGATCATGCCGCGGGCGCTTTCCTCCCGGAACATGCGGCTGAGCAGCTTGCGCCGGTCGGTCTCCGAACCGGTGAGGGTGACGACGCTGCCGTGCCGCACGAGGGTGAGCCCGGAGTCGGGCAGCAGCAGCCGCACCCGGGCCAGGTCGGCCTCCACGGTGGAGTCGCTGACGAAGTTCTCGGCGGCCAACTCGTACACGTCGAGGCCGTCGACCTCCTCGGTGAGCCGGCGCACCAGCTGGGAGAGACGCTGCTGCGGGGTGTCGGCTTCCGTGTCGCGGGGCCGGGAACGGTGCTCGGCGGTGAACGCGGAGAACTCGTCGCGGAGGATGCGGTACCCGGCGGTGCCCGATTCGATCACCGTCAACGGATGCGCCGCGGCCTTCACCGCGGTGACGTAACTGCGCACACTGCGCGGGGTGACGCCCAGGCGGTCAGCGAGTTCGCCTGCCGTGATCCAGCCCGACGTCTGGGACAGATAGTCCAGCATCCGTGCCTGTTTATCACTCATAATGCGCAACTCCATTGTCTCAAGAGTAGTCAAGCAGAGAGTAGTGCCCGGAACAGCAGGCATTTTGTTTGTTTCCGCAGGGTGCGGAAAACCCTCTGGTGGTGCGCGAAGAGAGGAAAGAGGAAAGTAAGGGTTGCATTCAGAAGTTCGATGGAAGGAATGAATCAATGAAGATTCTCGTCGTATGTGGTGCCGGTGCGTCCAGCGCATTCGTGGCACACCGTTTGCGTGTGACCGGCAAACAACGGGGGCTCACCCTCACCGTTGTCGCCGGAAGCGAATCTGACCTGCCGGGCTCGCTCGACACCGTCGATGTTCTTCTGGTCGGCCCGCACCTCGCTCCCCGCTTCGAGCGCCTCAGCACTCAGGCGAAGAAGCTCGGCGTGGGAGTGGCCTTGCTGCCCAAGTCGGTCTTCGCGGCCCGCGACGGCGACCTGGCACTCGACCTGGCCGTGGATGCAGAGCACGAACGGTCGTGGGTCTGACCTGGTCAGGCGCCACACCCCACCACCCCTGATTGTTGTGCCGGCGGCTGCCGGCCGCCCGCACGGAGCCGGGACCTCGACTGAGGCCCGGTGACAATCCCGCACGTTGGAAAGGCTTAGGCGTACGAAATGGCTGAACGCACCGTACTGATCGGATCGACCCAGGGGCTGCACGCTCGCCCCGCGAAGCTCTTCACCAAGGCCGCTGCGGCCGCCGGCACCCCGGTCACCCTGCAGAAGGGCGACGGCAAGGCCGTCAATGCCGCCAGCATCCTGGGCGTCATCGCGCTCGGCATCAACCACGGCGACAGCGTCACGCTGGCCACCGACGGTGACAACGCCGAGAGCGTTCTCGACGAACTCGCCGCGCTCCTCCTCACCGACCACGACGCCTAAGCGGAGTTGCTGACCATGTTGGAACTGCAGGGAATCGGGATCGGCCAGGGGGTGGCCATCGGCCGCGTGCTGCGCATGCCCGAACCGCTGCCCGAACCCGTCGACACCCGCAGCACCCTCGACCCCGAGGCCGAGCTGGCCCGCGCCACTGCGTCGATGCACACCGTGGCCGAAGACCTCGAGGCTCGCGGCGAGCGTGCCGGCGGCACCGCCCAGGAGGTGCTCGAGGCCCAGGCCATGATGGCCGAGGACCCCACCCTCGTCGACGAGGTCACCGCCCGGCTGCACAAGCACCAGACCGCCGAACGCGCCGTCTTCGAAGCCTTCTCCTCCTTCCGCGACCAGCTGCTGGCCCTCGGCGGCTACCTCGGCGAACGCGCCGCCGACCTGGACGACGTGGCCCAGCGGGTCATCGCCGACCTGGGCGGCCTGCCCGCCCCTGGCGTGCCCGACCCGGCCGAACCCTTTGTGCTCGTGGCCCGCGACCTGGCCCCGGCCGACACCGCGCTGCTGGACCTCACCAAGGTGCTCGGCCTCATCACCATCGACGGCGGCCCCACCTCGCACACCGCGATCCTGGCCCGCGAGAAGTCGATCGTGGCGATCGTGGGCACCCACGCCGCCGCGCAGCTCGCCGACGGCGACCAGGTCATCATCGACGCCGCCAACGGCATCGTGCTCGTGGCCCCCACCGACAAGCAGATCGCCGACGCCCGGGCCCGCATTGCCGCCCGCGCTGCGCGCGCCCTGGCCCCGATCGGCCCCGGCAAGCTCGCTGACGGCACCAGCGTGCCGCTGCTGGCCAACCTGGGCTCAGCGGATGGCGCCGAGCGCGCCGTCGCCCTCGGTGCAGAGGGTGTGGGCCTGTTCCGCACCGAGTTCCTCTTCCTCGACTCCACCTCCGCGCCCACCGTGCTGCAGCAGCAGGGTGAATACGAGCGGATGTTGCGCGCCTTCCCCGGCAAGAAGGTCGTGGTGCGGGCGCTCGACGCCGGCGCCGATAAGCCGCTCGCGTTCCTCAACGACGCCGACGAGGAGAACCCCGCCCTGGGCCTGCGCGGACTACGCGCACTCCGCGCCAGCGAGGACATCCTTCGCGAGCAGCTGACCGCCCTCGCCGAGGCCGCCGCGACCACTGAGGCCGATGTCTGGGTGATGGCGCCGATGGTGGCCACCGTGGAAGAGGCCGACTACTTCACTACCCTCGCCCACGACCTGGGCCTGAAGACCGCCGGTGTCATGGTCGAGGTGCCGTCCGCGGCGCTGATGGCCGACCGCATCCTTGCGCACACCGACTTCGCGTCGATCGGCACCAACGACCTCACCCAGTACACCCTCGCGGCCGACCGGATGCTCGGAACCGTCGCCGGGTTCCAGGACCCGTGGCACCCCGCGGTGCTGCGCCTGGTGGGCGAGGTGGGCGCCGCCGGCGCCGCGGCCGGCAAGCCCGTCGGTGTTTGCGGCGAGGCTGCGGCCGACCCGCTGCTCGCCGTGGTGCTCGTGGGTCTCGGCGCCACGACCCTGTCGATGTCGGCTGCCGCCCTCGCCGACGTTCGGGCCTCCCTGGCCGACTTCACTCTTGAGCAGGCGCGGCACCTTGCCGCGGCCGCTCTGTCCGCCGACGGCGCAGCATCCGCTCGCGCCGCGGCAACCGCAATCGCACACAGTTACACCAGCTCCGACCCCAGCAGCACGGCCCCTACCGTGCTTACCCACCCCGAGAGAGGTACACAGAAATGACAACGACGTCTGTCACCGAGAAGAAGGGCGCGAGGGTCCACGTTCAGGCCTTCGGCACCTTCCTGAGCGGCATGATCATGCCCAACATCGCGGCGTTCATCGCGTGGGGCATCATCACCGCCTTCTTCATCCCCACCGGCTGGACCCCCAACGAGACCCTGGTCACGCTCGTCGACCCGATGATCTTGTACCTACTGCCGTTGCTGATCGCCAACACCGGTGGCCGCATGGTCTACGGCACCCGCGGTGGAGTGATCGCCTCGATCGCCACCATGGGCGTCATCGTCGGCAGCTCGATCCCGATGTTCATCGGTGCGATGATCGTCGGACCGCTCTCCGCGTGGATCCTGATGAAGGTCGACAAGATCTGGGCCGGCAAGATCCGGCCCGGCTTCGAGATGCTGGTGGACAACTTCTCCGCCGGTATCCTCGGCTTCGCCCTGGCCCTGGGTGCGTTCTTCGGAATCGCCCCGCTGGTCACCGGACTGAGCGCCTTCCTCGAGTCGGTCGTCGACTGGCTGATCGCCAACGGCCTGCTGCCGATCGCGTCGATCTTCATCGAACCGGGCAAGATCCTCTTCCTCAACAACGCCATCAACCACGGCGTGCTCACCCCCATCGGTGTGCAGCAGGTGCAGGAGAGCGGCAAGTCCATCCTGTTCCTCCTCGAGGCGAACCCCGGCCCCGGCCTGGGCATCCTGCTCGCGTTCACGTTCTTCGGCGTGGGCCTGGCCCGTGCGAGTGCACCCGGCGCGATCATCATCCAGTTCCTCGGTGGTATCCACGAGATCTACTTCCCCTACGTGCTGATGAAGCCGATGCTCGTCTTCGCCGCCATCGGTGGTGGCATGACCGGTGTTGCCGTGAACGTCGCCTTCCAGACCGGCCTCCGCGCCCCCGCCTCGCCCGGCAGCATCATCGCCGTGCTCGCACAGACGCCCGGAACCGACTACGTCGGCGTGATCCTCTCCGTGATCGCCTCCGCCGGTGTGTCCTTCGCGATCGGTGCGGTCATCCTCCGCGCCAGCCGCAAGAAGGACCTGGCCGCTGAGAACGACAACGAACTGGCCGCCGCCATCGCCAAGACCGAAGCCAACAAGGGCAAGTCCAGCTCCGTGCTGAGCAACCTGGGCGCCTCGGCCGCCACCGGTCACGCTGTGAAGAACATCGTCTTCGCGTGCGACGCTGGTATGGGCTCGAGCGCCATGGGCGCCTCGGTGCTCCGCAACAAGATCAAGAAGGCCGGCATCGAAGGGGTCACGGTGACCAACCAGGCCATCGCGAACCTCGACGGAACCGCCGACCTCGTGATCACCCACCAGGACCTGACGGACCGCGCCCGGGGCAAGAGCCCCAAGTCGGTGCACGTCTCGGTGGACAACTTCATGAACAGCCCGAAGTACGACGAGGTCGTGGAATCTCTCCAGGGCACAAGCGAGGAAGTGACTAAGTAATGACCCAGAGCATTCTGGAACCGCAGAACGTGGTGGCCGCGGGAACGGCCACCACCCGGGACGACGCAATCCGGGAGGCCGGCGCACTGCTGGTCGCCTCCGGAGCGGTCACGCAGGAGTATGTCGACTCGATGTTCGAGCGCGAGAACTCCGTCTCGACCTACATGGGTAACTTCCTGGCGATCCCGCACGGCACGAACGACGCGAAGGAGTCGATCGTGCGGTCGGCTCTCTCGCTCGTGCGCTACGCGGATCCGATCGACTGGGACGGACAGCCCGTCAAGTTTGCGGTCGGCATTGCCGGACTGAACAACGAACACCTGGAGATCCTCTCCAAGATCGCCGTCGTCTTCTCGGACGAGGACGAAGTACAGAAATTGATCGATGCAGCAACGCAGGAAGACATTTTCGCGTTGCTCGAGGAGGTAAACGCAGAATGAAAGCCATTCACTTCGGCGCGGGCAACATCGGCCGCGGTTTCGTCGGGCTCCTGCTTCACGAGGCCGGTTATGAGGTCGTCTTCGCCGATGTGAATGCTCCTCTTATTGAGGCTCTGCAGGGTGCAACGTCCTACACGGTGCACGAGGCGGGGGAGACGCCCACCGACAAGGTGGTCGACAACTTCCGCGCCATCAACAGTTCCACCCACGAGGCCGATCTCATCAACGAGATCGCCACGGCCGACGCGGTCACCACCGCCGTCGGACCGAACGTGTTGCGTTTCGTGGCTCCGGTCATCGCGGCGGGCCTCGCCCGCCGCGATGCCGGCCGCGCGCCGCTGGCCGTGATGGCCTGCGAGAACGCGATCAACGCCACGGATGTGCTCGCCGAGCAGGTCTGGGCAAACGTGCCAGACGGCGACCGCGACGCCCTCGCCGGCCGGGTGGCCTTCGCGAACACGGCCGTGGACCGCATCGTTCCCGGCCAGGCGGCGGATGCCGGCATCGACGTCACCGTCGAGGCCTTCTACGAGTGGGTCATCGAAAGCCCCGCTTTCGGCGACGCCCCGCCGACGATCCCCGGCGCCACGTTCGTCGAGGACCTCGCCCCGTACATCGAGCGGAAGCTCTTCACGGTGAACACCGGGCACGCCACGGTGGCTTACCTCGGCACCCAGGCCGGTGTCTCCAAGCTCTCCGACGCCCTGCTGGTGCCCTCGGTCGCCGACGGCGCCCGCCGGGTGCTCGAAGAGACCAGCGCCCTCCTGGTGGCCAAGCACGGCCTCGACGAGGCCACCCAGCGCGCCTACCGGGAGAAGATCCTCGGCCGCTTCGCCAACCCGTCGCTGCCCGACACCGTCGAACGTGTCGGCCGCCAGCCGCTACGCAAGCTCAGCCGGCACGAACGCTTCATCGGCCCGGCGGCCGAGATCGCCGAGCGGGGCACCCGCCCCGTGGCGCTGCTCGAGGCCATCGCCGCGGCGCTGCGCTTCAACGTGGCCGACGACGAGCAGAGCGTCGAGCTGCAGCGGATGCTCGCCACTGACTCGGCCGAGACCATCGTGGCCGACGTGTGCGGGCTCGAGCCCGCGCATCCGCTCTACGCGGACGTGCTCGAGGTCGTTCGCGGAGCCGTCACCGCATCCTGAGTGCTGTCCCACCGTCCCTCGGCCTGGAAACGGGCCGAGGGATTATAGGGATGAATTGCCAAAAGGCAATTGCATAGCATAGGATAAATCCTTGGTGTCTAGCACCGCCTTTATTGGCGTGTCTGGCCGCCACATCCACGCACGACCAGCAACCAATACTTTAGCGATAGTGAGTTATGGCCAAAAAAGACGGTGTCATCGAGATCGAGGGCGCAGTAGTCGAAGCTCTTCCCAATGCGATGTTTCGCGTTGAGTTGACCAACGGCCACA